>Ga0209550_10001189_pt1 | contig 25128 bp, 29 predicted proteins | sample LauGreSuBDMM15SN_2_FD_187567 | JGI IMG/M metagenome (GOLD analysis project Ga0209550, IMG submission 187567) | Freshwater lake microbial communities from Lake Michigan, USA - Su13.BD.MM15.SN (SPAdes) (version 5) | ecosystem: Environmental > Aquatic > Freshwater > Lake | place: Lake Michigan... | reverse complement strand
GCCCGCTGCAAACCCATTTATGAAGTGATTCCCGGTTGGACCGAGACCACCGTGGGCGTGACCGAGATGGACAAGCTGCCAGCCACGGCCCGTTATTACCTCGACCGCATTGCTGAAGTGACGGGTGTGCCCGTGCATGTGGTCTCCACTAGCCCCGATCGTGACCACACGATCTTGCTGCACAACCCCTTTGCGGTCTGAGTCTTGCGCTGCGCAGAATTCACAGATCCCAAGCCCTGATTTTTTGGAGTGAAACCATGTTGACCGAAGACGGCAAGCACCTGTACGTGAGCTACGACGAGTACCACAACCTGATCGAAAAACTCGCGATCAAAATTCACCAGTCCGGCTGGGAATTCGACACCATCCTGTGTCTGGCCCGCGGTGGCATGCGTCCCGGCGACATTCTTTCTCGCGTGTTCGACAAGCCACTGGCCATCATGTCCACCAGTTCTTACCGCGCTGACTCTGGCACGGTGCAGGGCCACTTGGACATCGCCCGCTTCATCACCACACCCAAAGGCGAGATCGCTGGCAAAGTGCTGTTGGTGGACGACCTGGCCGACACCGGCCACACCCTGCGTGCGGTGGTGGACCAGCTGAAAAACAACTACAAGCCGATCACCGAGCTGCGCACCGCCGTGATCTGGACCAAGGGCGTGTCCAGCTTCAAGCCCGATTACTCGATCGAGGACCTGCCCACCAACCCCTGGATTCACCAGCCTTTTGAGCCGTACGACAACATGCGCCCTGAAAAGTTGATGGAAAAGTGGCGCGTCTGAGCCGACTCGGACTTTCCCTGAGTTGATCGGCAACAGCCTCCTTTGGGAGGCTGTTTGCATTAGGATGTCCGGATGCAAAAAGACCATCCAAATCTTCCCGCCGTGCCCAGCGCCACCGGCCTGATTCACCACCCCTACACACCGCCTGCCGGGTTTGACGCGCCCCAGCCGGGCGTGTTCAAGGCCTCGACGGTGTACTTTCCCACGGTGGCCGACATGCGCAGGCGTGAGTGGAAAGACAAATCGGCCTACACCTACGGCCTGCACGGCACGCCCACAACGTATTTGCTTGAGGAACGTTTGTGCGCGCTGGAGGGGGGATTGCAATGCATGCTGGTGCCCAGTGGGCTGGCGGCTTTGGCCTTGGTGGCTTTGGCCGTCCTGAAAACCGGCGACGAAGTCCTGATTCCGGACAACGCCTACGGACCCAACAAAGCCTTGGCCGATGGCGAGTTGCGCCACTTCGGCATCACCCACCGCTTTTACGACCCGATGGACCCGCATGATCTGACCCGCCAGATCACGGACCGCACCCGCCTGGTGTGGCTTGAAGCGCCCGGCTCGGTGAGCATGGAGTTTCCCGATTTGCCCGACATGGTGCGCCGTTGCCGTGAGCGCGGTGTCCTGTGCGCCTTGGACAACACCTGGGGTTCGGGCCTGGCCTTCAAGCCTTTTGATTTGTTGGCCGATGGTGCAGATGGGGCGGGCAGCCTGGCGGTAGACATCAGCGCCCATGCGCTCACCAAATACCCCAGCGGCGGCGGTGACGTGCTGATGGGCAGCGTCATGACCCGCGACGCGGCCTTGCACCTTCAAATCAAACTTTGTCACATGCGCCTGGGCCTGGGTGTGGCGGCCAACGACGCCGAAACCGTGCTGCGCTCTTTGCCCAGCATCGCGCTGCGTTATGTCGCGCACGACCAGACCGCACGCGCTTTGGCCGCTTGGTGGCAAACCCAGCCGCAATGCGCGCAACTGATGCATCCGGCCTTTGAAGGCGCGCCCGGCCACGCCCATTGGCAAGCCCTGTGCGATCGCGTGCCCGGCACGGGCTTGGCCGCAGGCTTGTTTAGCGTCATGATCGACGCGCGTTTCAGCCAAGACCAAGTGGACGCGTTTTGCGATGGGCTGAAACTCTTCAAGATCGGCTACAGCTGGGGAGGCCCTGTGAGCCTGGTGGTGCCTTACAACATTGCCGCGATGCGACAGACCTGGCCTGGCCATTTGAAGCCTGGCACCCTGGTGCGTTTTTCGACCGGTCTGGAATCGGCGCAGGACCTGATTCTTGACTTGCATCAAGCTGTGCAAGCGCATTTGCCCATGGCCTGATCACGCTGGTGAAGATGTGGGCACTTTTGTGGCCCAAGACACGCGCAATTCGGGGTTACCTGACTGTTCAATGTGTACCGGTGGGGGTAATCTGAATATCTTTGTATTTTCAGACGGACTTTTCTGATGAACGCCGACGCCAAGTCCCTTCAAGCTGCACGTGAGCCAGACCTGCCCACCATGACCACGCCTTATGTGCCGCCGTTGCCCGTGGGGCCGCGCTCGCACATGCGGCCCTTGGGATTTGCCGATCCGTTTCGCTGGCTGGCACTGGGCCTGAAGGACATGCGCCAACACCCGGGCATTGCCGTGTTTTATGGCCTGTGTTTTTGGGGCATGGCCCAGGTGCTGGCCTTGGTGTTCAAGCACAAGCCCGAGTACACCTTGTCGCTGGTTTCGGGCTGCTTGCTGGTCGGGCCTTTTTTAGCCATGGGTTTGTATGAGGTCAGCCGCAAATGCGAGCAGGGCGAAGTGCCGGATATGGCCAGTTCCTTGATGTGCTGGGACCAGCACATCAAGAGCATGGCCATGCTGATTTTGGTGCTGATGGTGCTGGAGCTGCTGTGGGGCAGGGCGTCGCTGGTGGTGTTTGCGGTGTTCTTCAACACCGGTATGCCGTCGACCACGGGCGTGATCGATGCGGTGTTCAACCCGCAAAACATTGAATTTTTGATGGTGTATCTGGCTGTGGGCGGTGCGTTTGCGGCCCTGGTTTATGGCCTGTCGGTGGTGTCGATTCCCATAATCCTGGACCGCGACACCGATGCGATTTCGGCGGTGATCACCAGCATGCGGGTGGTCTTTTCGCACCCGGGCGTGATGCTGCTGTGGGGCTTGCTGCTGAGTGTGTTGGTTCTGGCGGCCCTGTGGCCTTGGGCCTTGGGCATCATCGTGGTGGGGCCTTGGCTGGGTCACGCCAGCTGGCATGCGTACCGGGGCAGTGTCGAGTGGGAAGAAAACCCTGAAGAAGCTGTTACATTGGGCAGCTCAAATTAAAGGAGCCATCTTGGCCACACCCAACTACGGATTCGAAAAACGCCAGAAAGAACTGGCCAAGAAACGCAAAAAAGAAGACAAGCTCAAAGCCAAGTCCGACCGCAAATCGGGCCTGTTTGCTGAAGACGGCTCCGAAATCGAGGGAGAAGAGGGCGACGCCAACAATGCAGCGCCCGGTGCTGCTGACTCATCCACGCCCGGTGCGGTCGACGCTTCCACGCCAACTGCTTGAATCACCGGCCGTTGATCACCCTTGCACCAGCCCATGCGCCAAAACCAGCATGTCCGCCATGCTGTGGCTGGCCGGTGTGACCCGCGGGGCTTGGGCGTAATGCACAAAGTTGTTGCCGGTGGAGGTCTCGTAACCCGGGTCGTAATGGCCTGAAAGCAGTTCGGTGACCACCTCACGCATTTCCCCCCGCTCAATTCTTTCTTGCCAGCCTTGCACCACAGCCTTGCCGCGCAGGGCCACCAGCCGCTCCAACCGGTCGGCAAACAGGGCGCGGTCTTGCGTGAAAAACGCATAGTCTTCTAGCAGCAAATTCACCCGATTCTCCAGCGACAGGTCCACCCGCAGGCAGGGGCTGGCGCGCATGGACACCATCAACTCGTCAGGCACCGCCAGATTGCCCACTTTTTTGCTTTCGGCTTCTACAAACACCGGACTGTCGGCGCTGAAGCCGCGCAAAGCATCCCAGACCTGTGTGTCAAACGCCTTTTGGGTAGGCTGTGGCGTGCCCGGAATCAAGCCCAGCACCGAACTGCGGTGGCAGGCGATGGCCTCCAGATCGAGCACCTGCGCACCTTCTTGTGCCAAGGCTTGCAGCAAGCGCGTTTTACCCGAACCCGTGGGTCCACAAAGCACCTTGAACTGCAGGCGCTGGGCTTGGCGTGGCGTGTCTTCCATGACCTCTTTGCGAAACGCTTTGTAGCCGCCCTCAATCAGGTGCACCTTGAAGCCGATTTGCCCCAAGATCAGCGCCAGCGAATTGCTGCGCTTGCCCCCGCGCCAGCAATACACCAGCGGTTGCCAGTTGCGCGGCTTGTCCATCACCTGGGTTTCGATGTGGCGGGCGATGTTTTTGGCCACCAGTGCGGCCCCCACTTTTTGCGCCTCAAAAGGATTGACCTGTTTGTACAGCGTGCCCACCTTGATGCGCTCTTCGTTGTTGAGCGACGGCCAGCTCAAAGCGCCGGGCAGGTGGTCCTCGGCGTGTTCGCCCTCGGAGCGCGCATCCAGAATGGCGTCAAACTGGTTCAGTTTGCCCATGGCTTCAAAGGCCGAGATCAGGTGAAGGCTCATTTCAGTTGTTTCTTGAGGGTGGGCCAAACATTGGCCAGCATGCGCGGTTGCGCGGCTTCGTTGGGGTGGATGCGGTCGCTCTGAAACCATTTGAGTGGTTCGGGGTCGTCGCCCACGCCTTTCAAAAAGAAAGGCACCAGCGCAGCCTTTTGGTTTTTGGCCACTTGGGCATAGGCGGCTTCAAACTGCCGTGCCATATCAAGACCGTAATTGGGGGGCATTTGCATGCCCAACAGCAGCACTTGCGCCCCGGCCGCTTGGGCTTGCTTCGTCATGGCCAGCAAGTTGTCTTGCGTCATATTCATCGGTAGGCCGCGCAGCGCGTCGTTGCCGCCCAGCTCGATGACCACATGGCTGGGTTGGTGGCGTTGCAGCAAGGCGGGCAGGCGAGAGCGCCCACCCGAGGTGGTGTCGCCGCTGATGCTGGCGTTGATGACCTGAACGCCAGGCTTTTCGGTGGCCAGCTGTTTTTGCAGCAAAGCCACCCAACCGGTGCCCCGGGCCAGGCCGTATTCGGCGCTGAGCGAGTCGCCCACCACCAAAATGCGCTGCCCGGAGGCCGCCATGGCTGGCGCGGCAAGGCCCCAGCTGGCCAGGGCCAGCAGGGTCCAGTTAAAGTGGCGTCGTTTCAACAAAGGTTTGTGCATGCCTGAATCCATCATTGCCGTGCGTGGCGTCTCCAAAACGGTGCAAGACGCCAGCGGCGAACTGCGCATTTTGCGCGATATCGATTTCTCATTGAACGCGGGAGAAACAGCAGCCATTGTCGGTGCTTCCGGCTCGGGCAAAAGCACGCTGCTGGCGATCCTGGCCGGATTGGACACACCCAGCACCGGGCAGGTGGTGTTGGCAGGGCAATCGCTGTTCGACTTGTCTGAAGACGATCGCGCCGCCGTGCGGGCCCAGCATGTGGGTTTTGTGTTCCAGAGCTTTCAGCTCATGCCCAACCTGACAGCCCTCGAAAACGTGATGCTGCCCCTGGAGTTGGCCGATCGGCCCGATGCCCGCAGCACCGCCACGGCCATGCTGCATCGCGTGGGCTTGGGAGAACGCTTGAAACACTTGCCCAAAGTGCTGTCGGGTGGTGAGCAACAGCGCGTGGCGCTGGCCCGTGCCTTTGTGGTGCAGCCCGATGTGCTGCTGGCCGACGAGCCCACCGGCAGCCTGGACCATGCCACCGGCGAGGCCATCATGGACTTGATGTTCGCGCTCAACCGCGAGCAGGGCACGACCTTGGTCCTGGTCACTCACGACCGCCAGCTGGCCGCTAAATGCGAGCGCAGCTTGGTGATTCAGGCAGGGCGTTTGACAGAATCTGCAGTGACCCCGGTCTGAAACGCCGGTCTGTTTATTGATACGGCCTGATGAAGTCTTGAGCTAGAAGCAAGGGCCCCATCCTTGTAGTAGCCCACCCCTGTGGGCGATGGGCGTGGCACACGCCCTGCAAGCCATCGCCCACAGGGTGGGCTCCTACGAAAACAAACACATGGCCGACAAAAACAGGTGCAATGCAAACTTCATGGTGCTCAATTCATAGGCTGGTCCTGACGACGGCATGCATCAACCAACGATAATCAACGCATGTCATCCCACAAAGTGCTGTTCGGCTTCCATGCCGTGGGCGTTCGCCTCAAGATCGCCCCCCAATCCGTTGTTGAAATTCATTACGAGGTCGCCCGCCGCGATGCGCGCATGCGCCAGTTCATCGACAAGGCCCGCGATTCGGGCATGCGCATGATCGAATCGGACGGTGAACGTCTGGCCAAACTGGCCGGGGGCCACGGCCACCAGGGCGTGGTGGCCATGGTTGCTCCCATGCCTCAAAACCATTCGCTGGACGACCTGCTCGACACCGTGGAAGGCCCACCTTTGCTGTTGGTGCTGGACGGTGTGACTGACCCGCACAACCTGGGTGCCTGCCTGCGCGTGGCCGATGGCGCGGGTGCGCACGCGGTCATTGCTCCCAAAGACCACGCTGCCGGCATCAACGCCACCGTGGCCAAAGTGGCCAGCGGCGCGGCCGAAACCATGCCTTATTTCATGGTTACCAACTTGGCACGCACCATAGGCGAGCTCAAGGAGCGCAGCATCTGGATCGTCGGCACCAGCGACGACGCGCCCCGCACGGTTTACCAAGCCGACCTGAAAGTGCCCACCGCCCTGGTGCTGGGCGCCGAAGGCGCGGGCATGCGCCAGTTGACGCGCAAAAATTGCGACGAGCTGGTCAGCATCCCCATGCGCGGCGCGGTGGAAAGCCTGAACGTGTCGGTGGCCAGTGGCGTGTGCCTCTACGAGGCCTTGCGTCAGCGCAGCTGAGATTCTTGCAAACCTTCAATCCATTCAAAAAGGAACACACGATGTCAAAAAATACCACCCGAATCGCCTTGATCCTCATCGTGGGCGCGGCGAGTCTCTTGGCTGCCTGCACACAAGAGCAACAAAACAAAATCGGCCGCAGCATACAGAATTGGACCGGCACCAACGGTGTGATGGAGGTCTATGCTGGCGAAAAGCTGGTGCGCCGTTTCATCAAGGTGGACAAAGTCAGCACCGCTTTGGGCACCGATGACAAATCACCACGCGCTTACCGTTATGGTTACGGCGTGCTCGATGAAAACTTCAACTTCGAAGTCGATCCGGGCGAGAAAAAAGTGTATTTTGAGGTCAGCGATTACTCGAACACGGTGTTTTTCGAGAACCCACGCTGACGGGCTGCCCAGCCCCGACGCATCAGATCCAGCCCAGCCCGCCGATCACAGCGCCCGCGCCAATCAACCACAGCAAATGGATGCGGGTGCGCCAGACCAACAGCATGGCCACGGCCGTGAGCAGCCACAGCGGCCAGTCCTTCGCTGGCTGGTTGTGCCCCGCAGTAAGCAGCCAACCGGTGGACACCAGCAGCGCAATCACCACAGGTGCCATACCCAGCTTGAAGGCCCGCACGCCCAACTTGTCCCGGTGGCGCTGGGCCCAGCGCGTGGTGTTGTAAGTCAAGATGGAAGAGGGCAGCATGATGCCCAGCAAACTCAGGACAACGCCCAAGGCCGACAAGCCCACGCTGAACCACCCCCCTCCCATGCCCGTGCCTGCGTTCAGTCCCACGTTCCAGCCGATCACGGCCACAAACAACACATTGGGCCCGGGCGCAGATTGCGCCAGCGCGATGGACGATGTGAACTGTTGGTCGCTCAGCCACTGATGCTCGTCCACCAAAAACCGGTGCATGTCGGGCGCGGTGATGATCGCACCGCCCACTGCCAACAGGGACAGGGATAAGAAGTGGTTGAAAAACGCCAGCCAATCGCTTACGGTCAGTTGCACGGCCAAGCTCATGCGGCGTCCCCTTTGTTCAGCATTTGGTGCGTCAGCTGAAGATAAGCCCAGCCACAAGCAGCACTGCCCACCCCCAACAGCACCCAGATCAGCGGCCAGCGCAGAACGCCCACACAGGCGAAGGTGGACAGCATCACGGCCGCGCACACTGGCAGACCCATGGGGTTGCGTTTCAAGGCGCTCATCAGTTTGATCCCGGTGGCGGCAATCAAACCGGCCGCCACAGCGCCCATGCCGCGCAAGGCGCCTTGAGCCCAAGGGGCATCCGATACGCCTCCAAATGCCATGGCCAGTAACAAAACCACCGCCAAAGGGGCCATCAGCAAACCCGCCAAAGAGGCCAGGGCACCGCCCAAACCAAAATACCGACCGCCAATCATCAGGCAAAAATTGACAACATTAGGCCCTGGCAAAATTTGCGCCACCGCCCAGTCTTCAACAAATTGCTCGCGTGTCATCCAGCGTTTTTTCTCGACCAACTCGCGCTGCACCACGGCCAGCACGCCACCAAAGCCTTGCAGGGCCAAAACGGTGAAGGACACAAACAGGTCGGTTTTGGAGCGCGGTTGCTGCAGGGGCTGGTGTTCGGGCATGTTACGGATTATCCCTGTGCGGGCTCAATCAACGGTGTCGCCGTCCAGCCACACCAGTTGGCCCCGACCGCTCTCGCTCAGCCGCGCCATCAGGGTCGCTGCCTGCGCGTCGGGCAGGGCAAAGCGCAACGTGACCACGCTGCCATGGGCCACTTCAAGCAGCTGCGCCTGGGCCAGTTCCAGCTCGCGCCGCACTAGCCCTTCCAGCGCATAAGGCACGCTGCACGCCAGTTGTGCCTGCTTGATCAGCGGAATTTTCTCGGCGGTCAGCAGGGCCTGGGCCACCGCATCGGTTTAGGCCCGCACCAGACCGCCTGCGCCCAGCTTGACCCCGCCAAAGTAACGCACCACCGAAGCCATCACGCCCTGCAGATCCTGGTGGCGCAGCACTTCCAGCATGGGTCGGCCTGCGGTGCCGCCGGGTTCGCCGTCGTCGTTGGCCGCCGACTGGCCACCGGCCAGCAGCGCCCAACACACATGGGCAGCATCGGGGTGCTCGGCCTTGAGTTGCGCCACCCGGGCCTGCGCCTCGTCGCGTCCTGCGACCGATTCAACGCAGGCGATGAACCGGCTTTTTTTGATGAACAGTTCGTGGTGGGCAGGGCTGGCGAGAAAAAAAGGCATCAGGCAAGAATACCCCAAGGGCTGTGGCACCACGTCGTGCCGAAGGCCGTCAAAGTGACGCTTCGATATGATCCCACGCTAGACCTGATCAAACAGCGCTCTTTTTCACTCGCCAGCGGGCCAATCAGTGCGTCTGGTCACCGTTCTTCTGTCGCATTCACCTCTTTCAAGCACCATGCACCAACCGGCCAGCGCGCCCCGCCGCTCAATTTATTACGACTACACCGTGCACCAGCCTTGGTTGCCCTCGCAGCACCCGGCCCAGCCGCTGCACCCTGTGGTGATTGCAGGCGGCGGTCCGGTAGGCCTAACGGCTGCTTTGGAGTTGGCCCGCTTCGGAGTGCCCTGTGTGCTGCTGGAATCGGAGCAGCAGGTCTGCGAGGGCAGCCGCGCCATCGTGTTCACCCGCCGCTCCATGGAAATCTTGCAGCAAGTCGGCGTGGCCGAGCGCGTCACACAAAATGGCTTGCCTTGGCGCTTTGGCAACTCGTTTTACCGGGGTCAACGCGTGTTCCGCATGGAAGCCCCGCACGACGAGAACGACCGTTTTGGCCCCATGATCAACTTGCAGCAGCAGTTTTTGGAGCAATACTTGGTGGAGGCCTGCCAGGCCAACCCCCTGATCGATCTGCGCTGGGGCAACCGCGTCACAGCCGTGGCGCAACACGCTGACCACGCCCAGCTGCAAGTCGACACCCCCGAAGGCCCCTACAACTTGCAGGCCGAATGGCTGGTTGCCTCAGACGGGGCCCGTTCGGCCATCCGCAGCCTGCTGGACCTCAAGCTCGAAGGCGCATCTTACGAAGGCCGTTTTGTCATTGCCGACATCCGCATCGACCTGCCTTTGCCCACCGAGCGCCTGGCCTTTTTTGACCCCGAATGGAACCCCGGCAACACCGTGCTGCTGCACCGTGAGCCCCTGGGCATCTGGCGCATTGACTACCAACTGCCCGAGGGCGAAACGCCCGAGCAGGCCTTGTCTCCAGAGTCGCTCAAAACCCGCATCAACGCCCAACTGGCCATGATCGGCCATGCCGACAAGCCTTGGGAGATGGACTGGAGCTCGGTGTATTCGGCCCGAACGCTCACCTTGCCCGATTATCGGGTGGGGCGCACTTTGTTCATGGGCGATGCCGCCCATTTGTTGCCGATTTTTGGTGTGCGGGGGGCCAACACCGGCTTTCAGGACGCGCAGGCCTTGGCTTGGCGGCTGGCGCTGGTGTGCCGGGGTCAGACCTCTGCGGCTTTGTTGGCCAACTACAGCGCCGAGCGCGTGGCTGCGGCTTGGGAAATCATCGAAGAAGCTGGCAAAAGTACCCGCTTCATGACCCCACCTACACGCGGTTTTCGTTTGCTGCGCGACGCCGTCTTGTCGCTTTCGCTCACAGAAGCCTTTGTGCGACCGCTCTACCACTGGCGCACCTCACGCCCACACGAGTACAGCCATTCCAGCCTCAACTGCCGTGTGGACGACAACGCGCATTTCCAGGTCGGTCCCGCGCACGGCGCACCGCCACTCAATGTGCGCTTAACGGATTCGCAGTTTTTGCTGGACCACCTGGGTGGTGGTTTTGACTTGCTGTGGTTTGGCGCGGCCGATGGCTTACCCGCTGATGTGGTGGCCAGCGTGGCCCAACGGCGGGCCAAGGGCTTGCCGCTCAAAGTCACTTGCATCACCCATGGCGCTGCCCATGCGGGCCTGCAGCCCAGCCCGGCCGATGCACCCTGGCTGCAAACGCTGTGCGACGCGCAGGGCAGGGTGCACAGCCGCTACGGCGTGACCGCCCCCGGCGCGGCTTACCTGTTGCGCCCCGATCAGCACATTTGCGCCCGCTGGTTGCACCTGGATGCCCAGCGCCTGGACGCCGCCCTCGTCCAAGCCACCACCGGAGAAGCCCCATGAACAACGCCACAGGTTTGGACATTGCCGGTCTGGAAACCGCCTACGACCAACTGGCCATGGCCATTGACGCCGCTGGCCCCGAAAAATCAGAACTTTTTTTGGTCAAGCTGGCTTTGCTGGCCGCTCAAGCCTTGGGCGACGCCCCGGCCTTTGTGGACCTGATCGAGCGAGCCCAAAAAGACCTGTGAGAACGGGACTCGGCTGCAGGCTATATTGATCCGGCCCGATAGAGTTTGAATGGCCTTTGTTTTTGTCCCCTCTTTGTCATCCCGGGCGAAGACCCGGGATCCATCGTTGAGCACTGCCTTTTGCAAAGACCTACAGTGCATTCTGGATCCCGGCTCAAGGCCGGGATGACAGAGAGGGAAGGCCGGGATGACAAAGAAAAAATTCAAACTTCACCGTGCCGACTCAATAACGCCTCCGGGGAAGCTCCCGGGTGAGTACCCGACACAATACCCGCGCCAGCTTCAAGCCCACCACTGAGCCCCTACACTAGCGGGTTATCCCGAATGCCCGCCCATGAACGCCTTTGTCGACGTTTCCTTTTTCCCGCGTGACGCCAAACCCCTGACCAGTTACCGCAAGTACTGGGCGCAGCGCTTTGGCACGGCCCCGTTTTTGCCGATGAGCCGCGTCGAAATGACCCAACTGGGTTGGGACAGCTGCGACATCGTGTTGGTCACGGGCGACGCGTATGTGGACCACCCGAGTTTTGGCATGGCCGTGATCGGCCGCATGCTGGAAAACCAGGGTTTTCGGGTCGGCATCATCGCCCAGCCCGACTGGACCAGCGCAGACGCCTTCAAAGAACTGGGCCAACCCAATCTGTTTTGGGGCGTGACCAGCGGAAACATGGATTCCATGATCAACCGGTACACGGCGGACCGCAAAATCCGCACCGACGACGCTTACACCGCGGGTGATGTGGGCGGTAAGCGGCCAGACCGCGCCGCGATTGTTTACAGCCAGCGCTGCCGGGAAGCCTTCCCTGAAGTGCCGATCGTGTTGGGCGGCATCGAAGGCAGCCTGCGCCGCATCGCGCATTACGACTACTGGTCCGACAAAGTACGTCGCTCGGTGGTGGTGGACAGCAAGTGCGACTTGCTGCTGTACGGCAACGCCGAGCGCGCGATTGTCGAGATCGCCCACCGCTTGGCCGCCCGCGAGCCCGTGCAGCAGATCACCGACGTGCGCGGCACCGCCTTTGTGCGCCGCGAAACACCCGAAGGCTGGTTCGAGATCGACTCCACCAGCGTGGACATGCCCGGCCATGTGGAAGCGCACATCAACCCTTATTTGATGATTTCGGACCAGGCGCGGGAGCAGGGCGCCACTTGCGCCCGCGAGGAAGAAGCCAAAGAAGTGGCCGAGGGCCACAACGCACAAAACGCCCAAACCGTTGAAGCCGATTTGTCGGCTGCTGTTGCCCAGGCCCGCACCGTGCAAGCCGCTATTCAGCCCATCACTCAGCCGCTGACCTTTGTGCCCAACCCAGCACTGCGCGGCAAAGGCACCCACAAAGTCCCTCCCCGCGACAAAAGCGTCATTCGCCTGCCGAGCTACGAGCAGGTCAAGCAAGATGCCGTGCTCTATGCCCACGCCAACCGCGTGCTGCACCTGGAAACCAACCCCGGCAACGCCCGTTGCCTGGTGCAAGCGCATGGAGGAGGCCTTGATGGTGACGTCAACTCCAAACGCTTGGCCCGCGACGTGTGGATCACGCCGCCGCCCATTCCGCTCACCACCGCTGAGATGGACCATGTGTTTGACCTGCCGTATGCGCGCAGCCCGCACCCCCGCTATGCCGACGAAAACGGCAGCCATGACCACTCGACCAAAATTCCCGCGTGGGAAATGATCCGCTTCAGCGTGAACATCATGCGCGGCTGCTTTGGCGGTTGCACCTTTTGCTCCATCACCGAGCACGAAGGCCGCATCATCCAAAGCCGCTCCGAAGAATCCGTCATCCGCGAGGTGGAAGACATCCGCGACAAGGTCAAAGGCTTTACCGGCATCATCTCTGACCTGGGCGGCCCCACTGCCAACATGTACCGCCTGGGCTGCAAGAGCCCCGAGATTGAATCGGCTTGCCGCAAACCGAGTTGTGTGTTCCCCGGCATCTGCCAGAACCTGACCACCGACCACGGCCCGCTGATCAACATGTACCGCCGGGCGCGCAACCTCAAGGGCATTAAGAAGATCTTGATCGGCTCCGGTTTGCGTTACGACCTGGCCGTGCAGTCGCCCGAGTATGTGAAAGAACTGGTGCAGCACCATGTGGGCGGCTACCTGAAGATTGCGCCCGAGCACACCGAGGGCGGCCCTCTGTCCAAGATGATGAAGCCGGGCATCGGCACCTACGACCGCTTCAAGTCGATGTTCGACAAGTACAGCGAAGAAGTGGGCAAAAAGCAGTTCCTTATCCCGTACTTCATCGCCGCCCACCCGGGCACCAGCGACGAAGACATGATGAACTTGGCCGTCTGGCTCAAAAAGAACGGTTTTCGGGCCGACCAGGTGCAAACCTTCTACCCCAGCCCCATGGCCACCGCCACAGCCATGTACCACTCCACCCGCAACCCGCTGCGCAAAATCACCCGCGACAGCGAAAAAGTGGACGTGGTCAAAGGCGACAAACGCCGTCGCTTGCACAAGGCGTTTTTGCGCTACCACGACTCGAACAACTGGCCCCTGCTGCGCGAAGCCCTGAAAGCCATGGGCCGCTCAGACCTGATCGGCAATGGCAAACACCACTTGATTCCGAACTGGCAGCCTCTTGCTGAAGAGGGCTACCAAAGCGCACGGCGCAAAAACAGCACTGGGGCGGGGGCCAAGTCTTCGGTGTCGCTGTCCACAAGCCCCAAGCGGATGGGTCAGCCTAAAAAAGGCCAACTGTTGACGCAGCACACCGGCTTGCCGCCACGTAAGAAAAGCTGAATCGATTGTTCAGTATTCAAACCTGAGCTGGGGACTGTGCCACCACACACCGCACCCCCAACTCTTCCATCAACCGCTGCCGCGAAGGCGCGGGTGCCAAGTCGGTGAACAGGGTGTGCACCACTTTCAACGGCGCCATTTCGATCATGGCGGGGCGCTCGAATTTGCTGTGGTCGGCCACCAGCCAGACCTGGCGCGATTGCGCCACGATGGCGCGGGCCACCATGACTTCTCGCATGTCGTAGTCGCGCAAAGTGCCGTCTTCGTCGATGCCGCTGATGCCGATCAGGCCAATGTCCACCTTGAATTGGCGGATGAAGTTCAAGGCGGCTTCACCCACCACCCCTAAGTCTTCGTGGCGCAGGGTGCCGCCGGCCACCACCACGTCGCACTGTGGGTTGGCCGCCAAAATGCGGGCCACATGCAGGTTATTGGTGACCACCCGCAAGTCGCGGTGGTGCAGCAGTTCGCTGGCCACGGCCTCCACGGTGGTGCCGATGTTCATGAACAGGCTGGCCCCATGCGGAATGGCAGCGGCCACTTGCCGGGCAATGTCTTGTTTGGCGCTGGCCTGGATGCGCTTGCGTTCGGTGTAGGTGATGTTGCGGGTGGAGGAGTCCACGGCCCGCACACCGCCATGAAAGCGCTCCAACTGGGCCGCTTCGGTCAGGCGTTGGATATCGCGCCGGGCGGTTTGCAGGGTGATCCCAAACTCCTCGGCCAGTTCTTCGGTCTTGACGCTGTCTTGTTCTCGCACGGATTGCAGGATGGCGAGTTGTCTGGGATTGAGGGCCATGGGTGTTTGCTTTTCTTATGTGGACTGGGGTCTTCACCAAGTGCGATGCTTTGGAAAATAGGTTGAGTTTTTTCGATACAATCAAAAAAGAATCATTGTAATCAACTATTTTTGATCATTTAAGAGGTTATTTTGAGTGAATTAAAAAATGAAGCGGCACCAGAGGCGTGTGATCTGCTGGTGGTGGGGGGTGGGGCCACCGGTTTGGGGGTGGCTTTGCAGGCGGCGCTGGAGGGGCGCAGCGTCCTGCTGGTCGAGGCCAGCGACTTTGCCAGCGGTACCTCGTCGCGGTCCACCAAGCTGTTGCACGGCGGGGTGCGTTATCTGGCGCAAGGGCGGCTGCGTCTGGTGCGCGAGGCCTTGCGCGAACGCGCCACCGTGTTGGCTTTGGCGCCCCATTTGGCGCAACCTCTGTCGTTTGTGGTGCCTGCGGCCGGTTGGCTGAGCTGGGCCTTCACGGGTGTGGGCCTGAAGCTGTACCAGTGGCTTGCAGGGCGTTTGAGCTTGTGCGATACCGTGGCGGTGTCGCGCCAGGCGCTGGCCCAGGGTTTGCCGGGCATGGCAGGGCTGGTCGGGCGCGCGGTGGCGGGCATGCGCTATTGGGATGGCCAGTTTGAAGATGCCCGCCTGGCGCTGGCCTTGGCCCAAACCGCGCAGAGGGCAGGTGCACGCGTGCACAACCACACCCGCGTCTGTGCCCTGAGCCCCACACCCAACGGCTGGCAAGTGCGCTTGCTCGATGCGCGGCGGGGCACATCGCGCACGGTGCAGGCGCGCTGCGTGGTCAACGCGGCGGGGGTGTGGGTGGACGAACTGCGCCGGATGGCCTTGCCTCTCGAGGCCGGAGGGCCGCCGCTTAAGGCCTTGGTTACGGCCAGTCAGGGCGTGCACTTGGTGGTCACGCGGGCGTGTTTGCCGCTGCGCGAAGCGGTGTTAATTCCCCGCACTGCCGATGGCCGGGTGTTGTTTGCCGTGCCTTGGTTGGGGGCCACCTTGATTGGCACCACCGACACCCCACGCAGCGACGCGCCACGCGAACCGCAGCCCATGGCCGAAGAGCTGGAGTTTTTGTTCCGCGAAACACGCAACGCGTTTGGCCTGGTCTTGCAACCGGGCGATGTGCGCAGTGTGTGGGTGGGTCTGCGTCCCTTGGTGGGGAGCGCAGGGAAGGGCGATGGCGCGCATTCGACCAGCCAAATGTCGCGCGAACACCTGATCCGCCGTGAAGCCCCAGGGCTGGTCACGGTGACCGGTGGCAAATGGACCACTTACCGCAGCATGGCCGAGGAGGTCTTGCGCACTTTGCAGGCCCATGGCGATGTGCCGCCTGCACCGAATGGACCGGTGGACACCCGCCAGCACCGACTGGTAGGCGCGCCAGAAGATGGCGGCTCGGCGCAGCACCCCTTGAGCGACGCCCCCGGCTTGCACTTGTGGGGCAGTCAAGCCGAACAGGTGCTGGCCTTGCCCGGCGCGCAGCGCGAGTTGGGCCTGGGCTTGACCGAGGCGATGGTGCGGTTTGCAGCACGACACGAATGGGTCTGGACGGTAGAAGACATGCTCGCCAGGCGTTGGCGGGCGCTGTTTCTGGATGCGCGCCAGGCCGCGACCATAGCCCCGGCCGTGGCCGCTTTGCTGCAAGAAGAGACCGGGCTGGACCCCCGTTTGGACGAATTTTTGGCGCTGTGCCAGCGTTACACGCTGGGCGATTGATGCCGCACCGAGTCGGCCAAATCAGCTATTGATCCGGCCCGGTGAAGTCTTGATCAACATTCAAGGGATGGATTTTTTGCAGGAGCCCACCCCTGTGGGCGATGGCTTGCTTTGGCGGTGTGGATGCAATCGCCCACGGGGTGGGCTCCCACAAAGACAAAACATCCGCATGGCCTACAAAAACATGGGCCATTCAAACATCTACGGGTCGGATCAATAAATCAGCCAAATCAGCTGCGGGCGGCCGACACAGCGGCCCGCAGGCCCAGCAGGTAACTGTCGACACCAAAACCGGCGATCTGGCCCTTGGCGATATCGGCGATCACCGAGTGGTGGCGAAACGCTTCGCGGGCGTGGATGTTGGACATGTGCACTTCGATGATGGGGCACTTGAGGATGGCCAGCGCGTCGCGGATGCCGTAGCTGTAATGCGTCCAGGCCCCAGCGTTGATGACCACGGCCTGCACGCCATCGCCGTGGGCGCGGTGGATGCGCTCGGCCATTTCACCCTCGTAATTGGTTTGGTAGCACTCGACCTGCGCGCCCAGTTCAAGGCCCAGGGCGGTCAATTCGGTGTTGATTTCGTCCAGCGTGGTCGTGCCGTATTGGGCCGGGTCACGTTTGCCGAACATGTTCAGGTTGATGCCGTGCAGGACAAGGATGTTCATGGTGGAGGCTCTATTGCTCAAAGGATCGTGGGAATTGGGGCCAAGATCTGCGATTGTCGGTGATATGCGGCAAGATCATGCGTCTGCCGCTTTGAACGGCACGTATTTTCCGAAAGTTGACCATGACCCCTTTGAAAATTGATTTTGTGTCCGACATCGCCTGCCCTTGGTGCGCCGTGGGTTTGGGCGGGCTGGAGCAAGCGCTGGAGCGCTTGCAAGGTGAGGTGCAGGCCGAGCTGCATTTTCAGCCTTTCGAGTTGAACCCGCACATGCCGCCGGGTGGCCAAGACTTGGGGGAACATTTGACCGAAAAATACGGCTCTACCCCTGAGCAACAAGCCCAAATTCGCCAGACGATCACCGAACGTGGGGCCGAGGTGGGCTTCGTGTTCAACCCGAACGGGCGCGGCCGGGTTTACAACACCTTTGACGCGCACCGCTTGCTGCACTGGGCCGAAGGGCAAGGCGACGGGGCACAACATGCCTTGAAAAAAGACCTGCTCCAGGCTTATCAAGGCCGTGCCGAGTGTGTGGAAGACCCGCAGGTTTTGTTGGCCAGCGTGGCTGCCGCAGGCTTGGATGTGTCGGCTGCCAACGCGGTGTTGCAAAGCGATGCCCACACCGCAGAAGTGCGCGAACGCCAGCAGTTTTACACCCAGGCGGGCATCCGTTCGGTGCCTGCGGTCATCATCAACGACAAGCATTTGATCTCGGGCGGCCAGCCGGTCGAGGTGTTCGAGCAGGCGCTTCGGCGAATCGCCTTGGGCGAAGTGGGTTGATCGGGGCCTTGCACATGAACCCTCCGTTCAAGCAGCCATCGGCCAACCACGACGCGCCGAGGTTCTCCACCTCACGGCGCAGACTTTTGAGCCAGTGGCCTGCGGCGGCAGCCTTGGCCCTGGTGGGCATGTCGGGTGGGGTGCGGGCGCAGCCTGATCGCAAGGCTACCGCGGCCGAACTGATTCGCCTGTGGCGGCAAAGCGGTGGTGCGCTGCTGATTCGCCATGCCGCGACCGAATCGGGCCTGGGCGACCCGGCGGGATTCACTTTGGGACAGTGCCGAACCCAACGCAATTTGAGCGATGCGGGCAAACAAGCCTCTCAGGCATTTGGGGCCTGGCTGCAAGCGCAAAACTTCAAGCCCGATGCGGTGCTGAGCAGCCAGTGGTGTCGCTGCCAAGACACGGCGCGACTGGCTTTTGGGCAGTTCGAAGATTGGCCAGCATTGAACAGCACCTTCGCCGGACAAGGCGATCCGGCTGCGCAGCAAAAAGCCTTGTTGGCCCGTTTGCGGGGATTGCCCCAAGGCCGCACCGAGGTGTGGGTCACACACCAAGTGAACATGACCGGCTTGACAGGGGCCTACCCCAGCATGGGCGAGGGGTTTTTGGTGGACCGACAAGGCCGTTTGTTGGCCCGAGCGGAGCTCGCCCCATGAGCGGTCTGCACAGTTTGACGGTGTACTTTGACGGCTCGTGCCCCATGTGCCGACGCGAGATTGCCGTTTACAGGCGTTTGCCAGAGTCAGCTGCCATCGATTGGGTGGATGTGAGTGCTGGGGCCGAATTGGGCGCTTCTCTCAGCTGCGCGCAGGCGATGGCCCGTTTCCATGTGCGTGACAGCCAAGGCCGCTTGTTCAGTGGCGCGGCAGCGTTCTCGCAAATGTGGCGCTTGTTTCCGGGCTGGCGTTGGCTGGGTTGGTTGTCGGCCTGGCCTCCGCTGTCTTGGCTGTTCGAGGCAGCGTACCGTTTGTTTTTGCCGTTGCGACCCACTTTGCAAAAGTGGGTCAGGCGCGGCTTGGGTGAGGAGAAATCGTGATGACCAGAGGCTTGTCGGGTGCTTTGCCCGCATGGGTTGGGTTGGGTCTGTTTGGCGCTTTGGCTGTGTCGGGTTTGCCCCATGCCCTTGCGCAAGCGCCCAGCCCTGTGGGCGAGAAGGTTGCTTTGGGCACTTGGGCCATCGACCTCACCGAAGTGACCATCGGCCAGTTTGAGCGCTATGTGCGAGCCACCGGCACCGTGACCCGCGCTGAAAAAGAGGGGGGTGGTTTTGAGTATGTGGGCGGATGGGTACGCCGTCCCGGCTGGTCTTGGCGCTTACCGGATGGCGTTCCTGCCCGTGCTGATTTACCTGCTGTGCACCTGGATTTTGCCGAGGCGCAGGCTTACTGCCGCTGGGCAGGGGGCCGCTTGCCCACAGGCGCTGAATGGCAAAAGGCCGGGTTCACCGAGTTGCGCGACAACCCCCCAGCGCCGTGGGTGAAAGGCAAAACTTATGCGTGGAGCACGGGTGACAGCCCGCAAGGTGCAAACACCAGCGACCCAGACCCTTGGCCACGCGCAGCTCCAGCTGGCGCCACGCGCCAAGGCGTGAACGGCTTGTACGACATGGGTGCCAACGTGTGGGAGTGGACCACCGATGAGCAGGGCGGCCAGCGGCGCACCGTGGGTGGCTCCTGGTGGTACGGCGCTTACAACATGAAGGCCGATGTGCAGGCTTTCAAAGCCGCTGACGTTTATGTGGTCTACCTCGGCTTTCGCTGCGCTTATGACCTCATGCCAAAAGGCACCAACCCGAGCAAGACACCCTCATGATGCTGTCCCTGCCCGAGGGCTACCGCGCTTTGGTGTTTGGCGCCAGTGGCGCGATTGGCCAAGCCTTCGTGCAAGCCTTGAAAAGTGACCCGCGCTGCGCCAAGGTCTGCGGCGTTTCGCGTCAAAGCTCGCCTGGCTTGGACTTGCTGGACGAATCCAGCATGGCCGCTTGCGCCCAAGATTTGGCCGCGCAGGGGCCCTTTCATTTGGTGCTGGACGCCACAGGTGCGCTGACCTTGAACGGGCGTGGCCCCGAAAAGCGCTTGGATGAACTGGACACGGCGCATTTGCTGAGCGCCTTGCACCTGAACACTGTGGGGCCGTCTTTGCTGCTCAAGCATTTCTTGCCTTTGTTGGCCTCGGGTGAGCGTGTCATTTGGGGCAAATTGTCGGCGCGTGTGGGCAGCATCGAAGACAACCGCAAAGGCGGTTGGTACGGTTACCGCGCTGCCAAGGCCGCGCTCAACATGTTGCTACAAACAGCATCCATCGAAATCGCGCGGCGCAGGCCATTGGCGGTGGTGGCCGCATTGCAGCCAGGTACGGTTCAATCGGCTTTGAGTCAGCCTTTTGTCGGCCAAGATGCCCTGCACCCAAACGTGTCAGCCCAGCGCTTACTGGCCACGCTTGATGGCTTGCAGCCCACAGGGCGTGCGCAGTTTGTGGACCATCAGGGGCAGCACATCCCTTGGTGATGCGCCCAAGCAGAGGGTTTTGATCAGCCCAGTGCCTTGGCAATTTTGTGGCGCGGCACGGTGGTTTTGGGGCACTGCCCCTTGGGCAGTTCAAACCACTGGCGCACATCTTTTTCCACGCCCACGCCGTGCATGAAGTTGTAGATGGCTTTTTTCAGGCCCTGGCCCAGCAGGTCGTGGTCCACGCCCGGTGGCATGGGGGTGTGGTCCACAAAGCCCACATCGTTTTTGGCAAAGGTCCCTTCGGGCAGGGGCAATAACGTGACGCCGTAAGCCTCCGGATTTTTACCTACCGGCGAATGCACGGTGCAGACAAAGCGGTGGAAAAAACCACTGTGGATGCAGCCGTTTTCAAACAACTGCCGCACGTATTCAAGGGCGTCCACCGTGTCTTGCACGGTCTGCGTCGGAAAGCCGTACATCAGGTAGGCATGCACCATCACGCCTGCGTCGGCAAAGCCTTTGGTCACTTGAGCCACCTGCTCCACCGAGACCCCTTTTTTCATGAGGTTCAGCAAGCGGTCAGATGCGACTTCGAGCCCGCCCGACATGGCGATGCAGCCGCTTTGCGCCAGTAACTCGCACAGATCTGGGGTGAAGGTTTTCTCAAAACGGATGTTGCCCCACCAAGAAATTTGCACGCCCCGGCGCAGCAGCTCTTCGGCCAAGGCCTTGAGCGCTTTGGGTGGTGCGGCTTCATCCACAAAGTGAAATCCGGTCTGGCCGGTTTCGGCCACGATTTGCTCGATGCGGTCCACCAGCGTGCTGGCCTGCGCGGTTTCGTAGCGGCTGATGTAGTCCAGGCTCACGTCACAAAAGCTGCACTTTTTCCAGTAACAGCCATGCGCCACGGTGAGTTTGTTCCAGCGCCCGTCGCTCCACAGCCGGTTCATCGGGTTGAGCATGTCCAGCAATGACAGGTATTTGTGCAGCGGCAAACCGTCCCAAGTGGCCGTGCCCACCTCTTCAAAGGCGATGTCGGGCTCTTGCATATTGATGTACTGCACCAGACCTGCGTCGTTGCGCATGAAAGTGCGCTGAAGGCGCTGCACGCTGCGCTGGCCTTGAAGGTGCTCGATCAGGCTGAGCAGCGGGCGTTCGCCGCCGTCAAGCGTGACGAAATCCACATGATCGAAGACTCGGGCGTCTTTCAGCTCGCGCAGCTCGGTGTTAACGAACCCGCCGCCCAAAGCGATGCGGATGCTGGGGTGCGCCCGTTTGATGCACTGGGCGATGCGAAAGGCCGCATACACCGAGCCTGGAAAGGGCACCGACAGCAACACCAAGGTGGGCTGGTGCCGCTCAATCGCCAGCATTGCCAGGCGTTCCAGCGTGGCGTCGATCAAATTGGGGGGCTTGGCCAGCGCCTCGGCCAGCGCTTCAAAGCTGGGCTGGCTGGCGGCCAGGCGCTCGGCGTAGCGCACAAACTCAAAGCCTTCGTCCACCGCATCTCGCAGCACATCGGCCAGGTCATTGAGGTACAGCGTGGCCAGGTGGCGGGCGCGGTCGGTTTGGCCCAGTGCGCCAAACGCCCAGCCAATCGGGTCGCCCGTGCCATCGTCTTCATAAGCATCGAGCGCGGCAAAGCGTGGGCCTTCGGGCAAAAAGCCCCGGCCCGCGATGCGGTGGCTCAGGGTGCTGTCGCGGCCTTGCAAGAAGGCGATCACCGGGTCGATGCTGATGGCGTAGTCGTGGAAGTTGTCCAGAAAGAAGTTCACTGGGCCTGAGCGTTCTTCGACAGGCAAGGCCAGGGCTGCGTCACGCAGTTCGGTCAGGCCTTGTCTGTTCAGCAAGGCCAGCACGGTGGCCAGGGCCAGGTCTTCTTGCACCGAATCAACACCCCGAGAACGCAAAAAACCCGTCAGGTAGGCCGTGGACGGATAGGGCGTGTTGAGCTGCGTCATCGGCGGGATGAGGCTCAGGATTTTGAACGGGGCGGTCGTGAGCATGGCGGGGAAGTAATTGTGGGCCTGATTATCCTTGCAGTCCCAGACAAGGACATGATTTGAAGTTTACCGTCTTGCGGTATAAAATTCGGTCATGATTGTCTCGTTCAAATGTTCAGACACGGCCAAGCTCTTTGAAACGGGTAAATCCAGGCGTTTTTCCAACATCTGTGGGGTCGCCGAAAGGAAGCTTCAGCAGATGGACAGCGCTGTCACGCTGGAGTTTTTGAGATCACCTCCTGGTAATTGGTTGGAAGCCCTGACAGGTGATCGGGCTTGGCAGTGCAGCATTCGAATCAATGAGCAATGGCGTGTGTGCTTCGTGTGGTCGGAAAAAGGCCCGCAAGAAGTTGAAATTGTGGACTACCACTGAAAGGAGCTTGTGAACATGAAAAACGGCATGCGACCGATTCATCCCGGAGAAATTTTGCGCGAAGATTATTTGCAACCCTTGTGCATGAGCGTGAACGCTTTGGCCAAGGCGCTGCATGTTACCCCCAGCCGCATGAACGACATCGTGCTGCAGCGGCGCAGTGTGACGCCAGACACAGCCTTGCGTTTGGCTCGGTTTTTTGGGGGTGATGCCCAGTCATGGCTGAATTTGCAACTGGCCTATGACTTGAAAGTGGCGGAGAAGTCATTGATGAAAAACATCCTTAAAACCATCATGCCTTACAGCCCTTCTTCGATGGTGGCTTCTTGAGTTTTTCTGAGCTTGTTCTTCATCCTGAGGCTGACGCCCAACTCACCCCCGCACAACAGCGCTTCAACGACTTGCTGGCCCAAATCGAGCGGCTTTCGGGGCAGATTCAGCGCCTGGAAGCTTGGTCTGACAAGCACCGTTATGCGCACATTCAGGCGCTGCGCGAGTCGGTGCAGCTGTCGCAATCGCACCGCCAAAGCCTGCTGCTCTTTGTGCATGAACGCCTGCAAACTGCAGACTTCACCGATCGGCAGCAGCGCATGGCTCGGGGGCTTGTGCGGGGTTTGATGGCGCATTTGGCCACCACCAACGACCCACAGGTTCAGGCCCTGGTTGACCTGTATGTGAGCGAAGAAGACGAGCAAGAAGCCGCTGATGAGCAGGCTGAGGCCGCGCAGCATTTGCGTGAGCGAATTGAGGAAGCCTTGGGCCAACCCCTGGAAAAACCCAGTCAGTACCAGACGCCCGAAGAGATGATGGCTGCGGGCATGCGCCAGTGGCAACGCCAGCAGCAAGCCGACGAAGACCGCAAGACCGCCAAGCGCGCTGCCCGCAAAGCGCAAAAACAAGCTCAAAAGAAAAGCGCTGCCGCAGACAAGGGCGAAGTGCCCGCTGCGCTGATGCGCGAGTTGGATGCCAAAAGCGCCATCCGCACCATCTTTCGGCAACTGGCGAGTGCCTTGCACCCCGACCGTGAACCGGATGAGCAAGAACGCCTGCGCAAGACCGCGCTGATGAGCGAGGTCAACGCCGCCTATGAAAAAAACGACCTGACCACTTTGTTGCGCCTGCAAATGCAAGTAACGCAGGTCAACCCCCAAAAAAAGGCGGACTCGGCACTCATGGCCGACGATCAGCTGATCGCCATGTCCTTGTTGCTCAAGGAGCAGGTGGCCGCGCTTGAAGACGATCTGGCGAAATTAGAAAGCCGCTTGAGCCGGGAGTTGTGCGTGCCGGTGCGCGCCGATGCGGACGAGTTGGAGATGACGCAATCTTTAAAGCGCATTCAGGCTGACCAGCGCCACAGCGCCGAAAGCCTAGCGGCCGATTTGCGCCGTATTCAGAACGACGCTGAGCTCAAGCGCTGGCTGAAAGAGCAGTGGCAGCTGGCTAAAGCCACTTCTGCATGAAGCTGGCTTGGCCCGCTGCCGGGTCGAGCGCATAGGGCTCAAAGCCAAAGCCCAAGTAACTTTTGAGGGCGCGGGCATTGCCGGTCAGCACCTCCAGCGTCAGCTTGCAGCAGCCGTGATTCTTGGCGTGCTGCTCGGCAGCCGCCAGCAAAGCCTGGCCGACGCCCGCGCCCCGGTGGCCTGGCAGCACGGCGATGTCGTGGATGTTCATCAAAGGGCGGGCCTTGAAGGTGGAGTAGCCTTCGATGCAGTTGACCAAACCCACGGGCGCATCGTCCAACCAAGCGATGAAGCTGGCCGCATCGCTGCGTGCGGCCAGGTCATCGCACAAGCGCGCTTTCACATCCTGCGCCAGCGCCTCGCCCCCGCCCATCGGGTCTTGGGCATAAGCGTCCAAAAGCATCACCAGGGCTTGGCGGTGCGCGGGGTTTTGGTAGTCAACGGGCAAGATGTGAAGTGGCATGGTCAGGCGGTGGCAGGGGTCAAGAAGGATCGCACATTGTCCTGCATAGCGGCCATCACATGGCCAGCCAATTGGTGCGCCGTGATGGCGCTCAGCGTCCAGCCCAGGTGCCCGTGGCCGGTGTTGTAAAACACATTGGCCTTCTTGCCCGCGCCCACCCGAGGCAGCATGTTGGGCATCATGGGGCGCAGGCCCGCCCAAGGCACCACCTTGCGGGTGTCGATGTCAGGGAAGCACTGGTTGACCCACTGAATCAGGGGCTGGATGCGGTCAGCGCGGATGTCCAGGTTGATGCCGTTGAACTCTGCGGTCCCCGCGACGCGAAAGCGGTCATCGCCCAAGCGGCTGGTGACGAGCTTGGTCTCGTCGTCGAGCAGGCTGACTTGCGGCGCTGCTGCTTGGCTGGCACCGTCGGGCAGGTTCACGGTGATCGAGTAACCCTTGACGGGGTAGATGTTCAGACGGTCACCCAACTGCGCGGCCAGGCGGCGGCCATGTACGCCAGCACAAATCACGATACCGTCAAAGGTCAGCGAGTCGGTATCACCGGCATGCCTGACTTGCACGAAAGCGCTTTGGCCGTTGGCGGCGACGCTCAGGACTTCGTGTTCGTTGAG
>Ga0209550_10001187_pt1 | contig 25131 bp, 19 predicted proteins | sample LauGreSuBDMM15SN_2_FD_187567 | JGI IMG/M metagenome (GOLD analysis project Ga0209550, IMG submission 187567) | Freshwater lake microbial communities from Lake Michigan, USA - Su13.BD.MM15.SN (SPAdes) (version 5) | ecosystem: Environmental > Aquatic > Freshwater > Lake | place: Lake Michigan... | reverse complement strand
GTACTAGAAAAATCTGACTTGTTTAAAGTCCTTAAGGTCTTTGAACGGGTTAACTGTCCGTTTTAATTTTGAAGGGGGAGAGACACCATGGATCAACATCCACTGGTTTCGCAAGATGGCTACGATCCAAATCGACTGCTAGACGCGTTAATCCAAAAATTGAATTTAAAAAATGACGCAGCATTGTCTCGCGCTCTCGAAGTACGTCCACCAGTTATTAGCAAGATCCGTCATCGGACCTTGCCAGTCGGTGCGTCCTTGTTGATCCGCATGCATGAAGTGACAGATCTGAGTATTCGTGAATTGCGTGAATTGATGGGTGACCGTCGTAAACGTCTACGTATTAGCGAAGTTGATGGTAAGCCACGTACTATTGAGGATGATGAATAAGCTTTTTAGTTAAGCTCTTCGTTTTCTGTTTGCACCTTAAACTTTGACTAGTCAAAGTTTGAAAACAAAGCGCCTGATCTTGTAAAGATTTCAGGCGCTTTTGTTTATCCCCGTAGATTAGCGCCTGCTACCGTTGCCGCTAATAGAAGCACCACAGTAGTAGTCAGACGAGTGCGCAGGGTGATCAGCCATTCTGGCATGCCATAGTGCTTATACAGCGCCTTATCAGCCTGCCAAGCGACGATAAAGCCGGCCATGAGGAGGGCAAATCCAAATCCCTCTAATAAAGTGGCAGTCCACGCGATCAGAGACGGGATAACACCCCAGATCAAAGCTTGCTTGGTGTGCTTTAGCGAGAGATCAGCGCACAGCATGGCAGCGCCCCAATGTATCCCACCTAAAAAAGACAATATCACCATGCCATAGGCTAATTGGCCGCGCACAAAAGCTGCGATCCAAAGAGGGTCTGCTAGGCAGGTGCCTAACAACAGTAAAACAAAGGGAATTAATCCGGCAAAGCCTAATAAATGCGAGAGACGTTTATTTAAAAAATGAGGATTCATAATGTGCAAGAAATAAAAAACAATCTGCACATTGTAAATGCGCATAGATTTTAATGCTGTGCGTTATGGCTTGTTATGAATGCTTTGACTGCATTATTTAATGCGAGAGGCTGATCTTTATGTGGAGAGTGCCCGCATGAAGGAAGCTCTAGCAGGGTGGTGTGAGGTAGTTGATCGCGTATGCCATATATTTGTTGCATGCTGCCGTATTCATCTTCCACACCTTGTATGGCTAACAGTGGGCACTGAATCGTAGAAAGTTCAGCAGTGATATTCCATGTTCGGAAAGCAGGATCCAACCAGATGTTATTCCATCCATAAAATGCAGAATCAGGATCGCTGTGATGACGTGCGAGTCGTTCACGTAAGCCTTGTTCTTCATAAGCGGTACGTGCTGCTTGTATGCTGCTGATGCTGATATCTTCCACCATGATATGTGGAGCAAGCACGATAGCTCCGGCTAGATGCTTAGGAAAATGCGCTGCATATAACAAGGCGATCGATCCACCATCGCTATGACCAAATAGCCATGGATGATGAATATCGAGTTGCTTGAGCAATGCAGGTAAGACAGCATGCGCTTGTTGATACATGAAATCTACGCCCCATTTTTCATGCAGCTTACGTGGTGTGGATTTGCCATAGCCAGGACGTGAATAAACAAGTCCACGCATATTGAGCTGTTGACATAGTTGATCGGGATAGTCGCGCCATAATGAGACTGAACCCAAACCCTCATGTAAAAAAACCATGACAGGTGCAGATAGATCTTGTGAGCCTACCCACGCAATTTCTAGTTGAGTGGGTGGACCATTCCAATCCAGATTGATAACACTATTCATGGAGTAGTAATGCTAAGCGTAATCAATTTTTATTAATGAGTGTCGATTAATGCGAATCAGATTCACGCAATTTAAAACGCTGTATCTTGCCGGTAGCAGTTTTTGGTAGATCTTTGATAAACACAATCTCGCGTGGATATTTATGTGGTGTGAGTCGTGTTTTAACAAAAGCCTTCAAATCAGATTCCATGTTTGCATCTGCGGTATGTCCATTTCTTAAGACAACATAAGCAATGGTTTTAGTTAAGCCTTGCTCATCTGTTTTCCCTACCACCGCGCTTTCTAATACAGCTTCATGTCCCATGAGTGCAGATTCCACTTCAATCGGTGAAACATATTGCCCACTGACTTTTAACATGTCGTCACTACGACCTGCGTAGTGATAATAGCCATCTGCATCAAGAATATATTTATCGCCACTCTTGACCCATTTGCCTTGGAAGGTAGAGTGCGTTTTTTCGCGATTAGTCCAATACAGAACAGCTGCACTAGGCCCACTAATAAATAAGTCACCGACTTCACCTGTTGCTACAGGATGGCCTGATTCATCACGTAACTCAACTTCATAGCCCGCCACTGGTTTACCTGTTGCGCCATAACGTACTTCACCAGCGCGGTTTGATAAAAAGATGTGCAGCATTTCTGTTGAGCCTAAGCCATCAAGAATTTCACAAGCAAAATGTGCTGTGAATTTTTCTCCGACTTCTTTTGGCAAGGCTTCACCTGCAGATAAGCAAAGTCTTAGTGCGACATTTTGACGTGAGGGTAGTTGATCGGAAGCGAGTATCGCTACATATAAAGTGGGCACACCACAAAAAATCGTTGGTTTGTTTTTTGTGAGACGTTCAAATACAGCATTGGGCGTAGGTCGCTCTGCCATCAAAATCGTGGTGGCACCAACTGAAAGAGGGAAGGTGAGCGCATTGCCTAAGCCATATGCAAAAAATAATTTAGCCGCTGAAAAAACGATGTCCTCTTCACGCACTTGCATCACAGGTTTGCCATACAGCTCGGCAGTCCAGTAGAGATTAGCGTGGGTATGTACCGTGCCTTTAGGTTGACCCGTAGAGCCACTAGAATAAAGCCAGAAAGCGAACTGATCAGCATGTGTGTTCGCGGCTTGTGTTAATGGCGTAGTTTGAAGAAAACTTTCAAAAGCAGCGCCTGCATCATCTGCTTTGCCAGAAATTAATAGCGGTGCTGTATGAGACGATTGCTGTAGAGCTTGTTGTACGACAGATAGCAATGCATCAGACACAATCACCAGTTGTGCATCGCTGTGCTCCAACATGTAGGCGTAATTTTCTGCGGGAAGTAGCGTGTTAACTGGTACTGGAATAACGCCTGCATATAAGGTACCTAAAAATGCTACAGGCATATCGATAGTGTCTAACATCACGAGTAATACACGTTGCTCAGGTTTTACACCATGCGCCAGTAAACTCGCTGCAAAACAACGAACACGCTGATCTAACTCACCATAGGTCAGTGTGTGATGATCATCACGATAAGCAAGCTTAGCGTGACGATCTTTATTAAGCCTGAGTATGTGTTGCGCAAAATTAAAGCGCTCAGGCAAAGCGGCATGCGCTGCATGCATAACTGTCTCCTCTACACGGGGTGATTATTTTTAATATCCCGTAATGAAAAATTTAAAGCTATTTATTTTTATATTTGAAACGTGTTGCGTGTTATTCGTATAACGTGTTTAGCTATTCAAGGCTGTGCTGCTATTACTGAGTTCAGTCAATACAACAGAGGAAGCTTGAATTGCACTGCGACGATGATAAAAACTTAGTGCACGTAAACCACCTAATTCTTCACCACCACCTGCACGTCCAGGGCCGCCATGTATGGATGCAGGCATCACATTGCCATGGCCGGTTTGAGTTTTAGCTACATCTGAACTGACTAAATGCACACGACCATGTGAGGTTGCAAGCTCACGTGCAGAGCAAGCCATCAGAGCTGCATCATCACTGTAAACAGAAGCGACTAATGAACCCTGACCACGATGGGCAATGTTCATAGCGTGTGCAGTATCGCGATAAGCAAGGAGTGTAGAAACAGGGCCAAACACTTCATGATCATGCACCAGTTGTGAGTGATCAGCGTCCTTAATACCTAACAGAGTCGGTGCAACACAAGCTGATTTGCTATCTGCATCCAACAGAGTTTGTTTACTGCCATCAAACACCACACTGGCTTCTGTTTTTAAACGTGCTAAGCCTTCTTGTACGCTGTCAAATTGTGAGCGACTTACTAATGCACCCATGGTGGTTTCTGCATTGCGTGGATTGCCAGCACGAATCGCTGCGAGTTTTGCGCTAGCTGCTTCGGATACAGCATCAAATAAATGTGCAGGAACTAGAGCGCGACGTGGAGCAGTACAACGTTGACCTGTTTTAATAGTCATGTCACGCACTAAATTGTCGACAAATAAATCAAAGGCAGCACTACCTGCAGTAGCGTCTTGTCCCAAGATGGTGGAATTCAAACTATCTGCTTCAATATTCACACGCACTGAATCACGCGCAATTGCATTATGTGTACGTATGCTTGCAGCGGTATCTGCTGAACCAGTGAAGGACAACACATCAAATGGTGTTAATGCATCGAGTAAGCCAGTTGAATTACCGCACACGATAGAGAGTGCACCTTTAGGTAAGACACCGGCTTCAATCACATCGGCCACCATACGATGCGTGAGCCATGCAGTTGCGGTTGCAGGTTTAATCACAACAGGCACGCCGGATAATAATGCGGGTGCTGCTTTTTCCCACAAGCCCCAACTAGGAAAGTTAAAAGCATTAATAAATAATGCGAGACCACGTATAGGTACCATGATGTGCTGCGACTGAAATAACTGATCCTTAGACATCACTGCAGCACTACCATCCATGAGCGTGTGTGCTTCACCTAAATTTGCTCCGAGCTTGGCGTAAAAACCTAAGGTAAATAAACCACCATCAACATCTATGCCTGTGTCAGCTTTGGTTGTGCCTGAATTCGCTAATGAAATTGCATAGTACTCATCACGTTTTGCTTGCATGACTTTTAACGCTTCACTCAACATCGCAGCACGTTGACCATAAGTCATCGCTTGTAATGCATGCGCACCTTCTTTACGTGCATAAGCAAAGCCTGCTTCTAATCCTTGGGCAGCGCCACCTGTTGTAGCGAGTTCTTCACCGGTGACTGGATCGAGCAGTTTGTTGACGACACTGCCTGCTGTTTGCCATTCGCCGCTGAGATAGTTATTAAGAAAAGTTGTCATGGTCTGTTTGCTAGTTAAGGTGATAAATCAAATGATGAAATAGTTCGTGCTGTTGTTACGTAGATCAAATCGAGGTGGAATAGGCTTAAGTAAATTGAATCGCGCCTTGTGGCAGTAAATACAGCACTAGCGCTTGTCCTGCGTTTACAGTAGGTGAGTGTGCACTGCCAGCTTCATACACACACCATCCTGCAAGATGACCATCAAATGTTGCGCCTGCTGTTAACGGCATGATGAGATCAATTTCTCCATGAGGATGCACGTGATGCGGACCTGCGATGTTGTTCATGTCGACTACATCAACTGAAAAATCATGGGTTTCAGCTCCCGCTTTAATCACACGGCCGTAGCGTATGCCGCCACCTTCATGCTTACACATCCAACCTTCTGCAACACCTGCCTGACAAGCTGCAAACAATTCTGCAAATAAAGGACTATCTGCGCCATGTTGTTGATTGAGATGCTGCGCCAACTCTTGGTTTAGCGGCATGTTCGCTATTTGAGAGGTGAGTCCCGCGATTAACTGGGTGAAGTGTTCTTTGCTCAAGGCTGATTCCCCGTGAATAAACATCATGTTGTGCTTAGCTTGATAGGCTAGAAAAGCCTGCAACAAACTGCAAGTTGGAATTTTTTGGTGTTGAATTTATAATTCATGCAGATTTAAGTTTAAATGCAATATCTTGCGTGCGTCAACCATCCATTCCATAAACCGGCCCTTGTTGTGAATACTCTTACTGAAGACTATAAAGATCCGTTTTTGATTGCCTTGGGCGAGAGGCTCAAGCTTTTGCGTGCTCGTCGAGGTTTAACCCGTAAGGCGCTGGCTCAACTGGCGGAAGTCTCGGAACGGCATGTGGCGAATGTGGAGTCTGGTGTGGGCAATGCGTCCATACAATTCTTGCGGCAGTTATGTGCAGTACTGAATTGCTCATTAGCTGAAATGACGGGTGATGAAACCACGTCTACGCCGGATTGGTTGATGATTCGTGAAGTGCTACGTGGTCGCAACGAAGCCGAGTTAGCGCAAGCACGTACCGCTTTGGCGGATTTATTTGAGTCACCAGTAAGCGAAATATCGCGTCGTCAGCGCATTGCTCTGATAGGTTTGCGCGGTGCGGGCAAGTCTAGTTTGGGTCGATTGCTAGCGGCACAATTGCATGTACCTTTCATAGAGCTGTCCACGCAAATAGAGCAATTAGCGGGCTGCGGCATTGCGGAAATCCATGCTCTGTATGGACAAAATGCCTATCGCCGTTATGAGCAACGCGCGATTGAAGATGTAGTCAGACATTATCCGCAGGCAGTGATTGCTACCCCTGGCGGCATCGTATCTGAACCCGCGACCTATAAGCTTTTGCTGTCACATTGCTATACGGTTTGGTTGAAAGCTGAGCCAGAAGAACATATGGATAGGGTCTTGGCGCAAGGAGATAAGCGTCCCATGTCGGGTAACCGAGAGGCGATGGAAGATCTGAAGCGCATATTAGAAAGCCGTACCCAGTTCTACTCAAAAGCGGACAAAACCGTGGACACCAGCGGCCTGACATCTGAGCAGGCTTATAGCCAATTAATAGCCCAACTGCAGCCGCTACAAACGGTTATGCCGAATCTGCTGACTGCCTAGTTTTTTCCTAGCTTGCGATATTTTTGGCGACTTAGATCGGGGTTTGACCCTGAAATAATAATGCAATATAATGCTTATTCTTAAAATCTAATGCACCATAATGCAATTAGGAGATACATGAGCGCCCAGTTTGTCGTCAATTACGAGACCTCTCCAGAACATTATCGCCATTGGACTTTGACCGTCGATGGTGTCATCGCTACCTTGACGATGAAAGTCGATGAAGATGGTGGGCTGAAAGAAGGTTACAAGCTCAAACTCAACTCTTACGACTTAGGTGTGGATATTGAGCTCTTCGATGCGGTGCAACGTATACGCTTTGAACATCCGACTGTAAAAACAGTAGTGATTACTGGTGGTCGTGATCGTATCTTCTGTTCGGGCGCAAATATTTTCATGTTGGGTAAATCCTCACATGCATGGAAAGTCAATTTCTGTAAATTCACTAATGAGACACGCAATGGTCTAGAAGATTCTAGTCAGCATGAAGGCTTGAAATTTTTAGCAGCAGTGAATGGTGCTTGTGCAGGTGGTGGTTATGAACTCGCTGCAGCTTGTGATGAAATCTTATTAGTTGATGATCGTTCTTCTGCAGTCAGCTTGCCGGAAGTGCCTTTGCTCGGCGTGTTGCCAGGCACAGGTGGACTGACACGTTTAACTGATAAACGTAAAGTACGTCATGATCATGCAGATATTTTTTGTACGACATCGGAAGGTGTGCGTGGACAAAAAGCGAAAGACTGGAAATTAGTCGATGAGATTGCTAAGCCAGCAGTGTTTACACAAGCAGTGCAAGACCATGCAATGAAACTTGCTGCAATTAGCAACAGACCGAATCAAGCACAAGGTGTGAAACTCACGCCTTTATCACGCAAGATAGCAGCTGATAGCGTGCACTATGAATTTGTGTCCATCGATATAGATAGAAACGGTCGCACTGCTACCTTGCATGTTAAAGCGCCAAGTTCCGCGCCCGCAACCGATGTGGCTGCAATTGAAGCGCAAGGTGTGCATTGGTGGCCATTGCAAATGACCCGTGAATTGGATGATGCGATTTTACATTTACGTACCAATGAAATCGAAATTGGTACATGGTTGTTAAAAACCAGTGGTGATGCGAAGCATGTATTAGCTGCAGATGCAGCAATCGTTGCGCATCAATCACATTGGTTAGTGCGTGAAACCTTAGGTCTCATGCGTCGCACCTTTGCACGTATTGATGTATCTTCACGCAGCTTGTTTGCATTGATCGATGAGAACACCTGCTTTGCAGGTTGTTTAGCAGAGTTTGCTTTCATGGCAGATCGTAGTTATATGTTGGCACTACCAGACTCACCAGAGCAAGCACCGAAGTTCACTTTGTCAGCGATGAATTTTGGTCTGCTGCCTATGATTACAGGTCAGTCACGTATAGCACGTCGTTTTTATGATGATGCAACTAGCATCGCTGCTGTACAAGCGCGTGTAGGTGAGGCATTGCATGCAGAAGAAGCGATGCGCTTAGGTTTAATCACTGCGGATTTAGATGATATAGATTGGGCAGATGAAATTCGTATGGCATTAGAAGAGCGTGCCAGCATGTCGCCAGATGCATTAACCGGATTGGAAGCAAATCTGCGTTTCAATGGCAAAGAAAATATGGCAACCCGTGTATTTGGTCGTTTGTCTGCTTGGCAGAACTGGATATTCATACGACCGAATGCAGTTGGTGAAAGCGGCGCATTAAAAGTTTATGGCAGTGGTAGTAAAGCAAAGTTTAATTTTGAACGTATTTAATTTTTGATCAAATAAAAACATTTCATTCAGGAGAAATCGTGAGCGCTATTGATTACAGTGAAAAAATTCCGAATAACGTGAATTTGTCAGAAGACCGCACCTTGCAACGTGCGCTTGAACATTGGCAGCCTAATTATCTGCAATGGTGGAATGACATGGGTCCAGATGGTTCACAAGGATTCGATGTCTATCTGCGTACAGCTATCAACACCACGCCTGAAGGTTGGGCGCAGTTTGGTCATGTGAAGATGCCGGATTATCGTTGGGGTATTTTTCTAGCTGCACAAGATCAAGAACGTAAAGTAAATTTTGGTGAGAACAAAGGTGAAGCAGCATGGCAAGACGTGCCTGGTGAACATCGTGCAAATTTACGTCGCATCATCGTCACACAAGGTGATACCGAACCTGCATCAGTAGAACAGCAACGTCATTTAGGACTCACTGCACCTTCACAATATGACTTACGTAATTTATTTCAAATTAATGTAGAAGAAGGTCGCCACTTATGGGCGATGGTGTATTTGCTACATAAATATTTTGGTCGTGATGGTCGTGAGGAAGCGGAAGCACTCTTGCATCGTAATTCAGGTGATCAAGATAATCCACGCATACTCGAAGCCTTCAACGAAGAAACGCCAGATTGGTTAGCGTTTTACATGTTCACGTATTTCACTGATCGTGACGGTAAATTCCAATTATGCGCATTAGCGGAATCAGGTTTTGATCCACTCTCACGTACTTGCCGTTTTATGTTGACCGAAGAAGCACATCACATGTTTGTGGGTGAGTCAGGCATTTCACGTACGATTCAACGTACTTGTGAAATCATGAAGCTGCATGGCATAGAAGATCCAGAGCAAGTACGCTCACATGGTGTGATTGATTTACCAACCATTCAACGGTATTTGAATTTCCATTTCAGCGTCACTATCGATTTATTTGGTGCCGATCAATCTTCAAATGCAGCGACTTTTTACAGTGCTGGTTTAAAAGGCCGTTACGAAGAAACCAAACGTACTGATGATCATATGCTGAAAGGTGATCACTATAAAATTCTCGAAGTATCAAACGGTAAATTAGTCGAGCGTGAAGTGCCACTATTGAATTCATTGAATGAATTGCTGCGTGATGATTACATCAAAGATTCTGTAGCTGGTATTAACCGCTGGAACAAAGTGATAGAGAAAGCAGGTTTATCTTTCCGTTTGCAAGCGCCACATAAAGCATTTAATCGTCACATTGGTACCTTTGCTGGTATTCGTATTTCGCCAGATGGTCAGATTTTGTCTGAGACAGAATGGCAAGCACATGTACGTGATTGGTTGCCTTCAGAAGAAGATCGTGCCTATGTTGCATCACTCATGGGTCGTGTGGTTGAAACTGGCAAGATGGCGAATTGGATTGCGCCACCTAGCATAGGTATCAATCGTCAAGCTGTAGATTTTGAATACATACGTTTCAATTAATCTATGGGTGCTTCCGAAGCTGAGGTGCTGCTTAAGCAGCACCTAATTGACCCCGAGGTTTGCATACGTTGCAATACCTGTGAAGAGACTTGTCCTATTGATGCGATCACGCATGATGATCGTAACTATGTGGTTGATCCTTCTATTTGCAACGGCTGCAATGCTTGTGTGCCACCTTGTCCTACAGGTTCGATTGATCACTGGCGCACTGTATTAAAAGTCGCGCCTTATTCAGTTGATGAGCAATTACAGTGGGATGAATTGCCAGTGCCAGTTGAATTAGCTGCGCATGGTTCATTGCCAGATACAGCAGAGACCAATCAACAAAATGCTGCGACCTCGCATTCTTTGCAAGCTCCGCATTCTGCGCTACAGCCTCATTTACATTTACATGATTTAAAAAATCCTCTTACCGTGACAGTCGCCGGTAATTTCCGACTCACTGAAGCAGATGCTGAAAGTGATATTCGTCATATCGTGCTCGATTTTGGGAATCAGATTTTTCCTTTGTTAGAAGGACAGTCTGTTGGTGTGATCCCACCTGGAGTAGATGCATCAGGTAAACCACATTATTTACGTATGTATTCTGTGGCGAGTGCACGAGATGGTGAACGCGAAGGACATAATAATTTTGCACTCACAGTAAAACGTGTTGTGAGCGATCACGATGGTAAGCCTGTGCATGGTGTAGGTTCAAATTATTTATGCGATCTGCAAAAAGGCGACAAAGTGCAAATCACAGGTCCTTATGGTGCTAGCTTCTTAATGCCAAATCATGCGGGATCTAATTTGATTATGATTTGCACCGGCACGGGTGCTGCGCCTATGCGAGGGATGACAGAGTATAGGCGTCGTTTACAAGCTAAGGTTGCGGGAGTAGGCGGCAAGATGATGTTGTTCTTTGGCGCACGCAGTTCCGGTGAATTACCTTACTTTGGTCCTTTATTAAAATTACCAGCTGATTTAATTGATGTGCATTTAGCTTTCTCTCGTGCTGAAGATCAAGAGCGTGCTTATGTACAAGATAAGTTGCGCGATGCTGGTGCAAGCGTTGCGAAACTTTTGCAGTCTGATACCTATGTTTATATTTGTGGTCTTAAGGGTATGGAAACAGGTGTCATGGATGCATTCCAAACACTATGCGATGAAGCAGGATTAAATTGGCCAGAATGCCATGAAAAAATGGTGAGTGAAGGTCGCTTCCATGTTGAGACTTATTAATAACTATGTCCCTACAGTCTAATGCAGTGATAGGTGTGGTTGGTGCAGGCACCATGGGTGCGGGCATTGCACAAGTCGCTGCAGCAGCAGGGCATGTAGTTAAATTCCTTGATGTCAGAGAAGGTGCAGCTGCATCTGCTCACGCGAGTATTGCCACTGCTTTGTCAGGGCTAGTTAGTAAGGGACGCATGGATGAAGCGCAACGTAGCGCTCTCTTAAGTCGTATCACACCTGTTACTAAGCTCGCTGATTTTTCTGATGCTGCTTTAGTAGTTGAAGTTATCGTAGAAAATCTGGAAGCGAAGCAAGTCCTTTTGCGTGAGCTAGAGCAGCATGTAACTAGTCACGCAATTTTAGCGAGTAATACTTCTTCTATTTCTATCACCGCGATTGCCAATGGTTTGCAACATCCCGAGCGTGTGGTGGGTATGCATTTCTTCAATCCTGTGCCACTGATGAAATTAGTCGAAGTGGTATCAGGTGCAGAGACGCAGCAATCTTATGCTGATGCAGTTTTTGATTTAGCACAGGCATGGGGTAAAACTGCTGTGCATGCGAAATCTACTCCTGGTTTTATTGTTAATCGTATTGCGCGTCCTTTTTATGCAGAGACACTACAGCTCTTGCAAGAACAAGCTGTAACGCCTGCGCATATTGATTTAGTAATGCGTAGTGTAGGTTTCCGTATGGGGCCTTGCGAGTTAATGGACTTAATTGGTCATGACATTAACTATGCTGTGACGAATTCAGTCTTTGATGCAAATTATGGTGACAAACGTTATCAACCATCCTTGGTACAAAAAGCTTTGTTAGATGGTGGACGTTTGGGGCGTAAGGTAGGTAAAGGATTTTATGAGGGTATACCTGTGCCTCTCGCACTTCAAGCGCCCACTGGTCCAGCAGTTACAATACAAGTGATGGGTAACGCACCTTTGCTACTGCGTTTTATGGAAATTGCAAAGCTACGCGGAGTCAAGGTGTCGCATGATGCAGATGCCGATTGGCAGGGGCTGTTTATAGATGAAACAGAATGTCATTTATGTGATGGCAGAACAGCAGTGCAATTATCATTTGAGCGAGGTCATGCAAATTGTGCCGTTATAGATTGGCCAGTTTTCACAGATAAAAGTGATGCATTGCCACTTGCGTACGCACCATCACTGGACGCAACGCAGCGCTCACAGATTGAAGCGACATTGCAGCATGCAGGACTTCAGCCTGTGGTCATGCGCGATGTCTCTGGCTTACTCATAGCCAGAACGATTGCTATGTTAATTAATGAAGCTGCAGATGCAGTTTGGCAGGGTGTGTGTAGTGAGCAGGCAGCGGATCAGGCTATGAAACTAGGAACGAATTATCCAGCAGGGCCTTTTGAATGGTTGCAGCAGATTGGTGCAGTCTCGGTGTCGCAATTGCTAGAGCATTTGTTTATGATGTACCGCAGTGAGCGTTATCGCATTAGCCCACTATTGCATCAGCGTTATTGGCAAGAATTAGCAAATTAAAACTTAAAAAAATTTCAATCTTGCTATGTTTTTGTAGTGTAGTTGAGTTTGTGCAGCGCAAGATGACTTATGCGTAGAACTCAAGCAAAATGATTTTGCAGTTAAAAAAATAAATCTATCTCTAGAAGAGTTTGAGAGGGGACAACAACCCGCTAGGAGTCATTTCTTAGCGGGTTTTCTTTTTTGGTGACGCAATGTCACGTTGTTAATCTAAGAACCATGCTGCAAGGTTCACTAAACATTTCATTTTGTTTGTGCATGGATTACTTTTATTAGCGTTCTTCTGAACATGAGTCTGTTTTTATTTATTCATGTTGCTGCATTTTGCTCACCTTGAGATCATCGATAAACAAGTGTGATAAATCAAACGCTTAAGTCTGATCGAGATGATTTATCCACAGAGCTATCCACGGAATCTGTGGGTAACTTTTTTATTTGCTACGCTGAATTGAGTAAAGACTATCTAAATATTAGGATCTCACGATAAACAGCAGGTAATCGTTAGACTTAAGAACTCAAAGCAGCTAAACTCTCGCCTTGCTAAAGAAACGGATGACTTGCTCGTGATTGTCATTTCGTTATGTGCGCTCCATCACACATCACTTTGCTTTGTTGTACTGTGCGAATGTGTTGTGATAACGAACAACGTATTCCAGATTTTTTCTCAATTACCATTCAAGCATGAGTAGTCAAACTGAATCCGATTCCCTTTCTTCGCAACAGGAAGAAAGTGGAGGTGCCAATCCTGTTGTTTCGCGTGATTTAATCAAGCGCGAAGTGGCTCGTCGTCGCACCTTTGGGATTATTTCGCATCCGGATGCAGGTAAAACTACGCTGACTGAGAAATTGCTCTTGTTTTCAGGCGCAATTCAATTAGCAGGTACAGTCAAAGCGCGTAAGAGCGGCCGTCACGCTACCTCAGACTGGATGGAAATTGAAAAGCAGCGTGGCATTTCTGTAGCCAGCTCGGTGATGCAGTTTGAGTATCGCGATCATGTGGTGAATTTGCTCGACACACCGGGTCACCAAGATTTTTCTGAAGATACTTATCGAGTACTCACTGCAGTCGATTCTGCATTGATGGTGATTGATGCTGCAAAAGGTGTAGAAGCCCAAACGATTAAGCTGCTTAATGTTTGTCGTATGCGTAATACGCCTATCATTACTTTTATGAACAAGATGGACAGGGAAACCCGTGATCCGCTTGAGTTGTTAGATGAATTAGAGTCGGTATTAGAAATTCAGTGTGCGCCAGTTACTTGGCCTATCGGTATGGGTAAATCATTTCGCGGTGTGTATCACTTGCTGCGTGATGAAATCATGCTCTTTGCTGCTGGTAGTGAAAAAGCTGATCAAGAATTTGAAATCATTAAAGGTATAGATAATCCTCGTTTAGCTGAGATGTTTCCTCTAGAAATAGAGCAGTTAAAAATGGAAGTAGAGTTAGTGCATGGTGCATCGCATCCATTTGATTTAGAGGCTTTCTTATCTGGTAAGCAAACTCCCGTATTTTTTGGTTCAGCGATTAATAATTTCGGTGTGCGTGAAATTTTGGATGCTTTATTAGATTGGGCACAGCCACCACGCGAACGTGATGCTACTGCTCGTCTTGTACAACCGGATGAACAACCTTTCTCTGGTTTTATATTTAAGATTCAAGCCAACATGGATCCGGCGCATCGTGATCGTATTGCTTTTTTACGTGTGTGCTCTGGACATTTTGAACGCGGCATGAAAGTTAGGCATTTGCGTTTAAATCGCGATGTTAAAGTCTCTTCGGTCGTAACCTTCATGGCTTCATCTCGTGAACAAGTAGAAGAAGCTTATGCAGGTGACATCATCGGTTTGCCGAATCACGGCAATATGCAAATTGGCGATAGTTTCTCTGAAGGTGAAGCATTACAGTTCACTGGCATTCCTTATTTTGCACCTGATTTTTTTCGGGTTGTGCGTATCCGTAATCCATTAAAAATTAAACAGCTGCATAAAGGTTTGCAGCAGTTAGGTGAAGAGGGTGCTGTGCAGGTGTTTAAGCCTGTAATCGGTGGTGATTTGATTTTAGGTGCGGTAGGTGTACTGCAGTTTGAAGTCGTTGCCAGTCGTTTGATGAATGAATACGGTGTAGATGCTGTATTTGAAACCGCGAGTATTAGTAGTGCACGTTGGGTTTCGTGCGATGACAAACGTATGTTGGCTGATTTCGAAAAATCTTCAGCGGGCGCCAATCTCTCGCATGATGCAGCAGGCAATTTAGCTTATCTGGCTAGTTCTGGTGTGAATCTCAAATTAACGCAAGAGCGCTGGCCAGCTGTAACTTTTCACTCCACGCGTGAACACGCAGTAAAAATCGCTTAAGTCTGTTTGCACGCTGTTTTCTTGCGCGCTCTTGTTTGATTATTTTGTTTTTGCTCAAGCGCGTGCTGCATTCTTGTTCCTATACTAGAAGCTCCAATCTAGGATGGCTCAGGAACTGCAATGCTTACTGCTACCTATTCAATCGTGACTCTCAAACTCGAGCAAGAAAACATGCGCTGGAATTTTTCAGCTTTGCAGCAAACTATCTTGAGTAGTATTAAAAATCTTAATCATGTCAGCAGCATGGAATTTGAATCCATGTTGAATCGCCTTTCACAATTTGAGCAATATTGTCAGCAACGTAAAGTCGAAATTTTTATTGTTCCTGCTTTGCGTAAATTCACGCGTGAGGCAGATACCTTGCTCGATGAATTAGATAGCCTTAGCCAACATTGTTTTTCTATCTTGTGCAAATTACGTGTGCGCTTGCAACAAGTCATGCGTGAAGGATTGTTGAAGATGGAAGAAGTTTGTTCGTCGATTGAATTATGCTGTTCAACGATTTACACACGTTTATGCAAGCGCGAGGAATTGGTTGAACTAGCTGAAAGAGTTATTCCGCATGAAGAATGGTTTGATCTAGCAGCAAGCTTTATGTCGCATGACAGAATCAAAGCTGGGCAACTGCCTTTCTCTTTTCAAGAGGAAGAAGAGGAATAAATTTTTCCATTAGCCTCGACTGAACTTCACTCAGTTGGAGGAAATTTTTCAGTTTTTTCTTCCATATCATCCGCTCAAGATTTCCTTCCAAGTTCTATTTTGGTGCAAAAATAAGAGAAAATTCAGAAAATGCACCGAAATAATGCATGCATTTAAATTCTCCATCACCTCACTTTTTTTCTTGGCTATAAGATTTTGCTTAATTGCAGCTAAATGCTTGGTTTCATCGCTCAAATGGCGCGTAGTTGTTCTGCGTGGTGCAAGCGGGGAAATGGGAAGTCTGTGGCATGGAATCTGCTATCATCTCTGGCTACGTTCCACCTGGAAAGTCGTTGGTGCAACATGGAGTCGTGCTGGTCACCTCGCGCTCACTGTTGTGCTGTCGCCCCCCATTTTTTACTACGCTAATGTTAGGAGATACGCATGTCAAAGACCGCGGCTGATATATTGAAGATGGTGAAAGAAAACGAAGTTAAATTCGTTGATTTTCGCTTTACCGATACGCGTGGCAAAGAGCAGCATGTAAGCGTTCCGGTTTCCCACTTCGATATGGATAAATTCGAAACCGGCCACGCATTCGATGGTTCTTCAATCGCTGGATGGAAAGGCATTGAAGCATCTGACATGTTGTTAATGCCCGATCCAAATACCGCAAATATCGATCCATTTATGGAAGAAACCACATTGTTTATGCAATGTGATGTCATCGAGCCTAGCGACGGTAAAGGTTACGACCGTGATCCACGTTCGATCGCAAAACGCGCTGAAGCATATTTGAAATCCTCAGGCATAGGCGACACCGCTTACTTTGGTCCTGAGCCAGAATTCTTTATTTTCGATAGCGTACGTTGGAATGTAGATATGTCTGGTTGCTTCGTGAAGATTGATTCCGAAGAAGCTTCTTGGAGCACAGGCGAGAAAATCGAAGGCGGCAACACTGGTCATCGTCCTACAGTAAAAGGTGGTTACTTCCCAGTGCCTCCAGTCGATAGCTTCCAAGATATGCGTTCAGAAATGTGCTTGATTTTGGAATCCTTAGGTATTCCAGTTGAAGTGCATCACCATGAAGTTGCGGGTGCAGGTCAAAATGAAATCGGCACCAAATTCTCAACCTTGGTTGAGCGTGCTGACTGGACACAAAATCTGAAATACGTGGTCTTTAACGTAGCGCATAACTACGGTAAAACAGCGACCTTCATGCCTAAGCCTATCGTTGGCGATAACGGTTCAGGTATGCACGTGCATCAATCAGTTTGGAAAGATGGCAAAAACCTGTTCGCAGGTGACGGCTATGCTGGTCTGTCAGAATTCGCGTTGTACTACATAGGCGGCATCATCAAACATGCTCGTGCCTTGAATGCGATTACTAATCCTGGCACCAACTCCTATAAGCGTTTGGTTCCTGGTTTTGAAGCACCAGTTAAACTGGCTTACTCTTCACGTAATCGTTCTGCTTCGATTCGTATTCCACACGTGCCGAATCCTAAGGGTCGTCGTATTGAAACCCGTTTCCCAGATCCTTCAGCTAACCCTTACCTCTGCTTCGCAGCATTGTTAATGGCTGGTTTGGATGGTGTGCAAAACAAGATTCATCCAGGCGAAGCAGCATCGAAAGATCTGTACCATCTGCCGCCAGAAGAAGATGCAAAAATCCCTACCGTTTGTTCCTCATTGGATCAAGCACTCGAGCATCTGGACAAAGACCGTGAGTTCTTAACCCGCGGTGGTGTGTTCAGTGACTCTATGATCGATGCATACATCGATTTGAAAATGCAGGAAGTCACACGTTTCCGTATGACGACCCATCCAGTCGAATTCGATATGTACTACTCCCTGTAATTTGTCTTAAGACATCAGGAAATGTAGGGCAGCTTAGGCTGCCCTATTTTTTTATTCAAAGTGTTGTTTTTATGACAAATAAATTGCGTTGTGTTTTGGTATAAGAACGCTATGCGAACTTCAAAGTCAGTTACGCAAATGAGCTTCACGCCAACTTATTCCTTCTTTGCTGAATCACGACAACTTATGAAAATTCTCAGTACTTTATTTATGTTTTTGTTTTTATCCGAACTGCGTGCAGAAGGAATCTACATTTGCAGTATGCCGAATGGCTCGCGCGAGTATCGCAATACCGGCGATGTGAAAGGCTGTAAAAAATTGAATGTAGAAGCTGTGTCTGTCATTCCTTCAGGTTCAGGAGGGAATGCATCTGGGGATAGATCAAAAAACAGCGCTGCGCCGGATGGCTCATTTGCTCGCATTGATAACATGCTTCAAAAACGACGTGATCAAGACCGCATGCAGATCTTGCTCGATGAAGTCAAACGAGAAGAGTCACGGTTGATAGACCTTAAGCAGGAATATCAGAATGGCGAGCCCGAACGTTTAGGTAGTGAACGTAATTATGCAAAGTATTTAGAACGTGTTGCCCAGCTCAAAGAAGACATACAACGTTCAGAAAAGAATATAGAAGCACTCAAACGAGAGATCAGTACTTTAAAATAGAGTTGGGCTTAATAAAGACAAACAAGGCCGGTTAACGGCCTTATTTTTTGGATCAACGTGAATATATTTTCCACCTCGCTAGGCGGTCTCGATTTACTGGCTTCCGCAGTCTTAGTGCTCGACGTGCAAGGGCGCATCACCTTTGCCAATGCCGCTGCGGAGAATTTGCTAGAGAGCTCTTTTAAATTACTTCACACTCAGCGCATGGCGGATTTATTCGTCAACGGCGACAAATTAGCTACGATCTTTACGCAGGCTCAACAGCATCAGTTCTATGAAAAACGTGAAGATCTCTTTTTAGAGCGAGCCGGAGGCAGACTGCCTTTGCAAGTCAATATGATCGTCACCATTCTGGATGATCCTGAAAATCCCTTACTTATAGAATTACGCGAAAACGATCAGCAATTAAAGCTTGATCGTGAAGAACGTTTATTAGGTCAGACCCAAGCGAATAAAGAACTGATTCGTAATTTGGCACATGAAATCAAAAATCCACTAGGCGGAATTCGAGGCGCTGCACAGCTGTTAGAAATGGAATTACCCGATCGGCATTTGAAAGAACTGCGTGAGTACACACAAGTCATCATCAAAGAGTCGGATCGTCTGCAAACCTTGGTGGATAGACTGCTTGCCCCGCATAGAAGGCCGCATATCGTGGGTGATGTGAATATCCATGAAGTATTTGAGCGTGTGCGTAGTCTCATCGTGGCCGAGTTTCCTCATGGTTTAACCATCAAGCGTGATTACGACCTGTCCTTACCCGAATTTCGCGGTGATAAAGAGCAACTCATACAAGCTGTGCTGAACATCGCGCATAACGCTGCACAAGCGCTTGCATCTCGCCGTGAACTAGGTGATGCAGAAATCATTTTCCGTAGCCGTATTCTTCGTTCTGTCACCATCGCAAAGGTCCGCTATCGGCTGGCACTAGACTTGCATATCATCGACAATGGTCCGGGCATACCGGCTGAATTGAAGGACAGGATTTTCTACCCCTTAGTCTCAGGTAGGGAAGGAGGCAGTGGTTTAGGCCTCACACTGGCGCAAACCTTCGTTCAGCAGCATATGGGCGTGATTGAATGCGATAGTCGCCCTGGCCATACTGATTTTCATATCCTAATTGCATTGCCCTGATCTTGTGCAGGGCTATCTAAGCGGGAGCCCTGAGAGAGATTAGAATGGCAGAGAAAGCACCAATTTGGTGCGATGCTGCGAATGCGAGAAGCGAACCTATGAAACCTATTTGGATAGTTGATGATGATGAATCGATACGCTGGGTGCTGGAAAAAGCCCTCGCGCGCGAGAATCTAGCCACCCGCAGCTTTGCCAACGTAAGAGACACCGTCGAGGCGCTTAAAACTTCCACGCCACAAGTTCTGGTTTCAGATATCCGTATGCCGGGTGAATCGGGACTAGAACTTTTGCAATTAGTCAAAGCGCAGCATCCTGGTTTGCCAGTCATAGTCATGACTGCGTTCTCCGATTTAGATTCTGCCGTCGCCGCCTTTCAAGGTGGCGCGTTTGAATATCTCGCTAAGCCTTTTGATTTAGATAAAGCCGTTGAATTAATCCGTCGTGCTTTAGATGAAAGTCTGCGTGAATCTGATGTCGATCAAATCGCTTCAGAAACACCAGAAATTCTTGGTCAAGCAGCAGCCATGCAAGATGTGTTTAGAGCGATAGGACGTCTTTCACAATCGAATGTCACAGTACTCATTACCGGTGAATCCGGCACTGGTAAAGAATTAGTAGCTCGTGCATTACATAAACATAGTCCACGTGCTGTACAACCTTTCATTGCACTCAACACAGCAGCTATACCCAAAGATTTACTTGAGTCAGAATTATTTGGACATGAACGTGGTGCCTTTACCGGTGCGCAATCAACCCGTCGTGGTCGCTTTGAACAAGCAGAAGGAGGTACTTTATTTTTAGATGAAATCGGTGACATGCCATTTGATTTACAAACACGTTTATTACGTGTTTTATCCGATGGACATTTTTATCGCGTAGGTGGACATCAATCACTCAAAGCCAATGTACGCGTCATTGCTGCTACCCATCAAAATCTAGAGCAACGTGTACGCGAAGGTTTGTTCCGTGAAGACTTGTATCATCGTTTGAATGTCATACGACTACGCTTACCTTCGCTACGTGAACGTCCAGAAGATATTCAATTATTAGCACGTCACTTCTTAACGCAAAGTGCACGTCAACTCGGAGTAGAAGTAAAACGTTTATCAGAAGCTGCCATGCAGTTTTTATCTAAGCTAGATTTGCCTGGCAACGTAAGACAGTTAGAAAATTTATGTAACTGGATCACCGTCATGGCGCCAGGGCAAACTGTAGAAGTAAAAGATCTGCCGCATGAATTCACCACTGGCAGCATGACAGACATCACACCAGCAGCATCACCTTCAATGGTCAGTAGCGTCTTATCAGAACCATTGCCAGCAGGATCATCCTTAGATCGTGACCCCAGTGCTCCCATCATGGTGGGTGCACCCATGCTCGATCGTGGCAGTTGGATCATGTTGTTAGAAGCGGAAGCAGCACGCATGCTCGCAGCAGGTAAACCCGAAGTCATGGATACCCTAGGTAGAGATTTTGAGTCAGCACTTATTAAAACTGCACTCAAACATACACACGGTCGTAAAAACGATGCCGCAATTCGATTGGGTATAGGACGCAATACTATAACTCGCAAGATTCAGGAGTTGGGCATCGAAGGCACCAAAGAAGAATAAACTTGGTTTAGTTGATCCGCTGGCTGCGTTACGCTGCCTTACTATCGAGATTAGTAAGTAGGGCGCAATGTATTGCGCCGCATGGAAGAGCAATCGATTTCATCAATAAAAAATAATTTGTATCTAAATTTTTTGATGTGATTGAGATTTATAACTATCACATACGGCGCAATACATTGCGCCCTACAAATATAACTCTGCTTATTCTTCTTTCAAGCGTCTCCACAATGTGGTTCTGCTTATTCCTAAATGTTCTGCCGCTGCTGCGCGATTACCTTCAAAGCGTTGTAGTATTTCATGTACGCTGACGCTATTTTGTGCAGCTTGTATCGTAGGCTGAATTTTTTTTGTATAAATATTTGCTATTGAGTTTTGTAATTCAGGAGCAAGTTTTAACATGAGTGCAGGTGTTAATGCTTGCAATGGTTCGACTGCAAGTAGTAATGCAACACGTTGCATGAGGTTGCGTAGTTCACGTACATTACCTGGCCAGGTATAGGCAGAGAGTAGTGGCAGGCAAGCATTCAGTTCTGCATGCAGATTTGCATTCGGTCGAACACTCATTTCAGCAAGTGCATTTTTTAAACACCATTCTGCGAGTGCGACTAAATCTTCGGTATGTTCTCGTAATGCAGGAAGTGTGAGTCGCAATACACTTAAACGATAAAACAAATCTGCTCTAAATCGTCCTTCAGCTATACGCTGTTCTAAGTCGCAATGAGTTGCGCTAATGATGCGTATATCCACAGGTACGGGTCGTGTGCCACCTACACGTGTGACTTCTTTTTCTTCTAGTACACGTAATAATCGTGTTTGTAATGCCAGTGGCATTTCACCTATTTCATCGAGAAATAAAGTGCCTTTATGTGCAGCTTCAAATAGACCTGCATGTCCACCACGACGTGAACCTGTAAACGCACCTTCTTCATAGCCAAATAATTCTGATTCCAATAGTGATTCAGCAATCGCGCCACAATTGACTGCAACAAAGGCTTGTTGCGCTCCCATGCCTCGATTGCTAGCACGATGAATCGCTTGTGCTACCAGTTCTTTACCGGTACCTGTTTCACCTTGTATCAACACCGTAGCAGGTGATTTTGCGTAATAAGAAATCGTCTCACGTAGAGATTGCATGGTGGAGGAATCACCACGTAAATCACTTACGCTGTGTTTAGTGCTTTGTTTATTTTTTCGATTAGGGTTACTAATTTCAGTGCGCTCTGAATGGGTGACTCGTGCGATTTCTAATGCATCATCAAATGCATTGCGTATAGATGCTGCTGAATAAACAAACACACCTGTTAAGCCAGCTTCTTCAGCAAGATCGGTAATCAAGCCTGCACCCACTACCGCTTTAATGCCGGCTGCTTTCATTTCATTGATTTGTGCACGTGCATCTTCTACCGTGACATAGGTGCGTTGCATGATATCCAGATCAAAAGTGCGTTGGAAATCTACAAGTTCAAGCAAGGGTTCTTGATAATTAATTAAACCTATATCAGAGGTGATTTTGCGTGCATTTGCCAGAGCTTGCATAACATCAAATCCACTTGCTTTAGCAAGGATGACAGGAACAGATAAACGGCTTTTTAAATAAGCACCGTTCGAACCTGCTGAAATAATGGCATCGCACCGTTCAGTTTGTAATCGCTCTCGTATATGAGCGACAGCTTCTTCAAATCCCAGATTAATAGGAGTGATAAGGGCGCTATCGTCATATTCCAGTGTGATATCGCGAAACAGATCAATTAAGCGTGAAATCGACACCGTCCAGAAAACGGGTTTATGGTCACTGGGATAATCGCGGTTAAAGTTGGGCGGGCGGGGCATATTTCAGATTTTTGCAATGTTTCAAATAATTTGAACATTGAAACATGAGCTGAAACATTGTGGCAAGGCTTTTCTCTGATTGGGAAATGAAGCAGAGCGCTAATACCTTGTTTCATAGTCCTTATTTTGAATGATTTCAAACATTAAACTTTTGCTAACGATTTTTTTGAATTGGCACGTTGATTGCAAATGAGGAGAGTAAGAGCACTCCCTGAAACATCTTTTACACAGGATTATGAACATGAGTATGCAATCTGCAGGTGCGAAATTTCGTCAGGCGATGAAAGAAGAATCGCCTTTGCAAGTCATAGGCGCAATAAATGCGAATCATGCTTTGCTAGCTAAACGTGCTGGATTTAAAGCGATTTATTTATCTGGTGGTGGTGTGGCAGCAGGTTCATTGGGTTTGCCAGATTTAGGTATTTCAAATTTAGATGATGTTTTGACTGATGTACGGCGCATTACCGATGTGTGCGACCTACCTTTGTTAGTTGATGTTGATACCGGCTTTGGTTCATCCGCATTCAATGTAGCGCGTACTGTGAAATCCATGATTAAGTTCGGCGCTGCAGCGATTCACATAGAAGATCAAGTGGGTGCTAAGCGTTGTGGTCACAGACCGAATAAAGAAATCGTCACCAAGCAAGAAATGGTGGACAGAATTAAAGCGGCAGTCGATGCACGCACCGATGAGAATTTCGTCATCATGGCGCGCACTGATGCGCTTGCTGTCGAAGGTTTAGAGTCAGCGATAGAGCGTGCAGTCGCTTGTGTAGAAGCCGGTGCTGACATGATTTTTCCGGAAGCGATTACAGAGCTGCCTATGTATAAACAATTCGCAGCCGCAGTCAAAGTACCTATTCTCGCCAACATCACTGAGTTTGGTGCAACACCATTATTCACTGTTGATGAATTACGTGATGCAGATTGCGGATTAATCTTGTATCCACTCTCAGCTTTCCGCGCTATGAATAAAGCAGCTGAAAATGTTTACATGGCTGTGCGTCGTGATGGTACGCAAAAAAATGTCGTTGATACCATGCAAACACGTATGGAGTTGTATGACCGAATTGGTTATCACGATTTCGAACAAAGACTAGATGCTTTATTTGCTCAGCAAAAAGCGAAATAAAAATCGAATTAAAAATCAAATTAAAAAATCAAGTTAACTAATCATCAAAGACATAATTACATAGTAAAAATTTTAGGAGAAAATAATGAGCGAAACAACCACACCAGGCTTTAAACCAAAAAAATCCGTTGCACTCTCTGGTGTCACAGCAGGTAATACTGCACTGTGTACCGTAGGTAAAACGGGTAATGATTTACATTATCGCGGCTACGACATTCTTGATGTTGCTGACACCTGCGAATTCGAAGAGATTGCACATTTACTCGTGCACGGTAAGTTGCCTACCAATGCTGAATTACAAGCCTACAAACAAAAACTCAAAGCCTTGCGTGGCTTGCCTGCAAATGTAAAAGCAGTTTTAGAGTGGTTGCCTGCTTCTTCCCATCCTATGGATGTGATGCGTACAGGTGTGTCTGCTTTAGGTTGTGTGCTGCCAGAAAAAGAAGATCACAATACACCAGGCGCACGTGATATCGCTGACAGATTAATGGCATCTTTTGGTTCTATGCTGTTGTACTGGTATCACTACAGCCATAACGGTCGTCGCATTGAAGTCGAAACCGATGATGATTCTATAGGTGGTCATTTCCTGCATTTGTTGCATGGTGAAGCGCCTTCTGATTTGTGGGTCAAAGCGATGCACACTTCTTTAATCTTATATGCAGAGCATGAATTCAATGCCTCCACATTTGCAAGTCGTGTCATTGCAGGTACAGGTTCGGATATGTATTCCGCTATCACTGGTGGTATTGGTGCATTACGTGGTCCTAAGCATGGTGGCGCCAATGAAGTCGCATTTGAAATTCAAAAGCGTTATGACAATCCTGATGAAGCAGAAGCAGATATCCGCCGTCGTGTAGAAAACAAAGAAGTCATTATCGGCTTTGGTCATCCGGTTTACACCATCTCTGATCCACGTAATAAAGTGATTAAAGATATAGCGCATCAATTATCTAAAGATGCAGGTTCAACCAAAATGTTTGATATTGCAGCACGTTTGGAATCCGTTATGTGGGATGTGAAGAAAATGTTCCCAAATCTAGATTGGTTCTCAGCGGTGTCATATCACATGATGGGCGTTCCTACAGCGATGTTCACACCCTTGTTTGTGATTTCACGTACCTCAGGTTGGGCTGCACACATTATTGAACAGCGTATAGACAATAAAATTATTCGTCCTAGCGCAAATTATGTAGGTCCTGAAAATCTAAAATTTGTGCCAATTAAAAATCGTAAAT
>Ga0209550_10001186_pt1 | contig 25142 bp, 17 predicted proteins | sample LauGreSuBDMM15SN_2_FD_187567 | JGI IMG/M metagenome (GOLD analysis project Ga0209550, IMG submission 187567) | Freshwater lake microbial communities from Lake Michigan, USA - Su13.BD.MM15.SN (SPAdes) (version 5) | ecosystem: Environmental > Aquatic > Freshwater > Lake | place: Lake Michigan... | reverse complement strand
GAGGCGTCGGGGCCGTGGCAGCGATAACAGTTGTCCGACAGGATAGGGCGGATGTCCCGGTTAAAGTCGACGGGTTCTGCGGAGGCGGACGGGGCGGGCCCGGCGGCCAGCGTGAAGGCGATCAGCGCGAAGAGGGTGAGCCAAGGACGGGAAACCGACATCCCATTAACTGAGCGGACCGGGCAGGGTCTGGCAATTACCGGGAGACGAATGAGACAAAAAATATTTGGGCCGACAGATTTTGCCTGAAAGATCAGGGGGCGGCCTGACGATGCTAAACGTGAGAATCGAGGTGAAGCGGCCACGGGGCGAGGTTGAGGCTTTTCAAGGTGAGTCCACTTGCGGGAGTGGCCGGATGCGCCACGTTTCGGAGATGAATCGGGACGAGGTGCTCCATGTAGTTTGGTTCAAACGCGACCTGCGGGTGGTGGACCATGGGGCTTTGGCTCAGGCGGGAGAAGCGGCGCGGGGTGGCGGCGGGCGGATTTTGGGCGTGTATTTCGTGGAACCGACGGTGATGGCCGCGGAGGATTTTGCGGGCCGGCATTGGGCGGTGACGCGGGAGGCATTGAAGGATTTGCGGGCGGATTTGGGGCGGCGTGGGGTGACGTTGGCCGTGCGGACGGGCGCGGCGACGGAACTGCTGGATCGGCTGAGGGCGCGGTGCGGCCGGATGCACCTCTGGTCGCACGAGGAAACCGGCAATGATGCGACGTATGCGCGGGATCGGGCGGTGGGGCGGTGGGCGCGGGAGCGCGGGGTGCCTTGGACGGAGATTTGGCAAAACGGCGTGGTGCGGCGGCTGCGCTCGCGGGACGGTTGGGCGGCGAACTGGGAGGCGCGAATGCGGGGACCGTTGGCCATGGTCGCGGCTGCACTGCCCGGCGAGACGACGGTGACGGCGGGGGCAATCCCCACGGGGCAGGAGTTGGGCTTGGCGGCGGATGATTGCCCGGGGCGGCAAGCCGGGACCCGGGTCGAAGCGGAGCGGATGCTCGCGACCTTCTTGGCCTACCGTGGAAAAAACTACAGTCGCGAGATGTCCAGCCCGATCACGGCGGTGGAGGCATGCTCACGTCTGAGCGTCGCGCTGGCCTACGGGGTGATATCGACGAGGGAAGTCGCGCACGCGGCCTGGGCGCGGGCGGAAGCATTGGCCGAGGCGAAGCGAGCGGGGAGCGGCGGAGATTTCCACATCGGCTCGGTCCGGGCATTTTTGGCGCGGCTGCACTGGCGTTGCCACTTCATCCAGAAACTGGAGGACGAGCCGCGGATCGAACGCGAGGCGTTCTTGCCGGAACTTGATGAGCTGCGGGCGGGCCCTTGGACCGACGAGCGTGCGGCCCGGCTGGAGGCGTGGTGCACGGGGCGGACCGGCTATCCCTTTGTGGATGCCTGCATGAGGGCGCTGCGGGCGACGGGCTGGATCAATTTTCGGATGAGGGCGATGTTGGTCTCGTTCGCCAGCTATGATCTGTGGTTACCGTGGCGGCCGAGCGGGCTGCAACTCGCGCGGTTGTTTTCGGACTATGAACCGGGGATTCATTGGCCGCAGGTGCAGATGCAGAGCGGCACGACGGGCATCAACACGCTCCGCATGTATGCCCCCGTGAAACAATCGTTGGATCAGGATCCGCGCGGAGTGTTTATCCGACGTTGGGTGCCGGAGTTGGCGGAAGTGGGCGAAGCTTTCATCCACGAACCGTGGCGCATGCCGACGGCCGCGCAGACGGCGGCAGGGTGCAGGGTGGGCAAAGATTACCCGAAGCCGGTGGTAGATCATGCGGAGGCGGTGCGGCTGGCGCGGGGAAAGTTTACGGAGCTGAAACGACGGGCGGAGCACCGGGCAGGGGCGCGGAAAGTTTTCCTGCGGCATGGAAGCCGGAAGCGGCCCGGGACGCAGATCGAAGACCCGCGATGGTTCGAAACTGGGGCGGTGAGAACGGGAGGCGCCGCCGGCACCGCGCCGGCGGGCGGACAGCTGGAGCTGGGGATGTAGGGGGATGATGTCCCCGGATTTCCGGTGTTTCGAAGAGTGAGCGTCACCGCCGCCCGCGAATACCCCGTAAAGCCCGCTGGGGTGCTACCACGCTACGGCCGCAGATCGCGGACGCCGTTCTTCAGGGCCATGAGCTGTCGCACTTCGGCGTCGGTGAGCGCACGGTCGAAGACGGCGAGGTCGTCGAGGTGGCCCACGTAGGCGGCACCGAGCACAAGCTGCGCCGCGTCGGTCTTCCAACCGAGAGTGAGATCCCAGTTTTCAATCACGCCTTGCAGTTGGCCGTCGAGCCACAAGCGACCGGAGGGCTTGGCGGATTTGTCGTTGATGTTTTCGAGCGTGAAAACGATGTGCGTCCAAGTTGCGCGTGAAAATGGAGCGCCGGAGATTTGCACCATCGGTCGTCGGGCGGCCGGAATGTCTTCCCAGCCGACGTTGGTGGGATTCCAGATCGACGAAAGCGGGCGGATGGCGAAGCGGAAAAATCGGGGCGTCTCGTCCTTGGACCATTCAAGGAAGATGAAGCCCTGTTTGCCGTCGTCGCCGACGATCTGCACCGGGTCGCAGTAGCCGGGCGCGAGATCTCGGTCGGGATCAAGCCGGAGCCAGACGGAGACGGTGGCGGACCAACGTGAGGCGTTGTAGCCGAGCACCCCGCCGTCTTTGAAGAGCGGGCGCGTGTTGCCCTTTTTCGGAAAATGCAGCGCGCCGCCGAAACGGCCCTTGCCGGGGGCGAGCGTGACCTCGTCGTTGAGGGCGGCGGGCACGAGTCCGGTCTTGGTGCGCACGTAGCTGGTCGTTTCGCCGCGTGAGAAATCCGCGTCGAGGCCGGTGTCGAACGAAGCGTGCAACGTGAGCGCGCGGGCGAGACTGGCGGCGGGTTGCGCGGCGCCGAGGGCGAATGGGGAAGCAAACAGGAAGGTGAAGAGCAGGTACCTCATGGAAGCGGCAGGGGACTCAAAACTTGGATGGTTTAAAATTGGGGCGAGGAGACGGCGGAGGTCAATCGGGCGACTGGGGAACGGGTGGGAAAACGGGAGCGGCGAGAAATCGGGCTGCCGCGGCGGCCGGACTGACATCCGGGAAGCGAGAGCGTGGGGCGCGGAGGGCTGGATGGCCGCGGCGCGGGGCGCCTCGGACTGACGGACGTTTCTCAGAGGGTGGCGCGGAGGTAGGTGATGACGTCGAAGAAATCCGACTCGCTCAACAAGGTGTCGTAGGCGGCGGGCATGGGGGAGACGGGGGAGGCGGCGATCGATTCGATATCGGCGGTGGGGATGGAGCTTTCCTCGTTGGTCGCGGGGTCGCGGAGCAGGGTGGCGGGGCCTTCGGGGCGGAGGTTTACGCCGGATTTGGTCTCGCCGTTTTTCAGCGTGACGGTGGTGAGGCGGAAGTTGGGGTCGATGTTGCGGCTGGGGTCGAGGATGTCTTCGATGGTGCGCTGGATGGTGCGCGAGCCGATGCCGTCGAGGGAGGGGCCGAGATTGCCGCCGATGTCTTTGACGCGGTGGCAGGCGGCGCAGTATTGGGCGAAGAGCGTCGCCCCGCGCGCGGCGTCGGGCTTGGCTGCGGCGAAGGCGGCGGTGCGGGCGAAGATGAGAGCGTCGAGGCGGGCGTCTTCGGAGGGGAGGTTTTTCACGAGGGCAGCGGCGCGGGCGCGGAGGGCGTCGGGGCGTTTGGCGAGAGCATCGGCGATGTAGCGGTGGCGGAGGAGGGCGGCGGGGGCGCGACCGGCGGTGACGGTGTCGATGAGGGCGGCGGCGCCTTCATCGGTGCGGGTGAGTGCTATGGCGAGGCCGAGGGCGAAGTCGTTTTGCGCGGTGGGGAGCGCGGTGACGAGGGCGGCTCGGCCGGGGGTGCCGGCGGCGGGGAGCGCGAGTTGATCGGCGGCGGCGCGGCGGAGGGCGACGGGATCGGTGGGGCGACCCAGGACGGTGATGAGCGCGGGCACGGACTCAGCATCGACGGTGAGGGCGCGCAGCGCGGCGGTGCGGAGGGAACTCGCGGTCTTGGCGTCGAGGAGAAGGGGGAGGAGCGAACGATTTTTCTCCGGGAAAGCGAGATCGCGCACGGCATCGGCGGCGCGGCGGGCGAGGGCCGGATCGGTGAGGCCGAGGGTGGTGACGAGGGTGCGCTGCATCCATGTGATGACGACGGGCGGGAGGGTGCGATCGGCGAGGCGGGACACGGAGGCGAGACCTTCGGCGAAGGCGAGTTGCTGGGCGGCGGGCGCGGTGGCGAGGGAGTTCATCACGGGCTCGATGGCGGCGAGGCGATCGGCGGGGAGCTGGCGCACGGCGTGGCGGGCGAATTCGCCGGCGCGGGGCGAGGCGAACTGGGTGCGCTCCAAGTAGGCGAGGAGGAACTCGGCGACGGCCGGTGTGGGCACGGCGACGGCGACATCGGCGAGGCGCTCGGCGGCGGCGGGCTCGGCGGCGAGGCGGTTGAGCTCGTCGAGGGGCGCGAGGGCGACGCGGGCCTTGAGGGCAAGGCGGAGGGCGTAGAGCAGTTGGGGATCCGCGTCGGTGGTGCGGGCTTGAAGCGCCAAGATGATGGGCGTGGTCCAAGGCTGCGGGTCGCGGGCGATGAGCTGGGCCATCAGGCGCCACGCGAGGGTGGAGGTGGAGAACTCGGGTGCGAGGGTCGCGAGATGAGAGTTGAGCGTGAGGGGCTCGGAGTCGCTCGGGGTGCTCGGGGTTGAACTCATGGGCGGAACGCCCATGCCGCTTTGGGCGTCGGTGCGGAGGGTGAGGACGCGGAGGGCGGCGAGGGCGACGTCGCTGGCGGGGCGCGTGAGGGCACGGCGGAGTAGGGCGTCGTCGGTGCGGCCTAGTCGCTCAAGGGTAAGGAGGAGGGGGAGCGCGGCGGTTTCGTCGGCCGTGGGATCGGTGCCGGCCACGAGGCGCGTGGCGGCGGCGAGGAGCGCGGGTGCGGTGGAGGCCGCATCGGGGCGAGCGAAGAGCTCGGCGACGGCGAGGGAGCGAACGACGTTGTTGGAATCGGAGAGGCGGGCGACGAGGTCGGCGGTCGAGAGGGTCGCGAGGTTGGGGAGGGTTGGTGGGGCGCCGGCGCCGTCGAGTCCGCGCCAGACGATGCGCCAGATGCGGCCGTGGGAGCGGTCGCGGGACGGGTGCGTGAGCGGGACCTCGTAGTGGCCGATGATGGGGTTGTAAAAATCGGCGATCCAGAGGGCGCCGTCGGGGCCGAGTTTTACTTGGACGGGGCGGAAAGAGGGATCGTCGCTCGTGAGAAAGTCGGGCTGACGGGCGGCGAAGGTCGAGGAGCCGCGCCAGTCGAGGCGGTCGCGGTTGATGCGGCGGGTGACGGGATTGCCGTTGAAGAGATTGTTTTGGAATTCGGGCGGGAAGGTTTTTGCGGAGTAGTGGGCGATGCCGGCGATGGCGGAGGAGCCGTGGTCGTCGGTGGTAATGGCGGGGGCGAAGCCGAGGCCATCGTGTTCTTTGCTGATGCCTTCGTAGTAGCCGCCGGGGATGAGGAGGTAGACGGGCTTCGAGTGGGAATCGGCGGTGTAGAGTTCGCCGCGGGCATCGAAGGCGAGGCCGTAGGGGTTGGTCTGACCGTGGGTGACGAGCTCGAAGCGGGAGCCGTCGGGGCGGAAGCGGTAGGTGTTGCCGCTGGCGAGCTTCACGGTGCGGCCGGCGCGGTCGATGACCTCAGAGGGATTGGCGAAGCCGTGGGTGCCGTAGACCCAGCCGTCGAGCCAGAGCCAGTAGCTGGAGGACATGCCGTGAGTGTCGCGGAAGCCGAAGCCATCATAGAGTTTTTCGCGGAGATCGGCGCGACCATCGCCGTCGGTATCGGTGAGGCGCCAGATCGCGGGAATCGAATAGACGAGGAGCGTGTCGTTTTTCGCGCCGGGAGCTCGGGGGAGCGGGAGGAGGCCGATGGGGATGTTAAGGCCGTCGGCGAAGGTGGTGACCTGGCGGGCGCGGCCGGTGAAGGGATCGAAATCGGAGAGGACGCGGACGGTGTCGGTGCCGTACTCGACGGGCTCGGGCGGGGCGGAAGCGGCGCGGAAGGCGATGCCGTTTTCGGTCCAATGTTTGTCGAAGGTGGGAATGGGTTGGCCGAGCGCGTCGCGGCGGGCGGGCCAAGGATAGAGGGAGGAGCCGGTGACCCAGACGCGGCCAAAGGAATCGAAGGCGAGGTTGAAGGGCTTTTGGATTTCGGATTCGTCGGCGACGAGTTGGATTTCGAAACCGGGAGGGAGTTTGAAAAGGGCTTTCGACTGGGCGGACGGCAGCAGCGGGGCGGTCAGGGCGTCGCCGCGGGGATCGGCGGCGCGGGTGGGCGGCGCGGAGGCGGTGATGAGAAGGAGGGCGAGACGGAGCGGGAGCGAGAAGGAGCGGCGGCGAAACGGAAGGAAGGAGAATTGAGGCATGGGGGCGCGGGGTGAAAGGACGGGAGATTTTGGGGCCGAACCGCGGTGGGTGTCGGCCCAAAAATCTTGGATTAATCTTCAACCGCGGCGCAACGCTGGCGGAGCCGAAGTGAACCGCGAGTGGCCGCGGAGGAGTCCGAAGGGCGGCAGGCGAACACGAAAAAGGCCCCGGAGAACTGCAGCGTGCAATTCCCGGGGCCACCACGGATGGTGAGCTTATGCTGAGTTAAAAACTCAGACGGGCGCCGACGGTGAAGCTGCGACCGGGGAGGGGCGCGATAGCTTTGAGGAACGATGTCGCGAGGCGGGCGTCGGCGTCGGTGAGATTATCGCCGCGGGCGAACACCTCGAGGCCGGGGCGCCGGGGGCCGCGATCGGCGAACCGGTAGAGCGCATGAACGCCGACAAGGGTATAGCTATCGGTCTCGGTTTCCTCGGAGGTGAATCGGGTTTGCTTGAACGAGTGGCGGACCTCGGTGCCGAGCGACCAGCGGCCGTGCTCATAGGCGAGGCCGAGACCGAGACGCGCGGGCGGGATGCGAGGGAGCGCCTGGTCGTCGGTGGTTTGTTCGGCGCGCACGAGATCGCCGAGGAGGGAGAAGTGGAGCCGTTGGCCCGGGCCGTCGATGAGGTGAAATTGAACCTCGGCCTCGGCGCCGTAGAACCAGGCGTCGCGGGCGACGAATTGGTAGACGGGGAGATACTCGGCGCCGGCGGGCACGGGGTAATTGAGGAGATCGCCGGTGGCGTCGTCGAAGTAGCGGCGTTCGTCGCGTTGTTCGAAGATGAAGTTGTCGATCTGGTGGACGAAGACGCCGGCGGAACCGGTGACGAAGCCCGCGCGCTTGCGCAAGGTGAGGTCGAGGCCGAGGGAGTTTTCGTGGTCGAGGCCGGTGGTGCCGATCTCGTAGGAGCCGGTGCCGCCATGGGGACCGTTGGAAAATAATTCGACGGCGGCGGGGAGGCGTTGCGAGTAGGCGAGCGAGAGGCCGAGCGAGTAATCCTTGGCGGGATAGTAAACGGCGCCGGCGGAAAAACTGAGGCCGTGATCCGAATTCTTTTGGCCGGTGCGGGTGGCGTAGCCGGGATAGGCCGGGAGTCCTGCGTCGACCCCGCCGATGCGGATGGACTGGAATTCGTAACGCCCGCCGAACTCAAGATTGAGGGTGGAACTCACCTTGTAAGATTCGACGGCGAATAGGGCGTGACTCTGGGTGACGGTCGGTGGGGTGACGACCTCGGCGCCGACGGCGGAGAAGTCGCTGCGGGCGATCTGATAGCCGACGGTGCCGGTGAGGTTGCCGGATTCCTGTTGGATGAGTTCGAGGCGGCCCTCGTAGGCTTGGTTTTTGAAGGTGGTATTGATGTCACCGGAATCGAGATCGAGCTCGGAGTGGGTGTAGTCGGCGACGCCGACGCGCAGTTTTGCGGATTTGAAAAACGCGAACGGCCGGGTGAGTTCGCTCCGGAGATCGAGGCGGCGTTGCTCAAGATCGATGGCGATGGGCTCGCCGACGGGGACGCCGTAGAGCGTGTCGTAGGCGCTGACGGCTACCCCGAACGTGCCGGCGGCGCCGAAGGCCGTGGCGCCGAGGGAGGCGCTGCTCGTGGAGCGGGCGCTGTTGGTCAAAGTGCCGCGGTCGGCCGGGTGCTCGGGGTCGGCGTAGTCGGGGATGGCGACGTCGTCGGTGGTCGTGCGGGCGCCGTTTACTTGAACGGCGAAACGGTTTGAGCCGGCCCCGGTGGCGAAGACGCCGGTGCGCTCGCTGGCGGCGGATTCGAAGCGGAATTCCGCGATCCCGCCGAAAGGCGCGTTGGGCGCGGTGGCAGGAATGCGGTTATCGATGATGTTGACGACGCCACCGACGGCGGAGCTGCCGTAGAGAAGTGTCGCAGGGCCGCGGAGAACCTCGATGCGCTCGACGAGCAGAGGCTCAACGCTGACGTTGTGATCAGGACTGACCTTGGACGCGTCGAGGGAACCGACGCCGTTCTCCAACATGCGCACGCGTTCGCCACCGAGACCGCGGATGATGGGCCGGCTGGCGCTTGGGCCGAATGCGGTGCCGCTCAGGCCGGGCGTGGCGGCGAGGGTTGCGCCGAGCGTGGCGGCGGCGCGGCGACGAAGTTCATCGCCGGCGAGAATGGAAGTGCCTTGGGCGAGCTCGAAGGCGGTTTTGCGATCCAGACCGGCGGTGACGACGAAGGAATCGAGATTGAGGATTTTTTCAGCCGAGGAATCACCCGGCGCCGGGGCCGCGGGAGTTGAGGTCTGCGCGCGGGCAAGGGCCGCGAACGAGAGCATGAGGAGCGAGAATGAGCGGAAAGAGATCATGGTATGCGTAAGAGAAAAAAGAGGGACGGAGAATGAAGCAGACGGTCGGGCGCGGTTGGGCGCGGCGACGCGGACGTAACGACCTGAACGAGCGCGCAGGCTCGAAGCGGTGATACCGACGGAACGAACAGCTCAGCTCAGCGGGGGACCACGTCCCGGAAGATACAGATAACGGGGCGAGCTAAAAACGAGTTCAGTCGGACGGGGAAAATTCGGAGCGGCAAAAGTGATGGCGGGCGCCGCGAGCGAGACCGGCGCGGAGCCCGCGGTGATACCGTGGCCAAACAGGGTGACAACGCAGCCGTCGTCGGAATCGGGATTCCCAGCGGGAGCTGCGGGAGAGTGGCTGTGATCGTGGCCGCAGGCGTGCAGATCGGCGTGGAGTTGGGGACTGACGGCGAGGACCGAGAGCAGCAACACGAGCGCGGCCACCGTTGCCGCGAGCAGGCGGTGCGGGAGGCTTGGCGAACGGGTGTTGGCAGGCAGTGAGGGCACGAAAGAGGAGGGAAAGACCGGATTATGGCAGAGTCGTCAAGGGGGTGGACGCGGGCGAGGGCGAGATAGCGTGTACGGCCTACGCGCCAATTGAATGGCTACTTTTTATTTTCGGGCGGAACGACGAGCAGGCGGAGATCGAAGAGGGTCCACGCCTCGCCGGTTGGCTCGATGCGGGCGAGGAAGTCCCGGCCGGGTTGCACGCGGGCGATGAGCTCGGGTGCGGCGCGATAAGAGTGGGTGCCGCCGAGGCGGAGTCCGGGAATATCGGGATGCTTGGCGACGACCTCGCCGCGCGTCGGGTCGACGGAGACGATCACGCCGCGAATCGGATGGCCCAGCACCCGATCGGTCGGAGGTGCGCAACCGCACTCGGCGGCAGCGGCGAGCAGGGCGCCCTCGGGAATGGTGATGAGGAAGGACCGCAGACCCCCGCCGGTCCCGCTGGTGGCGTAGGTGGCGACCGCGATGACATCGCTGTTGCCTCCGGCGAAATCGCGAATGACGGCGAGGCGGGGTTGGCCGCGAAGGCGGCCGACTGATTCGGCGATCACGAGCACCGGAGGATCGAGCGAGTAATCGGGCGTGGCGCGGCGCAACCAGAGACCGGCGGGCGGGCCCTTTGCGCGGCTGGATTCGCCCTCGACCCAGAGGGTGACAAGAGCGCCGTCGTGCAACATCGCCACGGCGGGCCCGCCGAGGGGATTACCGAAGTCGACGTTGAACGGCATCAGGAAACGCGAGCCGGCGTCGGGCGAAGAGGAGATACGCAGGCGCGGGCGATCCTCGGCGGCGGTGAACCAGGCGGCGGCCACGCGACCGCCGGAAACGGCGAGCTGGGGACCGGAGGCGGGGCATGGCGGCGAGCGCCACTCGTCGCGGTTGAGAGGGTGATCGTTCTCCCAGCGACCGAGCCGGTAGCGGACGACATTGATGTCACGGACGAGGCCATCGCCGAGGGTGCGGTAGGAAAGCAGGGCGCTGCCATCGGGGAACGCCACGAGCGCGGGGGGAGATTTTTCGCTGACCCGGGCCTCGATCAAGACATCGCGGCCGGGGTCTTCGCCGACGATGCGCGCGTAAAGGCGGACATCATGGTCGCCCGTGGCGCGGCCACGGCGGTCGAGCCAGGCGGCGAGCACCCGGCCGTCGGCGAGGGTGGTTAGCACGGGGAGCGAGTTGGTTTTGCTTTCGGTGGTCAGGGGCGAAGGTGCAGTCCACGTGAGCCCGGCGTCGGTCGAGGAACTCAGCAAAATAGATTCGGTTTCGGGGGACGCCGCGGAGCCCTCGGTCCATGCGACGGTGACGCGACCGCCTCGGCCGACCGTGAGCGCGGGCGGCGCGGTGTCGACATCGAGGATCCGGGGCCCGGTGGCGACGCGTTGCGCGGCCGACCAGCCCAGCGTGGTGGGGTTGAGCGACGTGCTGCGGACGGTTGCGCCACCGGGGGCGGATTCAATCCAAGCAAGCCAGACGGAGCCATCGGGCGCGCGGGCCAAAGTGGGAGCGGTGGCGCTGGCCTCTGAGGGGGAGTCGAGAGGCTCGATCTTGATTGGGGGCGGAGCGGATTTTTCGGCGGCGAAAAGACCGGTGATCACCGCGAAGCAGAAAAGAAGCGAAAGAAGCGGGCGCGGCATAGCGCGGACCTTGGGAGGCAAAGACCACGCCGGCAAGCTGGGCAGCGTGGGGAGATTTACGCGGGCCGGCGGCGCTGGAGCAGCGTGACGATGAGCAAAAGCGCAAAAGAGATCACGAGCAGCATGGCGGCGAACGCGTGGGCCGAGGCGTAGTCGAGTTTTTGGACCTCGTCGTAAAGGGCGATGCTGGCGACTTTGGTGACCCCGGGAATGGCCCCGCCGATCATGAGCACGACGCCAAATTCACCCAGCGTGTGGGCGAAGCCGAGGGTGAGACCGGCGGCGATGCCGCGCCAAGCGAGCGGGGCGTGCAGACGAATGAAAACGCGGAGCGGACGGGCGCCGAGGGCGGTGCCCGCATCGAGGAGCTCACGGGGGACGCCGCGGAGCGCGGCTTGAAACGGCTGCACTGCGAACGGCAGCGAGTAAAAGACGGAGGCGATGACCAGACCGGTGAAACTAAAGACCAGCGGTTCACCGGTGAGATCGCGCCACCAACTGCCGGGCGGGTGCTGGGGCGAAAGGCCGACGAGGATGTAGAAACCGATGACGGTGGGCGGGAGGACGATCGGCAGGGTGACGAGCGTTTCCAAAAACGGCGCGACGCGGGCGCGGGTCGTGTTGAGCCAGTGCGCGAGAGGCAGGCCGATGATGCCGAGGATGAGGGTCGTGATGGCGGCGAGGCGCAGGGTGAGGCCAAGCGATTGCCAAAGGGCCGAAGACAAGCCGAGGAAAGTGAAGGTCGAATCGCCCATCAAGGGGATCGTGGCAGACTGAAACCGTAACGGTCAAAGATTGTCCGGGCGGCCGGGGTGGAGAGGAACGCGAGGTAACGCCGGGCGGCTGGATTGGAAGCTCCGCGGCGGGTCAGCACGGCGCCTTGTTCGAGCGGGGCATGGGCGGAGGACGGAATTTCCGTCCAGCGGCCCGAGCGGTTGCGCACGGGGGCGATCACCAGCGAAAGGGCCACGATGCCGACATCGGCGTTACCCGTCTGCACGAACTGGGCGGTCTGCGCGATGTTCTCCCCGAGCACGAGTTTGGGGCGCACCTCCGCCCACACCCCAAATTTATCCAACGCCTCTTTTGCGGCGCGGCCGTAAGGTGCGTGGTCGGGGTTGGCGATGGCGAACCGCTTCACGCTCGGGTCGCGCACGACGGACGCGAGGTCGTCGATGGCGAGATCGGTGCGCCAGGTCCACAGCACGATTCGGCCGATGCCGTAACGGGTGAGGCTCTTCTCCTCCGCCGCTCCGGCGGCGATGAGTTCGATCGGGTAGATCAGATCGGCGGAAAGAAAGACATCGAACGGAGCGCCATTCTTGATCTGGGCGAAAAAGTTTCCGGACGAGCCGGTGGAAACTCTCAGCCTCACGGAAGGTTCCGACTTGGCGAACTCGCGGTTCAGCGCCTCGAGGCAGAAAACCAAATCGCTGGCGGCGGCGATGGACAGGGTCTCGGAGGCGCGGCCCGTGGGCGCGAAGACGAAGGCGAGAACGGCGAGGAGGCGGAGCATGCGAGAGGCAACGTGGCGGGGCGGATCGGGGCTGGCCATGCGAAAGCGGGCGGGTTTGCCTGCCGGGGTGACGACACGCGAGGCGTTACCGCCAGTGACGGTATTGAGTGGCTTCCTCGGAGCGGGGAAGACGACTTTGCTGCGGCATCTACTCGGTCAGGCGGAGGGTCGGAAGTGGGCGGCGATCGTCAACGATGTGGCGGCGATCAATGTCGATGCACAGGTGGTCTCGGGGGCGGGAGCGGCGCGGGTGGTGGAATTGGGCAACGGGTGTGTGTGCTGCTCGGTGCGGGATTCGCTGGCGGAGACGATCGCGGAACTGGCGGCGCAACGGACGTATGAGCATATCTTGGTCGAGACGACGGGCGTGGCGGAGCCGCGCGGCGTGGCGGATTTGTTCACGCGGAAGAACGCGTTTTGGCGGAGCCTCGGCGATTTTGCGCAGTTGAGCGCGTTGGTGACGGTGGTCGATGCGCGGAGTTTTCTGGATGCACAGCGACGGAGTCGGGGCTTGGGCTTGAAGACGGCAGACGAGGGGAGAAAGAGGGAAGAGAAAGAGGAAAGAGAAAGATTGGCGGAGGGGAAGAAGCCGATGTTTGAGTTGATGGTGGATCAGGTGGAATGCGCGGATGTGCTCGTGCTCAACAAGTGCGATCTGGCGAATGAGACGGAGTTGGCGGAGGTGGAACGGATTTTAGGGGGATTGAATGTGCGGGCGGAGCTACTGCGCGCGGAGCAGGGGCAGGTGGCGAGCGAGTGGTTGCTGGGGCGGGTGAGGTTTGACGGCGCGGCAACGATGGGCGCGGCGCGATGGCTGCGGTTGATGCGGGGTGAAGGCCGGGGCGGGGGCGGAGCGACGGGTGGACTGGCGGTCAAGGCGCGCCCGGAGGTCGCTCCCCACCTACCGGCGCGGCACGAGACGGACTATGGAATCACGAGTTTCGTGTGGGAAGCGCGGCGGGCGCTGGACGGAGCGAAGTTTGGGGCGTGGTTGGAAAGCGGTTTGCCGGACGGGTTGTTGCGGGCGAAAGGATTTTTCTGGGTGGCGGAGCGATCGGCTGACATCGGGTTTTTGTCGGTCGCGGGCGGGCGGGCGCGGCGTGAATGGGTGGGGACGTGGGCGGCGGCACTGCGGGAGAGCGGCGTCATCACCGAGGCGCAGCTCACGGCCGAAGCGCGCGCGAAGTGGGCCGAGCCGCACGGGGACCGGCGACAGGAGTTGGTCTTTATCGGAACGGAGCTGGACGCAACCAAGCTGCGCGCGAAACTTGAGGCGTGCTTGCTCTGATTTGTTTTCGAAATTCCCCGAAAAATCTTTTTGGCGCGAGCGTCGGAAGCGCGGTGGCGTTTTTCAGCTCACGTATTTTTTTCAGATTCGTGCTCGGCGGTGGAGTGTGGCTTGCGGCGGGCGGACTCGTTGGCAGTGCGGGTTTGAGGGCGGCGGAGCCGGTCGGAAGCCGGGAGGTTCTGATCTACGCCGACGGTGATCGCGTGAAGGGAAAACTGGTCGAGCGGTCGGGCGGGGTTTTGGTTTTTCAGTCGGAAAAATTCGGTTTGCTGCGAGTGCCCGTGACGGAAGCGAAGATTGAAAAGGGCGACGGGCCGGCGGCGGCAAAAAATCCCGGCAGCCCGGCGGTAGCCAAGACGGCGGTGGCGGCGGGAGAGAAAGCGGGGGCGGAGCCGGCGAAACCGGAGAAAGGTGAAAAGGAAAAAACGGGTGGCTGGGCGCAGTTTTCGCCGTATGCGTTGACTCAGGGGGTGCGGGCGTTCTTCGGGCCATGGCACGGGCGGATTGCTTTCTCGACCGAGATCGCGAACGACGTGACCGACCGGACGAACACGACGGCGGAAGTGCGGCTCAAGCGGAAGTGGAGCAATGATGAGGTGGAGGGAATCGCCCGCTATGATTTCGCGCAGTCGGACGAGGTGACGACGAAGGATGTGGCGTGGTTGAGCGGGTCGTGGCGGCGGGATTTTCCGCGGAGATTTTTCGGCGTTTATCGGCCGACGTTGGAGTGGAACCGGGCCTCGAAGCGGCCGAACGGGGCCGCTGCCGATTATTTCTTGGTCCAGCAAGAAATCGGCGCGGGCCTGAATGTGTTGGCGGCAAAGGACCGGAAGATGCGCTTGGGGGTATCGGAGAATTTCTTCGACGTGTGGGTCACGGCGCCGCAAAGCGACCGAACTGCAGAGACCTCGGCATCGACGTTTGCCGAGGCGGAGTGGAGCCTCCCCTGGCGGATCCAACTCATCGAGCGTTGGGTGTGGTATCCGCCGTTTAAGAATGAATTAAACGGATGGGAAAACCGGATCGAGCTGAACAAGAAACTCACGGAAACGCTGAGCGTCGCGGTGCGGCACGAGACTCGGCAAAACAACCCCGACGAGCGCGTGCGCGACTATTCGCTGTTGCGGATGTTGGTGGGGCTGGATTTCTGAGCTCGGGGGCGAAGACATCGAAGCGACGCGGTGGCGTCGTGGCGGGAGGGAGGTTGGGAGAGCCCTGCTTTTTGGGGCGCGGCATTTCAGGTTCGCCAGCGGCACGGCGAAAAAGAAGCTCAGCGGATAATTTTTCATATGATACCTCGCATCTTTTTAAGCGGATTTTTGGGGTCGGTTGTCTTGGTGCTCGGGCTACGGGCGCAACAGGCGACGACGCCGACTACGCTCGGCACGCCGCCGACGACTTTGCTGGCGCCAGGCGGCCAGGTGACGGTGGACCTGCGCACGTTTCTCGGCGTGCCGGGCGTGACGGGGCAGGTCGTGCAGTTCGATACGGCGCGGGGGACGTTTAATGCTGAGCTGTTGGCGAACGATGCCCCCCGGACAGTCACAAATTTTCTGAATTACGTGAACCGCGGGGCTTACACGAACAGCATCTTCCACCGCTCGGTGCGGAACTTCGTGATCCAAGGCGGTGGTTTCGCTGTGTCGGGTTCAACGGTGAACACGATTCCGACCGATGCGCCGATTGCGCTCGAAAACAGGGTGTCGAATCTGCGCGGAACCATGGCGATGGCGCGCACGAATGAGTTGAATTCGGCGACGAGCCAGTGGTTCGTAAACACGGGTAATAATGCCGGCCAACTCGACACGACGAATGGCGGTTACACCGTATTTGCGCGGGTGCTCGGTAACGGGATGACGGTGGCCGACTCGATCGCAGCGCTGACGATCGTCGATGCCTCGGCGATTTTGAATAGCGCGTTCAATGAACTTCCGGTGCTCGGTTTGCCCGTGAATTCGGCCAACCTCGTGGTGGTGCGCAGCGTGCGGCCGGTGCCGATCTATCCGACGACGAACGGCGAGGCAGCGGTCGTGACGTTTAGCGCAACGAATCAGAACAGCATCGTGGCGGCAGGCTCGGTGGCGGGCAGCGCGTTGACCATCACCGGCGGGGTGGCGGGCATGGCGACGGTGCGGGCGCGGGCGACGGACTCGAATGGAAGCGCGGCCGAGGTTGTCTTTAATGTGACCGTGGCCGCAACGGCTCCGGTGATCACGGCGGAGCCGCTCAATCTGATCGCGGCGACCGGTCGGATGATGGTGCTCAACGTGGCGGCGAGCGGCCCAAATCTGACCTACCACTGGAAACGCATCCCGGCGGTGCCGATTCCGGGTGCGACGGGTCCCCAGCTGATCGTGAACCCAGTCGCGGCCAGCGACGCGGGTGTTTACTATTGCACGGTTTCAAACTCGGCGGGCGAGGTGAACAGTGCGGGGGCGATCGTGGCGGTGCGGGGGACCGGAGTGAACCGGTTGTCGAGCTTATCGGTGCGGGCGAATTTGGATGCGACGCAAGTGTTGACGGTGGGCTTTTCGACGACAGCGGCGAAGAACCTGCTCGTGCGCGCGGTCGGGCCGAAGCTGGTCGATTTCGGAGTGACCAATTTTAATCCTGATCCTCGGTTGGAGATTTTTGACGGCGCGCAACGGCCGACGGTAAACAACGACAACTGGGCGCCGACCCTCGGGCCGGTGTTTCAGAGTTATGGCGCTTTCGGGTTTGATGCGAACAGCCGGGATGCGGCACTGGTGACGCGCTCCGGCGGCGCGGCAACGGCGGAAATCAAGTCGTCGGGCAATGGGATCGTGCTGGTCGAAGTTTACGAAGAAGTGACGGCGACACCGGCGACGTTGAACGGCGTCGCGACGTTGCACCGCGTCGGCACGGGCGGTGGAATTTTGATCGCGGGCTTTGCCGTGACGGGTGATGTGGCGAAGACGCTGCTGATCCGCGGAGTGGGGCCGAAGCTGGCAGCTTTTGGCGTCGGCGACCGGCTGACAGACCCGAAGATTGAAGTGCGGACCGTGGGTGATGTCATGCTCGCGGCCAACGACGACTGGAGCCCGAGCGTGGCCGCCGCGACGCCGGGGCTTGGGTTTGACTTTGACCCGGGGAGCAAGGACGCGGCGCTCTTGGTGACGCTGCCGCCGGGCGCTTACACGGCGCAGTTGAGCGGGGCGGACGGCGGGACGGGCAACGGGCTGATCGAGATCTACGAAGTGCCGTAGCGCGCGGCGCGAGGTTGAGAGCTGAGCGATCGGTTGGGGGTAGAGCGGCGCGAGGGGACGGGGGCGGGACGCCCATGCCACTTTGCGGCCGGGAGTGGCCCGCTACCACGGTTCAGCCGCCGAGTTTGAAGCTGGCGCTGACTTGGAAGACGGCGCTGACGATCGCGAAGGCGATGAAGCCGACGAACGTGAACACGCCTCCGAGCACGACGCCGGCAATCACTTTGGTGAAAAAATTGAGCTGGCCGGTGATGATTTTTTGGTAGGCGGCGGCGATGCTCTTCAGGCTCGGGACGACGTTACCGGTGTTTTCGCCGATCGCCAAGCGGTCGAGCACGAGGTCGGGGAAACAGCCGGTGCGGGTGAGTGCGACGGAGAGCGCCTCGCCTTCGAGCACGCGGGCGGTGGCGGTGTTGAATGCGGCGCGGTGGACCTGGTTGGCAATCTGCTTCTCGGTCATGCGCAGCGCCTCGGCGGCGGTGATGCCGTTTTCCAAGAGCACGGAAAGTGTTTGGCTGAAGGAGTGGACCGTCTGCGCCACGAGGAACGGGCCGACGAGCGGGAGTTTGAGCAACCAAGCGTCGGTCTGGGCGCGGCCGGCGGGAGTTTGGCGCCAGCCGATGAAGGAGATCAAGGCGAGCACGACCGCGACGACGGCCATGATGCCCCAAATACTGAGGGCGAACTGTGAGGCGCCGATCAGAAGCTTGGTGGACGCGGGCATCTTGCCGCCGAGCGAGCTCAGGAGCGTTTGGAGGCGTGGCAGGAGAAACGTGAGGAAGAAAAGGATGACGCCGCCCGAGACGAAGACCATGAACACCGGGTAGGCGAGGGCCGCCATGAGCTGGGCGCGCAGCTCGCGTTGCTCGACGAGGTGGGCGATGAGACGGGAGAGCGTGTCGTTGAGGGAGCCGGTGGCTTCGCCGGCGTGGATGAGATTGACCGTGCCAGTATCGAAGACTTCGGGATACCCGCCGAGGGCGCGGGAGAGCGGTGCGCCCTCGCTGATGCGTTCCCAGACGCCGGCGCAGAGCGTGCGCAGGCGGGGCTCTTTAATGCGGGTCGAAAGGAGACGGACGGCTTCGCCGGCGGATAGGCCGCTCCCCGTGAGATCGTGGAGTGCCTCGAGGAAAGGAAGACGCTCGGCGCGGCGGGGAGCTTGAGCGTTGAGGCGGGTCGAGGCGCGCGTCGGGCGAGACCCTTTGGCGGGAGCCGACGCGGACGAGGAGGACGGCGGCGCTTTACCGGCGCTCTTGCGCGGGGCGGGACCGGCCAGAAGCTCGGTGACTTGGGCGACTTGAAGACCGCGCGCGGAGAGGAGACGCAAGGCATCCTTGCGGCTCGGGGCGTCGATTTCGGCGGAAAGGGATTTGCCGGCGCGGTCGCGGGCGCTGTAGGCAAAGCGAGCCATGTTACTTTTCGATCACGGTCACGACGCGGAGGACTTCCTCAAGGGTGGTGTGGCCGGCTTTAACTTTTTCCCAACCGCTTTGGCCGAGGGTTCTCATGCCTTGTTTACGGGCGGCTTGGGTGAGGGTGCGGGTGCTCTCGCGTTTCAGGATGAGCTCGTGGAGTTCGTCGTTGAGGCGGAAGATTTCGAAGAGACCGATGCGGCCGCGGTAGCCGGTGCCGCGGCAGCGGTCGCAGCCGACGGGGTGCTTGAGCGAGGTGACGAGTTCGGCCTCGGCGGCGTCGCATTCGAGGATGGCGAGCGTCTCGAGGAGCTTGACCTTGCTGATGGGCTGGGAGGCGCAGCAGTTGGGGCAGATGCGGCGGACGAGGCGCTGGGCGATGACGAGTTCGATGGCGGAGGCGACGAGGAAGGGCTCGATGCCCATATCCACGAGGCGCGTGATGGCGCCGGGTGCGTCGTTGGTGTGGAGCGTGGAGAAAACCAAGTGGCCGGTCAGTGAGGCGCGGATCGCGATCTCGGCGGTGTCCTTGTCGCGGATTTCGCCGACCATGATGACGTCGGGGTCTTGGCGAAGAATGGAACGAAGGGCGCTGGCGAAGGTGAGGCCGATCTCGGAGCGGATCTGCATCTGGTTTACGCCGGGGACTTCGTATTCGATGGGGTCCTCGACGGTGATGATCCGGAGATCGGTGGAATTAATTTTCCGGAGAAACGCGTTGAGCGAGGTGCTCTTGCCGGAGCCGGTGGGGCCGGTGACGAGGATGATGCCGTGCGGGTAGTCGAGGACGCTGATGATCTGCGCCTGCTCGTCGGGGCTCATCCCGAGGCGATCCATCGTGTAGGCTTCCTTCTTCTGATTCAGGAGGCGGAGGGAGACGGACTCAGCGTAAATGGTCGGCGCGGTGGCGACGCGGATATCGAGGACGGTGGCGTTGGACTTGAAGTTGATGCGGCCGTCCTGCGGGAGTCGTTTTTCGGAGATGTTGAGGCGCGCCATGATTTTGAGGCGCGAGATAATGGCGTCCTGGAAGCGGAGGAGATTCTCCGGGACAGGGACGGGGACGAGCAGGCCGTCGACGCGGTAGCGGATGCGGAGTTGTTCCTCCTGTGGCTCAAAGTGGATGTCGGTGGCCTGATCTTCGACGGCTTGTTTGATGACATCGGTGACGAAGCGGACGACGGCGGCGTCTTCGTCGACGACCTCCTCGGCCTGTTGAACGGCCTCGGGGGCGACGTAGGATTCATCGCCGTCGTCGAGGGCGCCGGAACCGACGCCGAAGTTTTCGATGATGAGCTGGTGAATGCGCTCGGGGACGGCGAGGTGCCAGACGAGCGGGCGCGGCGTGAACGTGCGCAGCCAGTCGGACATCACGGCATCGGGCAGCCAAGCGGTGGCCAGATGGAGCGGTTGAAAGTTAAGGGTCGAGAGTTGAGCGTCCGGATTTTCGGGGGTGGGGCCGAATTTGATCGGGATGATCTGGTAGTCGTGGACGAGGCGGGCGGGGAGGAGGCCGCGGGCGTCGGGGTCGGTCTCGAGGTTGCTGGCGATGTCGAGGGCGGCGGCGGCGGCGAGGGCGGTGAGCGCCTCGGGCTCGGGTAAGGCGAGGGCGGCGGCGAGGGCGGCGAGGCGTTGGCCGCGGGTGGCTTCGCGGACGAACTGAAGCTGTTCTTCGCTGAGCCGCGCGACGAGGGATGCGGGCAACGGATCAAGGGCGAGCGCGGTCATGGGGGGCGGCGCGGACTTACTTGAGCTTGTTGATCAGGGGTTCCTTGGCCGACTTCGAAGGATCGACGAGGAATTGGTTGATCTGATCTTTGTTCGAAAGCTGGTTGATGGTCTTAGAGGTCTCGGCGTTGCCCTCGCCGGATTTAATCACGCGGGGGCGGACGAAGAGCAGCAGCTCGGTGCGCTCCTGTTTGTTTTCACGCGGGCCGAAAAGGTGGCTGAGCAAGGGAATCTCCGCGAGGAAACCGATCTTGCCGCGGGAGCGACCGGTGCGCGTGCGCTGGAGCCCGCCGAGCACAATCATCTGGCCGTCGATCACGTTGATGAACGACGTGGCTTGGCGCCTGCCTATGACGGGCTGGGAATTGCCGTCGATTGTCACGCTGTCGAGGATGTCGTCCACCTTCTGGTCGATCTTGAGCTGGATACTGCCGTCGTCGCCGATGAGCGGGGTGACTTTCAGGTCTATGGCAATGTCTTTGTAGGTGACGGTGGAACTGGTGGTGAGCCCCGACGAACCGGTATTGGGGATGGAGGTGCTGCCGGTGATCAAGGGCTGGGATTGGCCGACGATGACCTGAGCCTCTTTATTGTGGGTGGTGACGATGGTGGGCGCGGAGAGAATGTTGACGTTGCTGCGGGAGCCGGCGTCGGTGAGAGCGGCCTTGAAAGCCAGCGGGTCGACGATCCCGTCGCTGACGGTCCAGCCGGCGACGGCGCCCGCGAAATTGGTGACGGAGCGGACCCCGGTGGTGGCGTTCGTGCCAACGGTGAGATTGAGAGCGGAGAGACCGGTTTTGTCGGAGTCCGAGAGGGTGACCTCGGCGATGATCACCTCGATGCGGACCTGAGCGAGGACGATGTCGATCTTGCCGACGAGGTCTTTGATGAGCCGGATGTCGTCGCCGGTGCCGGAGACGATGACGGCGTTGGAGCGTTCGTCATAGGTGACGGTGACGAGGGTGCTGAACTCGTTGGATCCGGCGAGGGAGGCGAGTTCGGGGCCGGCGTTGTTCATGACGGCTGGTTGCGGGCCGGCGGCGGGCTGAGGTGCGGCGGGCTGGCCGGGGAGGGTGACCTGGCCGGGGCGGATAGATTGGGCGGAGGTTTTTTGGGCGGCGTTGGTCTGGCCGGTCACGAGCTGCGTGAGCAAAGTGGAGACATCTTTGGCGGCGGCGTGTTTGAGGTAGATAACCTCGTTGCGGGTGTTGGGGTCGGCTTTGACGTCGAGTTTGGCGATGAGCTCGTCGAAGAACGGATACTGGCGGGGGTCGGCGATGAGAATGATCTGGTTGGTGCGGTCGTCGGCGTTGTAGGTGGTGCTGGTGCCGAGTTGGTTTTGGAGTGTGCCCTGCAAAATCGAGCGGAGCTTGTTGACGAGGTCGGAGGCCTTGGCGGATTTGAGTGGGTAGAATTTTGGGTTGAGGCCGGTGGTCGCGGGCCGATCGAGCGTTTTGATGAGACTCTCGATGCGCTGTAGATTACTCACGGAATCGGTGATGAGCGCGGCGTTGGTTTTTTCCAAGATGACGACACCGCCGCCGACGCCGGGGGTAAGCAGGCCTTGGAGTTGGGGCATGAACTCGTTGACGCGGAGAAAATCGAGTTGGAAGACCTTGGTGGCGATCTTGCCCGATGCGGGCTGGTCAGATGCCGAGCCCAAGATCATTTCAGGTGCCTCAGTCTTGGCTTGGGCTAAGGCGACGACTTTTAAGAAACGGTCGCCGAGCGGTGCGACGCCGATTTGGTTCAGGGCGAGGAGCGTTTCGATGGCGAGGATCAGCTCTGAGCGCGGGATCGGGCGGTCGATGATGAGCGTGTATTCGGCGGTGGGCAGCGCGGCGGGACGAAGGATGCTGCGGCCCGTGTGAAGCTCGAGGGCGGACAGCACGCCGTCGATGGGGAGTCCGCTGATTTTGAACGACGGGATCATTTCGTCGCCCGGTGGCTTAAGGTCGATCGGGGCTTTCGCGCCGGGAGGGACGGCAGGTCCGGGACCGGGGGTCTGCGCGGGAAGGGTGAGAGCTAGGGCAAAGAAGCAGGCGGTGAAGCGCAGGCGGACGGAACGCGAGGTCATGCAGTAAGAGGAGGAAAGAGGAGTTGAGCGCTGGTTGCGCGAAGAGAAAAAACTAAGCAGGATGGAGCGGGGGTTGTAAACGGTGATGTGCTTATGACGGCACGGGGCGCGGAAAGTTGCCGAAAGGGGTCGGAAGGATTTGCCGCTTGCGGGAGGCGGGAGCGGGGACAACGGTTTTGCTCTGAGATGGGCAATATTTTCGGAAAACTTTTCACAATCACCACTTGGGGCGAAAGCCATGGACTTGGCGTCGGCGTGACGATCGACGGGTGTCCGCCGGGTCTGCCGATTTCGGCCGAAGAGATTCAGGCTGAACTCGATCGGCGTCGGCCGGGGCAGAGCGACATTGTCACGCCGAGGAAGGAAGAAGACAAAGTGGAGATCTGGTCCGGAATCTTTGAAGGCAAAACGACGGGCACTCCGATCACTTTGCTGGTGCGCAACGGCGACCAACGGCCGGGGGCGTATGACGAGATGCGGGACAAGTTTCGGCCATCGCACGCGGATTTCACCTATCAGCAGAAATTTGGCCTGCGCGACCACCGTGGCGGTGGGCGGAGCTCGGCGCGGGAGACCGTCGGTCGAGTGGCGGCCGGGGCGATCGCGAAGAAGATTTTGGCGGCCGGGACCGGCGCGGGTGGAGTGGAGATCCGGGCGTTTTTGACGCAGGTGCATGACATCGCGGTGCCGACTGGGGCGTTGGTGAAGTTTCCGACCTTGGCCGAGGTGGAAGCGACGCCGGTGCGGTGTCCGCACTTGGAAACGGCAGCGGCGATGATCGAGCGGATCAAAGCGGTGCGCAGCGAAGGAGATTCGGTGGGCGGCGTGATCGAGTGCCGCGTGCGCGGGGTGCCGGCGGGATTGGGGGCGCCGGTGTTCGATCGGCTTGAGGCGGATTTGGCGAAGGCGATGCTCTCGCTGCCGGCGACGAAGGGATTTGAGATCGGGAGCGGGTTTGCCGGCGCGACGTTGCGCGGGAGCGAGCACAACGACGCGTTTGAGAATCGCGACGGTGCGGTGCGGACGGTGACCAACCGCAGCGGCGGCGTGCAAGGTGGGATCAGCAACGGAGAGGAAATTGTCTTCCGCGTGGCCTTCAAACCGACGGCGACGATTTTGCAGTTGCAGGCGACGGTGGACAAAGCGGGCGCGGCGACGGAGTTGATGGGACGCGGGCGCCATGACCCCTGCGTGGTGCCGAGGGCAGTGCCGATCGTCGAAGCAATGGCGGCGCTGGTGCTGCTGGACCACTGGCTGCGGCAGAGCGCGCAGTGCGGGACCTTTAAGTTTTGAGCGACCGCGCGAGCACCGAAAAAGAAGCACTGGCACTTGGACGGCGGGGCGTTTTTATAATCGGGAAATGAACAGTACGGAAAAACCATTGGTCTACGTAATTCTCGGCGCGGCCGGCTCGGGCCGACGCGAGGTGCTGCTCGATTTGATCGCGGGTGGATTTGGCGACGACGACCGGCCGGTGGTTCTGTTGGCCGCCGCAGAGCCGGCGGCGGAGATTGACGCGAAGTTGCCCGGAGTCGCGCGCTGGGTTTGGACGCAGGCGGGCTCGATCGAGGCGGACCTGCCCGAGGGAGCGACCCACATTTTTTTTGTGACCGATGGACGACGGAGTCCGGTGGACCAAATGGAAGCGTTTAAGGCTTGGGTGGAAATGAAGCCCGTGGAGCTGGGGCGGGTGTTGACGGTCATCAATTGCCAACTGGCGGCGCAGCACCCGTCGTTGCGGGCGTGGTATGAGGCGTGCGTGCATTTTTCGGATGTGGCGCTGCTCAACCGGAGAGAAGGTGTGGAAAATAAGTGGCTGAGCGATTTCCGGGGGTTTTTCGACGACCAGTTCGTACCGTGCCTTTTTGAGTTTGTAAAAGGGGGCCGGGTGAAGAATCCCGCGCTCATTCTTGATCCGCAGGCGCGGCGGATGACCCATGTTTTCGACGACGAATTGGAGTGGCTGGTCGTCGATGCAGAAGGTTCCGAAGACGACGGCAGCGACGCCGAGATCGGCGTGGAAGAAGAAGTGCAAGTTGCCCGCGAGGAGGAGCCGTATTTTGTGCGCGACGCGGCCGGGCGCCGGGCAAAGCGGATCGTGGAGATCGCGGAGTTTTTGCCGAAGATCGAGCCGGCGGCGGGGACCTGAAATGAAAAAGCTCCAACCGTTTGGTCGGAGCTGAGGAGACCGGTGGTCGCGGTCGTGATTACTTCGCGGCGGCGACGGCAGCGACGAAGGCTTTGGCCTTAGCGGTGATGGCGGCCCAGTTTTTTTCCTTCATCGCCCTGGCATCAACGAGTGAACTTCCGGCGGCGACGGCGAATGCTCCGGCTTTGAGAAATTCTCCGACGTTGGATTCGTTCACCCCGCCGGTCGGAAGCATCTCGACGTGGGGGAGCGGGGCTTTGACGGATTTGATGTAACCGGGGCCGAAAAATTCGGCGGGGAAAATTTTGGCGGCGTCGGCGCCGGCTTCCCAAGCATTGATGATCTCGGTGGGGGTGAAGGCGCCGGAGAAAATCGGCACACTGTAGCGTTTGCAAAGCGTGATGACATCCGGGCGTAGAGCGGGAGTGACGATGAATTTAGCGCCGGAGAGGATGCCGGCGCGCGCGGTCTCGGCATCGAGGACGGTGCCGAGGCCGAAGAGAAAATCGGGGAGCTCGGCGGAGGCTTTTTCCAACAGGCGGATGGCGCCGGGGGTGGTCATGGTGAGCTCGATGCTGGTGAGGCCGCCCTCGGCGAGGGCCTTGGCGCAATCGAGGAGACCGTCAGGGCTGTCGGCGCGGATGAGGGCGATGACGCGTTCGGTGCGGATTTTTTGCAGAATGGCTTCTTTTTTCATGGGAAAAGGCAGGTTGAGCACGGCGCCGGGAGAGGGAAATCAATTTTCTTGCCCAGCGGTGAGGGTGAGTGTGTGTTTCCCGTTCCGCTCGTGCCCGGGTGGTGGAATTGGTAGACACGCAGGTCTCAGAAGCCTGTGCCTCACGGTGTAGCGGTTCGAGTCCGCTCCCGGGCACCATTT
>Ga0209550_10001185_pt1 | contig 25148 bp, 13 predicted proteins | sample LauGreSuBDMM15SN_2_FD_187567 | JGI IMG/M metagenome (GOLD analysis project Ga0209550, IMG submission 187567) | Freshwater lake microbial communities from Lake Michigan, USA - Su13.BD.MM15.SN (SPAdes) (version 5) | ecosystem: Environmental > Aquatic > Freshwater > Lake | place: Lake Michigan... | reverse complement strand
GAGGTCTAAGACTGGGATCTAGCACTAGCTGAGAGAAGCCAGGTTAGAGCCCCACTCCTTCAAGGTGAAGGTTGATGGACCCACCTGGTCAACTACACAACTTGGTGTTGGTGGCTGGATGATGTATGTTCTGGGAGTAAGCCACGCCTCGAAAATTGATTTGACTCTTGATTGATTGCTTGCTGGAAGCAGACAAGCATGGACAAGCAAGCATGGACGCTTTGTTTCCTTCCGATCGTCAAACCAAAGTTCCAAACTCGCCCCCATATAATCATCTCCATATAATTACAGAATGTGTCCAATTACCGAATTTGGAGATCGCGAAGTGTTGCCGAGCCTCATTCGAGCACCACGCAGCAGGCCTACCCTGCAGGCCAAACAAAAACGTTGCACTCACCAAGAAATCCAATGATCCATCCGGAGCAGCTCGGTGAGGCTTACCCCGTCCAATGGGACACGTCCATGCAGTCCACAAGGATCCTTCGCCCGAGCGCAAGGCAAAACACCGTGCGCGCGGTCGAGCCGGAGGTGCTCCTGCAACCTCCCTTCAAGAAGATCAAGGAGCACCACCAGCTGCAGCCGCTCGAGCATGCGCTTACGGCCGTCAGTGGCTTCGTCCACACCTCGGTCTGGGATCTACAAAATGACACGGCCACGTTGGTGAGTCCTGAATATACGTTCTGCGCCGCTCCCCGTCTCAGACCGCCCGCATGTGTGCGTATTGGCTTCGATGCGCGCGACCCGTGCGCCGCTCCCCATATTCGACCGCGGGCACACTAGATCGAGGAGCGAATTGGAACCACAACATGAACATGCACATGCACATGAATATGCATGGCTGCAGCAATATCCAATTAAGTGTCTCCTCCTTTTAGTCGAGGTCGTTTGTTGTTAGGTCAGAGTAGTTGTTGTTTATGTGCGATACGGCGCTCGGCGGTACGGGCTAGCGAACCGCGGCATCACGTAACACCTAACACGTTCGCGATCGGATGTCGCGCCGGCCGTTCGCCGGCCGTGAGGCGCGACCACAGTAGTGTCAAGTGAGAAGTGTATTAGTAATTAGAAGTGTGTACGTACGGTCGCCGGGTTAATCGCCGGGCGCGCGCCGCCGCGCATGCGTACCCCGCCGCGCACCGCCCGCGCCCGCCCGCGGTCCGGGCGGAGACCCGGCGCGGTCTCGCCGCGCCGGAGCCCCCCGGCGGGGGACGCCTCCGGGTGCTCGGACCGCACGGCGACCGGACACCGAGCTCGGAGTCGGGAACGGGGCGCGGCGAAGCCTAGAGTCGCGCACTCGTCACTTTCTGAGGCTCTCCGATCGCCGAACGCAAAGCGGCACATCAACTATCAAACCACGTAGACATACCCTGACCGAACCGCGAGTGCCACGACCGCGCGGCATGTGGCGGAGTACTCGGCGGCTCGGCTGCCGACATGGGAATGCACACCGATGTTCGAGGGCGTGTGTGCCCAACCCTCTCCGCGCTCTCCCCCTCTCGCGCGTCTTGCGCAAGGCGCCCACTCAAAGTCGCGCGTGCTCAGTGCGCCGCGCCGTCCCGGTAAGCAGTCATGCCTTTTTGGCATTGGCGATGGCGGCGACGATCTCCGCGAATTCGGGCTTGAGAGAGGCACCGCCGACGAGGAAGCCATCGACATCGGGGCACGCCGAGAGCTGGGGCGCGTTTGCGGCGGTCGCGGAGCCGCCGTACTGGATGCGGATCGCCTCCGCCGTCGCCGGGTCCTTGTTCTCGGCGATCCACTTGCGCAGAGCCGCATGCGTCTCCTGGGCCTGCTCGGGCGACGCGGTCACGCCTGTGCCGATGGACCAGACGGGCTCGTAGGCGATGACGAGCTTCTCCGCGTCCATGAGCGGGAGGAAGGGCTTGAGCTGCTCCACGCAATACTCCAGCACAGCCTCGATGCCCTTCTCGCGGATGGAGAGCGGCTCGCCGATGGCGTACACGCACTTCATACCCTTCGAGTACAGGTACTCGCACTTCGTGGCGAGGAGCGCGGAGCTCTCAGGGGGCGTGGGCAGGCCGAACTCGCCACGGCGCTCCGAGTGGCCGATCAGGCACCACTTGAGCCCCATGTCCACCATCTGGTCCGCGGCCATCTCGCCGGTGAAGGCGCCGCAGCCCTTGAAGTTGCAGTTCTGCGGAGTGCACCAGACGCCCTCCTTGAACTTCGTGTACACGATGCCGACGTGGAGGTTCGACGGGCACACGTAGACATCGCAGTCAGTCGTGTCGCACGCGTTGATGTTCGCCACCAACCCATCGAGCTTCGAGACCTCAACCGGGTTGCACTTCCAGTTGCCACCAACAATGGGACGGCGCGGCATCTTGTGATGTGTTTGGCTGCTGCGCGGCGAAGAGGCGAAACAGCGCACACGACGTCAGTGCCACACCTCGGATTGCGCGCGCGCGTGTGCGAGGGCGGCGCTCGCCCCGAGCGTGAGGCGACGCGTCGTGCGTGGCGAATCACATGGAACTCACACGACACGGAGATCGTGGGAGCTTGTCTTCGCTCGAAACACGTGGCAGCGCACAACCTCAAACCTCGTGGCTGGTTGCTGTCCTATAAAGCACGCTGTTCATGTGATTATGTGACGGAACCCAATTTCCGCCTCGTCTCTGCCTTGCCAAAAATGGGTTCACCTCGGTCTTAGGAAAGACTCAAGTCACCCACGCTGCCCACCGAGGCTGCGGCCAGGTGCCAGCATTGGGCTGAAAGCAGAATGGCGTGGTGCTTTCAAACACGCGACACCAAGGACAGATCCAGGTCATTCGAACCGTTGTGGGTTTACGACCTCGTCAAGCATGTGAAGACGGGCGATCTCATCCTCACCTCGAACAAGGACTTGGGAGCGAAGATCATCCAATTCTTCACAGCGACAGATTGGAACCATGTGGGGATCATCGTGAAGCCGTCTCCAAACAAGGCCTATCTAGTCGAGTGGGGCGGCGGGTTGTTTGTGTCGGAGCTCGTTGAGCGTCTAGAGGAGTACGCTGAGTGGGACACGGTCGATCTCGTGCTGCGATCGCTCAGCTTCGAAGAGGGCAGCACGGATAACCGCAGGGTCGTCGAGGACCGCATGGAGAAGTTTCTCGACATGCTTTTCCGTGAGAGCAAGGGTTCCAATCGGGGCATCCCCCTGGGTGACGTGCTCCGGGCCGCCCGCGACCAGTACTCGACCTGGACCGAGAGGAGCGACGCGATCGTGGTCGACGACCTCGATGTGCTCTTCTGCAGCAAGACGGTGGCCGTGGCGTACAAGGCAGCGGGGCTACTCGCGCCGAGCCGCAAGGCGAGCCGTTTCGTGCCAAAGCACTTTGCGTCCGAGTCGGACAAGTACCTCGACCTGCAGGCCGGCGCCCGACTGGGTCCTGAGCAGCGCATTACCTTTGAGTCTCGTCAGCTCAAGGACGCCATTCACAACCTGCTCAACATGCCGCTCATCGAGGTGGTGACGCGCCCCTTCACAGCGCATGCGATGCGCGAGGGCAAGGCGGCGCAAATCGTTCAGAGGTTTGTGCGCAAGCTTGCCGCGCGTCGCGAGCTAACACGCCGAAGGGCTGTGGGCAAAGCGAAGTCGACCAAGCTCTACGTGAACGCTGAGGACCACGGTACGCGAAAGCGCGCGCAGCTGCTGCAGCAGGAGGCGAAGAAGCCGCACAATACGCCCAAGGACACGCTGCACTCGTCGTGGCATGGGGTGGAGGTGCGAGCTCAAAGCACTGGCGAGCTCCTGCTTTGAGAGCTAGAAGACCGGACTAACATGTGAGAAGCTGGTCGTTCTACAAAAACAGCCCGCGGGTCTCATTTCGTTTTACATCGAAAGACGCGCCCGTGATCGCCCCAGAGCTGCGGAGGTGGGCACGTTGGCTACAAGTACAAGCGCGTCATCCGTTCCATCTCGACCACAACCGCACACAACTGTGCGTGATGGTTCCATCGGCCAGCGCCCCTCCCGCCCTTACATTACGAGACATGCTAACTCGTTCAGGCATCCCTCACTACCTGCCTCGCACGCTGAACGGAATCCGACACCACCACCACCACCGTCCGCAGCCGGCGCCAGCCGCTCCGGATTGCGACACTCACGTCAATGCCCCCACTCGAGCCACTAACCACAGTCCAACCACCCCCCCTGATCAGCAGGCGCGCTCTCCCCACGCGCATCACTGCCGCCTGTGCTCCCGAGCTTGCTCCAAGCGTCTTTGATGCCCGTCGCTGTCAGCCGAGATCCATCGCATCTTCACGATCTGGCCGCTCGAGAGTGAGACCTGGCCGTTCGAGATTGAGACCTGCAATCAGTGGATGCAGCATGTCGTAGACATCACCGGCAAGGTCGGGAGGGATCTTCGCCAGCTCGTCGCGCGTAACGTTCTTCTGACGCCGCGCAAGAAAGGCGGCATATTGATCCCCCGGGAAGAACATGTCAGCGCCCTCCGGCTTCTCATTGCATGCGGCCACGTGAGCATGGTTCTCATCGTTTCTTGTCGAGGGATGCAGGCACCACGCGCAGAAATGCGCCGAGCAGCTGCGGCACTGGAGCGCGCAGCAGCCCTGGAAGTCGATGAAGGCGGTGCTACACCGCGGACAGCGGGGGGTGAGCAGCTGGGCGATTGCCATGTAGTGCGAGCGCACCAAACGCTCACGCTCGCTCAGCGCACTGAGCCGCGCGAGCTCCGCCTGCAGCAGCTCCTGCATCCTCGCCTCCGACTCCCGTGCCAGTCGCTGTTCGGTGAGCTGCTGGCGGCTGACCATGTAGGCCACAAACGTGTGGGAAGGCAGGGCGCGCGCAAGCGACGCCTCACTGAACGCGGGCGCGCGGCACTCTCGCGGGTGGAGCGGGCAGCAGACATGGCCTTGTCGCATCACGTGCTGGCGTTGCATGCGCGCGCGCTCGGCCTCGTCATCGTCGCGGTTCCCGCTCGGCGGCAACTCGAGAGCCGCACGGCGCACGTGTGTGTTGAGGCAGTCGCGGCACGTCAAGTGTACTGGCTCATCCGGCCGACCGGGCGAGCAACACACCCCATCGGAGAGCTGCCGAGGCTCGAGGCAGATGACGCACTCGCGCGTACCCTCGAAGCGCCCCGCCAGGAGCGGCGCAAAGTATACGTGCTGCGCGGCATGGGCTGCCGAGGGACGTGCCGCCGGATCCTGACGCGTCAGCTGCTCGATCAACGCCGAGAGGGGCGGCGAGCGCCTTAGCGGCTCGTCAGGCACGACCGCCTCGATGGTGCGGCCGAGTGAGTAAAGATCGGCTGCGGCGCTCGCCTCGGCGCCCGCCTCGAGCTCGGGCGCCACGAAGCCATCGGTGCCCACGCGCGTCACACCCATGTGCGTCTGCCGCCGCGCCACGGCGCGCGTCGCGCCGTCGTGCGAGATGTCGTAGTCGGCAATATGCGGCCGCCCCGCGGCATCGATGAGAATGTTCTCAGGCTTGAGGTCAAGGTGGAAGACACGGTGGGCGTGCAGGTGCGCGAGCGCCTCGAGCACCAGCTGCAGCACCGTCGCCAGCGCGGTGTGGTCGGGCTGTTGCTGCTGCGCCCATTGGCGCAGCGTGCCGCGCGCATAAAACGGCATTTGCAGGTACAGGTTGGACTCAAAGGCGAAGATCGCCTCAATCTCGACGATTCCCGGGTGATGCAGCCGCCGAAGCACGAGCGCCTCCTTGTAGCAGCGCGCGAGCGAGCGCGCGTCCGTCCGATACTCTTTCAGGGCCACGCGCCGGTCATCGAGGAGTGCCTGGTACACGACGTGATTCGACTGGAACTCGGTGTGCAGAACGCACGTCGCCTTGTCAAAGATGCCGCCGTCGATCGATTGGTATTGGTGAAGGCTTCGGTGCTCGCGATAGATGGGCGCGAGCTCGAGCGGGACCGTCCGCGCCAGCCGCCGCTCCAGCTCCGGAAAGAGGTGCAGCTGCTCGTGCGCCTGTGCGTGGGCGTGGTGCAGCCGCGCCTCTATGGAGTTGACTGCGTCGCGGGCGGCCTGCAGCGCGGCCGCGGTGGCCACCGGATCGCCGGATGCATTGAGCGGACGCGTCGCGCGGCGCAACTTGGTCGTGGCATCCTCCAAACTGTCTTGCCCCTCGACGAGCTCTGCATGGAACTGCTGCAACTCGGCCATGAGCGTCTGCACACCACCTGTGCGCGACAACCGCGCCGCTTCGAGGTGCATCGACCGCTCCGCCGCTAACTTAGACGCCTCGCCCAGCACGCTGGTGTAGTGCACCTCGAGCTGCCGTAGCCTCTCCACCTCAGCGCGGCTCGCGGCGAGCAGCGCGTGCAACGGGAAGGCTTCCACTGGGCTGTAGCTCTTCCAAAACGCACTCTCAGCTGCGATCGCCGCGTGCAGAGCGCACAGCTCACCCACGATCGCAGCTGCGGGGGGTGCCGTCGAGGCCGCAAAGAGATCGACGGCAGACATTGCATGGCTGCAGCGCAAGGCCGCGGCCTCCGTCTGTTGCACCGTCGGAGGCGACATGTAGTTGTCAAGCATCGCCACCGCCGATCCGATGAGCGCTGTGCTGAGCGCTGTGCTCTCGCCATCAGCCGAAGCGAGCTTGGCGGCGTCGTCGTGTGACAGAGGCGGTCGGCTGCCGAGCCGTGGATCGATGGAGGCAGCGACCTCGGTCGCGGATCGTGCGGCGCTCTCCATGGCATGCCTGCGCTGCTCCGTTGCCCTCACCATCTCCTCTAGCTCCCTGTCGCTGCCGGTGCCCACGAGGCTCAGTTTCCGGTCCTCGGCCACCTCGAGCGCCTTGATCAGCCGGTCACGGCTGCAGTCACGTGCGCTCTGCGCCGGCGCTAGCTCTGCATCCTCGGCCGAGGCGATCACCGCTTGCTTTGCTTGGTAGTCATCCCGCGACTCGTTCAATGCAACTGGATCAACACGGCGCCCATCATCCAAGGCGACCGATGGCTCTCCCAATAGCCCTCGTCTGTGACTAGCGAGCGCCACGGGCGAGAGGGCTGTGTTGGGCGCCACGGGCGAGAGCGTGCACTGTGTGGCCGCCTCGCGAAGCAGACGCACCACCTCGCCGAAGGCGCTGAGCGCGGCCTCGTTGGGCCCACGACGGCGGCGGCGTATCTCGGGGAGCCGCTCCATCACGCTGCAAAGCAGCAGCGTCGCCGAGTTGCTTCCAGTGCGCCCGACGGCCGTATGGACCGCTGTGATGGCCTCTCCCGATAGTGATTGGTTGAGGCGCCGCTTGAGCCGGCAAGCTAGGAAGCCCCGCGCGGCTGCCTGCAGCCGTGTCGCGCCGTTCGCCCGTCGGCTCAGGTAGCGGCGGGCAGCACTTTGCAGTTTCGTATGCTCAACGGTCAGGCCGTAGTCGTCGGGCGTAAAGTGACGGCGCACGCCAAGACTCTCCAGCAGCCTTGGAAAGAAGGCGTGGCAGGCTGGATGGAGGCAGTGGAGGCGAGGGTTGAGTGAGTACGACTGGAGAGCTGGCTGCGAGGTGGGCACGAATTCTGCCAATGTGCGGCTGTTGTAGGTGCCGCAGCGCGGGTTGTTGCAGGAATCTGCACTGAGCTGCGTGCTGCAGCACGCCATGCAGAGGTAGCGTGTGGGCCCGGCCTCCGCAGGCTCAGCCTCGCTCTGCTTACTGAGCGCCACTTCGGAGGGCAACCTCATTACCACACCGCCCAAACTGGTATGCTGCCCTCTCTCATCTTGAGCACTGACGGGCACGCATCGCAAGCTCGCTAGGTCTTCCTTCCATTGTGGCTCGATCTGGTCCCAATCATCCGAATCCGCGAGTGCGGCGTACAGTGCCACCACCTGCTCTATGGACGGCTGGAACTCCTCTTGGCCCGCATCATGGCCCGCATCGGCCGCCGCGGGCGGCGAGATGGCACGCAGCTGCATGAGCAGCACCTCAAGTGGAACTCGCTCGTTCCAGCCTAACATGTCCGCGAGCCTGGGCGGAGCGAGTGGGGCATCGGACTTGAGCACCTGACTAGAGGCCGACACCAGGAAACGTTTGGCGTAAGGCTGTACGGCGGCGCACGGCGCAAAGGGAGTTCCATGCACGCCCGCCGGCCAGGGCACGCCCGGCTCGCCCTGCGCCATCACAGGCAGCTTCAGATCTCCCAGGAGCTCCACCACAAAGTCCTCACTGCTCATCGGTGCCACGTGTAGCCGTTGAGCGGGTACCCGCACGGGCTGTTCGCCAAAAAGGGTCGCGTGGTTGAGCACAAGGCAGGCCCAGACAGCCTCCGAAGCCTGGCCCGACTCTACTCGCCGCGCCGCCGCCAGGATGCCGCGCCGACTGTCCATGCCAAGCCGCTCGAGCTGCGCCGTCGGAACGGTGCTACGCAGCGTGGCATCTGGCGCAAAGAACACAGCGTCGAACCCCTCATTGTTGACCTCAGGCGCCACGTTCGACACGGTATCTGGATGAGTCAGCTCACTGAGTCGAAGCAGTCCTAAGGGAGAGTTGATGCAGGGCAGATTCTTCAACGCGTCGAAGGCGCGCTCGCCACCTTCGCTGACGAGGCTGTCCAAGTTGCTGAGCATATGCGCGACAAACTCGCCGGCCTCGGGTACGGTCTGCATGAGCGAAGACAACCGCGGGAAGATCTCTTCGATGTAAAAGTCAACCGTCTTCAGCTGCGGCACGCCCAGCAGGCCGAGCAGCCGCTCCTCATCGACATCCGCGCACTGCAGCCATCGCGCTCCAGCCGGGCCGGCCAGACCCTTAAGGCAGGCACCGACCGAGAGCCACCACGCTGGATGCGGCTCATCCACACGTCTCGCACCGAGCAACTTTGGCAGGAGTGACACTTGTCGATGCCATCCCGATTCTGCCTGCACTGCCTCAGGTATAGTGAACACGGGTAAATCAAGGATGGCTGCTTTCAGGTTGTTCACCACGAGGCGCGAAAACCCTCCGCTCGTATTCACCGAGCTGAGAATGGCAAGCAGCTGCGGATAACAGTGCAGTACCCAACGTCGCAAAGCCGCACCATTCTCTGGAGCGGAGACCCAGGCACGAAGCTCTGGGACACACTCATGCAAAAGGGTGCCGACCCACACGTCGAGCTGAAGATTCTTATCCTCACGGCTGTCAGCGTCCATTCGCTTCACAGCCATCAAGTTGGAGCACAATGCACCCTTCACCCTGACTGGGTCGGAATGGCCAGGCATGCCAGAGGTCGTCTCATGTGCACGGGCGCTCGCAAGCTTAGTGACAAACTCGAGGAGCTTCCCTTCGCCTACACCGTTCATGGCGTGTGTGTCGACCACACGGTGCACCTGATAGAGGAATGCGTCCACCCAGCCTGTTGGCTCTGAAGCCTCTCTGGTGAGCCCAATATCAGTGAGAAACTCTGGGCTCAGCAGTGCAAGACGCGGAGCCTGGTTGCCTCGGAGATCCCGCTGGAGTTGGATTGTGGCCCAATGCAGCTGCCACGGCGCCTGGGGCGCAGCAAGGATGGGCAGAAATGGCAGACCTGAAAGCTCGTGCATGTGAGGGTTTCCAGTGATTAGGAGCGGAGTGTCGAGAGTGATTTGCTCGTATAGACAGAAGAGCAGCAGCTTGACTCCCGAGATGCGGCTGAGGTGTTCCAGCCAGGCCATCTTGCCAGGCCACTGAGCTTCGGTTCTGCGAAAGAATCTGCGTGCTACCTGCGGATCGATCTGCTTGAGCGTCGACAAATCGAGCGCCTGCAGTGCGTCTTGGAGCAGTTTGAGTACCGGCGAAGGCAACACCACTTCCAGTACAGCCACGCCCGCGCGCGAGAGCTCGTCGTTTGCCGTCTGCCGAAGTGCCCTCCTGATGCCATCATTGGGCAGATCTTGCTCTGCTCGCAGCATCACCTTTGGCTCCCCACGTGCGTCACGTGCGGGCGAAAGCCAGCGCTCGCGCCCAGGCAGGACCTTGAGATGTACAATGCGGCGATACACTGCCTTCACCATGCTTTGAAACGACTCCGCGACCTCCGTTGGCCATAGCGTGAAGAAGTGTCCCGGCGGCACCATTTCCGCTACCTTGACCAGCACCGCACTGTAACACAGCGAGACAACATCCGAGATCAGCAACTGGTTCCAGAGGGCCTTGACGGAGGCTTCACCCTGCAGCCCATCGCGCATCGTCCAGAGCTTCTCGCGCCCATCGATCACTTCGAATGAGCCGTTCACGTGCACCGGCAGGCCAGTCTTAATCGGCAGCGGGAGGGACGAGAAGGCACGGCCCTCGATAGGCTCTTGCTCAAGTTTAGCAGCCACCCCCACCCACGGAATCAGCTTCAGACCAAGCCCCTCGTTGCTCAGGCACAAGGTACGCATCTCTTCCGTCATCGTCAGCGCATTGCAGACTAGCCATCGGCTCTCTGATATTGGCTGCTCGGGCGCAATTGGAGAGGTCACGCGCATCGTGAGCATACAACTCTCGATGATCGCTTCTGCCGTCACTAGATGTTGATACAGCTGCTCGTGCTGGGGCATACTCTGCATGCACTGCGCAACAGCACGCGCGCCGCTTGCCCACTCTTCCTGACGCTCGACACGGAATCGGAGCTTAGTATGGAAATTACTAATGTTGCTTCGGGTAGGCCGTCCTCCCGGGCCGCGTGCGTAGACTTCAATGCGGCGCACATTCTTCAAGAAGAGTAATATCTCGGGGCCACGCGCGCGCAGACGATCCAACAACTGATGCGCCTTGTCGTGCGAGTACGGGCCGCCTAGCTTCGATCTGTCGCTAGCGCGCCGAAGCGGCAGGCGTAACAATGTGCCGCGGTACCGAGAGCGCATATCCCAGTGAGTGTCGCCATCATCACCACCGCCAAAGAGGCAAAGTGGACTAAACTGGTCAGCAAAGTCGGTAGGGCTTGAAGCTGCGTCGCCATCATAGTCGGCACCGACTGCCAGTTTTACCTCAGTGCCGCCGTCAGCAAAGGCGCGCCGGTGGGGATCAAAGAAGAGCCAGCGGTGGTTGCTGAGTAAGGCGGGAGTGTCGGTCAGGTGATACATGGAGTTGATTCCTGGGCGGAACAGACCGCTGGTGGCTCGCCCAGCCTGGCTATCGGACCGGATGTAGCGGATTGCAAAGCAGTCTTCATCATCCGGAAGGCCAACCCCGTTATTGTAGCAGTAGAGACCCGGTCCCTGCGACGACTCATCACCTTCGTATACGTGCTCCTGAAGCTGAGGCCACAACGATAGCGTGCCGTGCTGCACGCCCTCTTCTTCCAGCACCAGACGTACGACGGTGGCGCCCGAATCGTCTGCGTGTTGCAGCAGCTCGTCCAGGACTGCATCGCCATCAGGGTACTGGCCAAGTATTCCTTTGATCTCATTGAGGATGGAGTCCGACATGAACGCCTCGTCAGTACCCTGTCGATCTCCCTGAAGCAAGGCGCGAATCGTCTTCTCCGCCGGCTTCTCTTCAAACGGCACCGTGCGAGCCTCAGAGACTGCCCATTTAACATCGGCGGCATCAAAGGCTTGACGCACTCCGAGCATGTCCATGACTGTCTCACAGTGCTGCTGCAGCCACGGTGGCAGCTTGAAGAGGTGCGGCATGAGGTTAGCGCCGCCGCACCCGCTCTTTGCGACGCGCAATGGAGCGACGAAGCAGAAGCGATCTTCGAGCCACACACACGCAGTGACTCCCACCCTTTGAAGGTGCGCCGAATCTTGGTCAGAGGGCTGCTCAGGCTTCAAGCTGCACAGTACACGATCCAGAGTCTCGTAGAGCTTCCTCATGTGCCCGCTGAACTCTGTATGTTGCGCCCGATTCAGATCGTCCACGGAGACCAATGCCATGGCTTGAAGCTGTGCCAGTAAGACTGACAAAGGTGGCGGCTGGTTCCACCCGAAGAAACTTTTCACCTCGGCAGGCAGCGGCGAGAGATGGCAAAGCAGGCGTGTGGACGCGGAGACGAGTGGAGCATCACTCTCAGGTCGGACGTCGCACGCTCTGGCACGAGGCGACGAATGTCTCTCCTCAGGCAAGGGCAGGACCCCACGGTCGTCGACACGGACTGGAAGCCACTCGATACTACACATCTCCGATCTGAATGCCTCAAGAGCCATCGTGGTGTCAGTCTCGCCACAGACGAGCAAAGTGTCATTGCAAATATGCTGCAGGAGAGCCGCTGAGAGATCGCAATCTCCGTCCATTTGGCTGCTCTCGATAGCCAGGTCCACGACAAATCGACGCGTCACGCTGGTCCTCAGACCGAGTGTCTCGAGGGCCTGAAGCTCGGAAGGATCCTCGCACGTCAGCAGCCACCTGAGCTGGATGAAGCGCGCGTGACAGGTTGCCTTGCTCAGGGCTTCTCCCAGTGGAGTCATGAGGATGCACTTATGAAAGAGCTCCGAGGGACGGTGCAGTGAGCCGTCTTCCGACGGCACAAAGGCCATCTCCATCAGTGCTGCTTCAATCTCGGCGCCCATCTCTCCCTCTTTGAGCTGTGTCAAGCTACGCAGGACCTGGTGCATCACGTGATCGCTGAGCTCTTGTGGCAGATCATCGATCCTAGGCAACACGTGCTGCATGTAGAACGAGCTCAACTCAAGCTTGGGCACATTGAGATTATGCAGGAGTTGGTTGAGTTTCACGTCCGTGACACAGAGGCCAACCGCGGGGTTTGTGAAGTTGCGTAGAAAGATGACCCTCTCGTGGCCAAGCTTGCAAAGCTGATCGAGTAACTTGGCGTTGAAGCTGTCGACGCCGACATCGACGGGCGGTAGCATGTGCACTTCCAGATCGATGGATGTGAAGTCCTCAGCAAATCCTGCGACCTGGAATATAGGTAGCGAGCGTACAAGGCGCGATTTCGTGAGCACATCATACGAGGCGCCCACGTCCTCCTGGCCAGCAGTGCACGTTTGCTCATGCGCGATCACCACCTCGTATGTGCTCACGAAATCGCAATGGTCGCATTGGAAGATCTCTTCGCCGTCCTCTGCAGGACGAGCATCAGACAGGGCATTGCGAAAAACGTGGACGCCTGATGTCAGGAAGTCGCGCAGGGAGTGGCGTTCAGCAGGTGTAGCCTCGACGAGCCGTTGCTCTGCGAGGAGCGCCGACGTCCTACCTGATGCTGCGCTGTCCCGATCTGCTGCTGCATCTAAAGGCGTGGAGCGCAGCGCCTCTTGCAGCGCTTGAAGTGCCGACTCGACGCTCAGCAGCGGTGTACAAGCAACCAAGTCAGGGTGCATCGAGAGGGCCTCCGACTGATGCGCCTGGAGCCGATGCGTGTACCACTCCTGCACTGCCGGGTGGAGATACACACAGCCGAGCCGCTCCAGGCATCGTTGGAGAAGATCACTCGAGCCGTCCGGCACCTGCAGCATCGTTGTGTGGCCGAATGCGTGGGCAGTCCCGTCGGTGGAAGGGATCATCGGCCAGGAGTTGAACACGTCGGGGACAACACTCGCTGCATGATGGCGTGAAATAAAGGCCCACACGCGTGCGAGCTCCGCCGCGGAGCGTCCGTCCTCCACGTCGTCGTCATCTGCCAGTCGCTGATGCGTCTGGTGCTCCCAGTGTGCCGGTAGCACTAAGCGCGGCAGCAACTCCAGAGGCAACTTTGGCAGCAAGCTAAGCTTGCCACTGAAAGCATCGACGTCGACGAGCTCGTGCAAGTGGGCCCAGAGCAGAGAGGTAGGATGGACAGACATCACGAGGGCTGGCGTCAGGCGCAACATCAAGTCCTCGGCCGAGCACAACACGACGCAGATTGCGCTGGATGCGAAGCTGGTTCGGTTGCCGTTCCTCAACGAGATGAGAGGCAGCTGGCTCACCTCGTCGCGGATGCGGCGCGCTTGCTCCTTCTCCTCTGCTGAGGACGCCGAGGCTGGGTCGAGTGCTTCACTGCAAAGATCTGAAAGACAGTACTGAAGCAGCTCTTGGCACTGCGCATCGTTGAGCTCGCCCTCCCAGCCGCTGTGCAGGGTCACAAGATGGTTGCGCACCACAGCAGGGGTGGCTTTTGCGATCGAGTTGGGGTTGGCGCCGCTCCGTGAGCTTGTGTGCACACAGGCGCTACGCAGCAGCATCTCCACTCCGGGCGGCGGCTCGACGATCGGAAGCTCGAGGAGCATGAGCGTCGAGCGCAACTCATGGTCCATTTCGGCCGTGGGGAAGAACGCGGCGGTGGGTGCGATCCACTGTCCGGCGCCTTTGCCGCTCTCGAACCGAAGACATTTGCGCTCGAGCAGCAGCACGTACCTGTGGAAACGGGCGGCATGAAGGCGTGAGGGCAGAGCCCCTCGGGGGCTGGCTGCGTGAGGGTTCGTGATGCACGATGCGTTACAGCTCATCGACTAGCTGAGCCCAAGGCTCCGCTGGTCGAGCATGCGGCCAGATCTCGTAATACTCCGACCAAGTGTTCGTGAGCTCTTGCGCCGCCTCGATCAAGGCCACGTAGCACGGTGCCACCACCGACGCTAACAGAGCCGCGTTCCAGTTGGCTTTGAGCAAGGCCAATCCGACGCCCGACGTGTCGGTCCAGACGTCGCGCCGGCTGGTGCTCAGTTCGAAGAAGCCATTGATGTGCACTGGCAGGCCTGTGTGCGGCGGCAGCGGAAGCGTGCAAAAGGGCCGGCCTCGTACTGCGAGCTCAATGCGCGACCGTTTGAAGCTCGGGCCAGCCCCCTCGAGCTGACGGGTAGGCTGCTGCAGTCGTGCGGCCACGCCACCCCATGGCAGCGGCCTGAGCCCGCGGCTGAGCACGTCTTGATCCACGCTCATCTCCAGTGCTTTGCCGCCACCAAAGGCTTGCGCGACCAACCAGGTGTACGCCTCGCCTTCGGCGCTGCCGGCCTGGGACAGTCTCACGCTCAAATGATCCAAAAAGTGGTGCACGCCCAGCCGTGTGAGGTCCTGCGTGGCTCGTCTGTCCAGTAGCTCTCGTAAGTGGGCTCTCGGCATTGAATCGGCGGTTCCACAGGCGCACGTCTTCTGCTTGGCGAGCAGCCGAGGCGCCGCCTCGCCGACCCGCCATTCATAGACTTCGACTGTGTGCACGCACTGCAGGAACAGGACGAGATCCGGCAGCGACTCCACGAACTTCTTGAGCAGATCGTCGGCGTCGCTCAGCGAGTACGGCCGCGGTGAGATGCCTTCACCAGCCGAGCCGCGAACGTGGGCCCTGGTGCGCAGCGGCAGCCGAAAGATGGTCCCGTTGAATTCTTTGGCCGGGTCGCAGCCAAAGATCCGCCATGGCGCGAATTGATCAGGCGCACTGTCGACGTGTCGCTGGTGGAGGTTGAAGCCAATGCCGGTGTCGCCGTTGGCGAGGTGCTTCTGGCTGGGGTCAAGGAACAAAAGACGCTTGCCAGTCAGAAGACCCGGGCAGTCGGTCACATGATAGCAGCTATTGAACCCCAGCCCAAACTTGCCAGTCTTGGTACGGCCGTCCGCATCATTTTTGAGCGAGTTGCCCACGCTCTGAATGCTAGCGAGGTCCTTCTCGGTGAACCTTTCGTCGTTGTACGTGCAGATGGCTGGGCCCTGGAATGAAGCGAGGCGACCCTCGAGAAGTAGCTTGCGGTCCGGATGTTTTCGACGGTCGAGCATGACCTTGAAAGTGCTTGCGCCCGCATCGTCTGCATTTTGCACCATCTCTTTGAGTAGCCCATCCTCAGGGTAGTTGGCGAGACATTCGCGGAGGCGTGCGCAGAGGTCGACGCGCTGGCCAAACTGGAACATGTCCTCAAGAGGAGACTCGCGCCGAGCCCGCTGAGACATGGTTCGCCGCGCTCGTGCCCTAGGCGCGGCGAGCCGGAGGGACGGCGAGGGACGCCGGGGCGGCGCGTTCGCGCGCGGGCGGGCGGGCGGCTCTTCCGTTGTCGTGCAGAATGTTCCGCTAAAAGCAACAAGTTTTCTTGCTTGCTTGTGTCCAGCTGTTGTCTTTCATAGGCGCCGTGCCGGTGTGAAACCCGGTTTCGGCCGCGCTCTCGGTTCAAGCTGCCGAAGCCGCAGTCAAACATGTCACTCAACGTGACGGGCGAGGACGACCGCACTGAGTTGACTGCAGAGCAAGAGAGTGACCTCGCGCCCATCGAAAAACGATGGGTGCAGCTCGCCAAGACGGCTGGCCGTGGGGAATCTGAGAGCACACTGCGCAGCCTCCTCCGGACTGGCGTGCCGCCTGCGCTCCGCTCGCGGGTGTGGATGGCGTTCTCCGGGGCGGCGGCCGAAGTGCAGCCCGGTATGTACGAGCAGCTTCTGGCCGGGAAGAACAGCACGCGCCGCACGACCAATGAGACGCAGATCGAGCTCGATATTCCCCGCAGCGGCATACTCGACGAGGCCACGCAAAATCGCCTGCGTCGCGTCCTGCGCGCCTTCGCGGCGTTCCGGCCGAGCTGCGGGTACGTGCAGGGTCAGAATTTCATCGCGGCAGGGCTGCTCCGCGTGATGCACGAGGAGGACGCCTTCTGGCTCCTCGCCATCATCGTCGAGGCTTACTTGCCCGACCATTTCACCCAGCACATGATCGGCTCGCTCGTCGACTCCCAGGTGCTCGCCGAGCTTCTGGCGAAGCGGATGCCCGATGTGGCGGCCAAGCTGGCGGCTCTCGAGGTGCCGGTGCAGCTGCTCGTGATGCGTTGGTTCCTCAGCCTCTGGGCGAATGTGCTCCCCGTGCCCACCCTTCTGCGCGTATACGATCTCCTCTTCGTGCTTGGGCCGCACGTGATGCCCCTGGTGGGGCTCGCATGCTTCCACGTGATGCGGCCGACCATCCTCGCGGCGAAGCATGCGGACGAGCTGTCGGCCTCTCATGCGTTGCAGCCGCTGCGCGAGGCGCCACCCGATCAGATCGTGAGCGCCATCCTGAGCGCCATCGTCACACAGGTTGGGGAGCCTCTCAAGCCTTCCACACTCGAAAAGCTCCGAGCCAAGGCGCGTCAGGCGCTCCTCCCGCCGCCTGCGCTTGCCCTCGCCGCCGCCGAGGCTTCCGCCGCCGCCGCCGCCGCCGCCGCCTCCGCCGCCGCCTTCGCTAACCCCTCAGCCGCCTCCGCGGGCGCACCTCGCCCACGATCTCGCGCAGTCGAGATACGATCTCGCTCGATCGAGATACGCGAATCTCTCGTCGCCTCGACTCGCGTCGTCCTGAGCGCTTCGACTCGGTTTGGAGCGTCGATGAGCTTCGGGCCTCGAAGTGCGAGCGCCGTGTCGAGCGCGCCCGATCCGCCGGGGGTTGGCACCGAGCGCCGTGTCGAGCGCGACCTGGGAGCTGACACGAAAGGCGCCAGTGCTGGTGCGGAGGCGGGCAGGGATGTGCAGCGGTATGCCATCGGAGCGCGTGTGATGGTCAAACGGAGCGATGGCAGCGAGTCGGCGGCGGCCATCGTGCAGTTCGATGCAGCGACGAGCCTGTACACGGTGAGGCTCGCTGGCGGCCTGAAGCAGAAGCGTGCGTGTGAGGCGGACATGCGCGCGGAGCCGGGCGAATCGGCGGCGACGGAGGCGGCGACGGAGGTGGCGACGGAGGTGGCTGGGGAGCATTGTAACGCCCTCCGACCGTGCTCGCATAAGCGGACACTATCTGAGGGTGCGCCCAAGCCTCGGCACGCCCTCCACCGGCGCTCCAATTCCACTGCCAATGCTCGCTCGCACAACCCGATGATCTCGAGACCCGATCCTACCGGTGCCGACCCTATGAGCCGAGATATCAGCCGAGATATGAGCCGAGTTGCGCCTCCCGCCGAGAGGAGCGAAGCGATTGAGGATTCCTCCGCGTCGACGGCGTTGGCGGTACCCGCGTTGCCGCGGGCGCGGGTCCGCTCGTCCACCCGCACAGTAGCAGTGCCTCTACTCTACCCGATTCCGGCCTCGCCTTCCGGTGCCACCTGCCTAATTAGGGCGACCTCGGCCCAAGGTGCCACCCAGACCGTTGAGTCGCCAGCGCTGCTGGAGACGACGAAGAGCGTCAGCTCGGAGACGGTGAAGAGCGCGCGCCTTGGTGCGCACGAGGGCTCCGACCAAAAGGGCACCGACCCCACCACCGCCCCCACCGATTGGGGAGTTGCTGTTCGTGCACGGCTCGAAGAGAAGCGTCGCGCAAAAGAGGCGGCCTTGGCGGCCGAGAGCGAGGTGCGGCGCACGATGCAGCCTCAGGGGCTCCTCTACAAGGAGGTGAACACCGAGGCACTCGAGCGCGCGATCGCGAGCGCGCGGGCCCGCGATGTGAATGCGGCGCTGCTCAACGAAGCGCAGGCGGCGCTCGATCATAAGCTGGCGGCTCGGCTGGTGCAGCGCGCGCTCTCGCACGCAATGGAGGACGTCACCAAGGAGCAAAAGGCGCAGGCGCGAGCGGCCAAACAATTCGCCGACGAGGCAGCAGCGGAGGAGCGACGAGTCCGCGAGGCGATGCAGCCGCGCCTCTTTGGTCGCGGCATCGATCTGATGGCGCTCGAGAGGGCGCTCGAGCGTGGACGCTCTCAAGAGGATCATAAGAAGGTGGATGCGACGCTCTTGGCCAAGGCCCAGCTGGTACTGGATCAGGGCCTCGCCGCCTTGCTCGCGCAGCGCGCGTGCGTGGGGGAGGCCCAACGGGCCGATGCTGAGGAGAAGGCGGCGGCCAAGAAGGCGGAGGCGGAGGAGAAGGCGGCAGCTAAGAAGGCGGAGGCGGAGGAGAAGGCGGCGGCCAAGGAGGCGGCAGCCAAGGAGGCGGCAGCTAAGAAGGCGGCGGCAGCCGAGAAGTCGGCGGCAGAGAGGGCGGCGGCCGAGAAGGCGGCGGCCGAGGAGGCGGCGGCCGAGAGGGCGGCGGCCGAGAAGGCGGCGGCCGAGAAGGCGGCAGCCGATAAGGCGGCAGCCGAGAAGGCTGCGTGTCTGCAGCCCCCCTCGTCTCCTGATGGCCAAGCTGATCCCCAAGGTGTGATCAGCTCCCCGAATGGCGGCAAGAAGAGTGGACTCGCGCGAGAGCACGACGGCTGCACTAGCGCGTGGCGAGCGGCAGAGGCGACCACGCGTACTCAACTGCTGCAATTACTCCAGGCCGCGGATGAGGCCGCCTCGCCCGCCTCATAGGTAGCGGACGCCTCAGTTGATAGGTAGTGGAGAGGATTGGATAGCCTGTGCTGCCAACCGCCCTATCCTCGCCACGGCAGAATGGGTGCCTGCCGGCGCCGCCCCGCCGATGGCATTCGCAACGATCCTTCCGCGCGCGCCGATCCCGCGAACGATCCAACGCTGTCAACTCGTATGGACTATCGACTTGGCGCCTATTATCAGTCGCGCGCGGTGCATGTGTAGTTTCAGGTCTCAGGCTGTGGAAGCACGACCATGGAGGTGGACTGCGCGACGACCGACCGAGTCGGTCGAGGTAACGGGTCTATCCGAGAACCGTCTTGGGGCGCGCGACCGAACCGCGCTCGGGCGGGGCTAATCGGTCGGATCGCGTGTGGAAAACCGGTCTGTGGACATTAACTGCGTGGACGGTCCGTGGACGATCCGATCACTTACACGCTTTGGAGTTTCGGGTACGGAGGTACGCTGAAACCTTCCGTTCCTTCCTGATCGGTCGCGTCCCGGCCCGTCCAGCTCCAGGCTCGTATTATTAGATTATAGATACAAGCCCACCGGCTGACGATGCCAGGTTAAGAACACATGAATATGCGCGGCACAGCCACACTGGGGCTGGCGTCCGTTGTCTGGCTTTTGTTGTCGACTCAGTGACGAGTGAGACGGCCGCTCGCACGCGGCACGGCTTGCGCTTGGTGCCCGGTCGCAGCGTGCGGCGCTCCTGCGTACTCAGCGACACGTGGCTCAGGGACACTTTTTATGGATAGCTGAGGCGCCGTGCTCGTCATACTCCTGCTTGGACATCCAGAGCTGCTGGAAGGAGCCGAGCGACGCCAGGATCGAGCCTCCGATCCAAACGGCAAACCGACGCTCCTGGGGAGTCTGCGGCGCGATGATCTTGACCTTCATCGAGATCTGGGGCACGAGCTCGTTGAGCCGGCCGTGGAGCCGCTCGGTGAGGCCGGGAGTGAGCGAGCAGCCGCCGCTCACGATGATCGAACCCCACAGCTCGCGCCGCACGTCCGTGTCGCAGCTGCGGATCGTCTCGGCCACGAGATCAGGCAGGGCCATGCAGCCGTCGGGCACCATCCCCTGGAGCTCGGCGGCTCCGGCGGCGATCGCGGCCGCGTCGGCACCCCCGCCTGGTTGGAGGCAGGGTGGCAGGCTCGAGCGTAGCAGGCTCGGCTCGAAGAGCACCTCTGGCACGTGCATGCGTTCCCAAGCGACGTCGAGCAGGGAATGGTCCGGGAGCTCCACGTCCCATTTGGAGGAGTCGAGGGGCACGGCGGGCGTGGGGGCGATCATCGCGCAGCGACAGGCAGACTCCTTGACGTCGCGGAAGAGCTGGAGCAGGTGGTACCGGTGGAAGGCTGGGTGTGTCCCCGGCGCGTCGATCGGCGAGTACATGAACTCTCCCGGACCCACCTCCGATCGCTTGAGAGAGTATAGGGGCAGCAGCGGCTGCGGAGGCGTGCGCAGCTGCACCGAGCGCGCTACAAGCTCGGTGATCGCGTCGCCCGCAAAGTTGTGCCGGCGCACGGAGCGCGTGAGCGCGTACCCGTCGTGCACCGCCGTCGCCGATATGATGCCGCCACCGACGTCGAGCACGAGGGCCGTGCCGCGCCCGGAGGCAAAGGCCGCGAGCACTGCATTCTTCGAGAGGAAGGCGGCGGGCACGTCGAACTTCTCAAAGGCGAGCTCGCAGAGCTTCTCGCGCGCGGCGGGAGTGTTGTGCGACGGCTCCGTGAAGAGCACCGGATGCTCCGACGGCACGCATGCCAGGCACGACTTGAACGTGTGCTCGAGGATCGCCTCGCACGCGTCCCAGTCCTGCACGATGCCGTCCGAGAGCGGGCTGCTGATGCGCATGCCGTCGACCCGATGGCAGAGCGCGTTTGTGCCGACACGGTACTCGGCTTTCGCGCCCGCCTCCTCGCCGCCCAGGATGCCGACCGAGGATGGCACCACGAACTTGGGGCAGTCCTCGCCCGCAAAGCCCGACTTGGTGCATGTCGAGCCGATGTCGATGACGATCGCGGAGACCTCGTCTGAGGAAGGAGAGAGACGCAACGCAGCGTGAGTGGCGTCTCTATCAGGCGAGCGCACGCGCGCGTCCTTCGAGCAGCACGCAGGGCCTCACCGCCTCCGTACATGGTCACTCGATGGCGGCCTGATCAGTCGCCTGCGCGCGCGTGCCTGCGGAGATAGCGACATGCAATCTGTCAGCGTAGCGAGAGAAGGCTGCAGGCGAGCCGTGTGGGAGAGTGGCGCAATCGAACGCGCTGGAGTCTCTTCGCGGGCACTGCGCAATGGGTGTGTGACATGCCAATGGGTGTGCAACACGGCGCGCATCGGCACGGCGCGATCTGGATTCTCATACGCGGACGATTGTACATGCATCGATTCGCGGACGATTTTTTCACAGAATTAATCTTGCGGGAAATGGCAGGCCCTCTCATTAGCCTCTACACATCGATCGCGCTGCTGCATGCGCCGCTCTCCGTGCCGTCGTTATCGCGCTGCCCCGCCCCGCGCTGCGCCGAGGGAGATAGCCTCTTCTCGGCCTTCGCCAATCTTTTCAAGGAGGACCCGGACGCTGCCGCGCGCAAGGAGTGAGCGCCAGAGGATTCGCACCTCGCCTCGGCTCCATGCCTCCGCCACTATACCGCCGCTAGCCTAGCTGCGCGCCGGCCCGCAGCGCCGCAGCCGCACCTCGTTTCCACGCGCGTGCTGTGTGCTCACCGCGCCAACCTTTCGACGCTCCGCAACCGTTCATCCGCAGGCAGCAGTTTCGCGAGCAGCAGGAGATCCTCGAGCGGCGGCGCAATCCAAAGGCGCGCGAAAAGTACCTAAGAGAGTCCGAGGAGAACCGTAGGGTGGCAAGCCGCGAGGCCGCCGACCGCATCGGGTGGCAGCAGAACCCGTTTCAGGACCCGATCAAGGAGTGGAAGAAGCGCAAGGCCGACGACAAGGTGAAGCCCCTCGGCTATGAGGATGTCCCCAAAGGCGGCATTCAGTTCCCGATGGCGTCGTTTGGCGTGGGCGGCGAGTTTGGCACCGGGGGCAAGTATGACAGTGAGGCCATGCCGCCGAGGCCCGAACGCGCCCTCGTATGAGCCTGCGCTGCTGCGGCTCGCTCGCTCACCGTGTGCTACTATTTGCCGCCGCTGCTGCCCCGGGCTCGCAGACGGCGAGCGCTTTGACCTCCGGCTGCCGTACGTCGACCAAGGCTGGGTCGAGGGTGGCGATGCGGCTGAGGATGACGCGGAGAGCGTCGACTTTTTCGCCAATTTGCTCTCGGGCGGCAAGCTGCAGCGCGAGGCAGACGAGCGGCGGCGCAATCAGGGCAAGTCGAAGGGTAATAAGTAAGCCTCTCTGCTCTGTGTAACGACCGTGCGAGATCGGGCCGGTGCTCCACACGTGTGATCACACTGGATAACTCGCGAGACGAGGCCACGGCTCCGAATGCGCGCGAGCGCGAGAGACGCGCGAGAGCTCCGAGTGCCGGCTCACGCAGCGCGCCTAATTATTTAGCCACAGGTGCGCGAGGCCCCGCTCAGCAGTGTCGCCCCAGGATGGAGTGCCTCTCAACACTCCCTGCGCGGTCGTTCCATGCGGAGAATGAGCATGGAGGACGATAATATATTAACTACACGTCTACAAAGGACGAGCACAGATGCGCTTATAAGGTTTGCAGTTTGCCTGTCATCTTTGCACAATCATCATTGCGGTGTGAGGTAGCCCTCGTTATACGCCCAGAGCCCGGCGATGACGGGCACTGCGATGGCGATGGCGCCGCCAATGGCGTAGATGGAGCTCTCGACGCGGCGGCTCGTGCCAAAGTCCTCTGTCGCGTCGACACCCGCAGCAGCACGCTTCTTGGCCATCCACTCCTCAAACTCCTTGTCCTCCTTCGACTTCATCATGAGGCCCGGACGCAGTGCCGCGGCAGGTCGGCCGACGGCCAGAGGCGAACGCTGAGCGCTCCCGACCACGAGCGACTGTGCGAGACACGGCAGCACGCACACGAGCAGCAAAGTGCGCAAAGACACCGACATGGGCTGTGAGCTACAGCGAGATCGCGTTGACCAAACCCGCGCAACGAAACTGTAAAGTAACATGTCATCACGACACCCATGCTCCAAAGCGCCGAAGGGAAATGTATGCAGTGATAGGACTTTTCGGGGAAAAGCGAGCGGCCGAGCCAAAAAGGACTCTCATCAAAGGCCCTCCGATACGGACGGGGCAACATGGCGACGACCGCCGTTGCTGCGCACTGCGTTGCCGCCTCGCCGTTCATTTGCTTTCAGCTGAATTTGCTCTGCTCACCACCGCGCCGTGCCACTCCGCCGAGGCCGACGTCCAGCCTCGGCGCGCTGCCGGTCGATTGCCTTGAGCTCATCGCAAAGGGCTGCTCTTCCGACCTAGGTCGCTTTGCTGCCGTGAGCAAGACGATGCGATCCGTGGCCAGCCCATCATCAGCACTCTGGAAAGAGGCTTACCAGGCAAAGCACGGCGACGACGCCGACCTGGACGTTCTCTCGAGCTCTCTGATGCGTGCGTGCGTGCTCCGGGAGCATCCACCAAAACAGATGTGAGCGGCGCTGAGCGTCATTAGCCGATCATTAGAGGACAGGCGAGTAGCACCGCATGCATACCCATCAGAGTTGCCTATGTACTGAATCCAGCGAGCAGTGCAGCCGTCCCGACCACGGACCGCAACGTTTGCTCGTCTCTTACCGTACGCCGTGGTCGTTGTTCAATCGTTGTACTTCTCCGCTTGTGTCTGCTGATTCCCGTACTGGTACACGTAAGACGTATTTTCGTTTCTGTATCCAAACCGGTGACTACAGGTCTCCCCAACTGTTCGTCTTGAAGGCCGATGTTTCCTTTATATTGTACTAAACGAAACAAACGTGTGCATGATCCATGAATCGCAAATACTCGAGACGGGACTCGAGAAGCATCGTTCCGACGTCGAGGTTCAGAATCATATCTGACACGCCACGTGCTCCGCCGCCGGGCCGCGGCACTTCGACGCGTAATTGATCCGGAACCGCGGAAGAGCCTCGCGTTTGTATTGCCGTACGACCCGAAATCGAGTGACGAGCTTGTTGAGCATCAGTTTCCCCACAGCGCGGCTGCGAGGCGACCCGCTGGGCCGGGCTACCACTTCATCGCGTGCAGCAGTACGCCATGGCAGGTTTGTGGATTTGTGCAGAGCTCTTTGAACAACTCCTCGTCCACCTTCGCGTCGTGATTGTACTGACGCTTCGGATCGGGCGGGAGGGTGCTCGGGTGCAGCGCGACGCATTTGAAGTTGGCCGACGAGATGCACAGAGAGACCGCGAATTGCTCGGACCAAGCTGAGCACCCAGCGTCGCACTGCCTGGCCAGCTCGTCTAGGAGGCGGGCGGAGAAGCGCTGCGCATGCTCCTTGGTCTTCCATCGCCGCTCGCTTGGCACCAATGCATTATAGAGATCTGTGCAAGTGTCATGCCAGCACCAGCCTTGCCACACCACGGGCTCAGTGGCGACCAGATCTGGATTCAGCTGGCACCGGACGGCGCTCAGCGGCTCGCTCTGCGTCGGCTCGTCGGTGATGAGATCCGCCACCCCATCGTTTGCGTACGCTGCGACGAGCGCCGCGAGCTCGGCCGTGTAGCCCACATCATCCTCCAGCACCCAGATGGCTTGAGGTCGGTCACCATCTGCGCAGTCGGGGTAGACGGACCGCCACCATAGACTAATGGCCTCGGCGTGGAAGCCCCAAGCAAGTGAGTGCCGCTCGCCAGCCCACTTTCGCCAACCGCCTGCCAATGCTTCACCAATCTCCTCTGGCGTGGTGTTGTCACCCAAGCTCTGCAATCCCGACCACTTGCGCTCACCTGGCATCGTATGTATCAACTCACCCAGATACGGAAACGCTCGCAGCATTTGCTGTTCGTCGTAAGCATGCAGAGTGGCACCCGGTACCGCCTCGACCACACAGTCTGCTGCGTCGCGTCCGTGTGTTACATCCATGGAAATATGCATGCGGATGCCTGCATCAGCAAGCGAGCGGTGCCACTCGCGCATTCGTGCCACCATGGCTTCCGTTGGCTTGTGCGAGCGCACAAGGACCGTCGTGGTAAGGATCGCCTTAGTCGTC
>Ga0209550_10001184_pt1 | contig 25155 bp, 24 predicted proteins | sample LauGreSuBDMM15SN_2_FD_187567 | JGI IMG/M metagenome (GOLD analysis project Ga0209550, IMG submission 187567) | Freshwater lake microbial communities from Lake Michigan, USA - Su13.BD.MM15.SN (SPAdes) (version 5) | ecosystem: Environmental > Aquatic > Freshwater > Lake | place: Lake Michigan... | reverse complement strand
TGCTCGAGCATTTCCACACTCATCAACCTATCAAATGTTTGGTTGATTGAAAACTCATTCATATCTTGTGTGATAACCGTCACATTTTTAAAGCCTTTTTCTTTGCAGACACCATCTATATGCTCTTTTTGGGTTTTGGAATTAGAAACAGAAGTGATCTTACAATTGGGAAATTTCTCAGCTATGTACAGAGTAAGGGATCCCCATCCACACCCAAGATCAAGCACTGTATGACCATCTTGTAACCTAGCTCTCTGACAGCTTAAAGCCAACATAGATTCTTCACTTGCATCTAAGGTAGTAACTCCAGAAGGCCAGTACCCCCCACTGTACTTGAGACGCTTTCCCAAACAGAGTTTGTAAAACTCGGTGGGGACTTCATAGTGCTGTTCATTTGCATCTTTGGTATTGATTGCCACGGGGCTTTTTTTCAGAGCTTCAATATAGCCCTGAAGAGCTTCTCTATTCTTCTCTATGCTTCCTTTATTTTCATCTTTCAGTCGTGCGAGAAGGAGCCTACGAATACCTATTCGAATTAAAAAGTCAGGTATTACGTTTTTTTCTAATAAGTTAAATATCATACTTTTTTCCTATTACCTATAATTCAATTGAGTGACAAGAAAAAAAGCATTTTCTTATATCAAGCTCTCTCTAGTGTATACTGTCTTTGGTTTTAGGCAAAAAAGATGCCAAATAGAAAAAACATCCCAACACAAGATAACTCAAAACAAACTGTGGGGCAGATGGAAAATTATAATTATTTATAATTGCATTTCCTGAAAGTGAGTATCCATGGATAAGACCCAGAAGTGAAAGGAGAGAGGCAATAAATGCCCAATAGGCTGATTTCTTAAAATCTTTATCTATGATATACACACAGATGGAACCCCAAACCATTGAAGTGAGTAAAAATCCCTGAGACAATGCCAATAGCCCCGATAAAGTGTATGGCAAAAAGGCAAGATCTGGAGGAACGTCAGACATTAAAATAGAGTATCCAGAAATATTTTCTTTACTTAGAATTTCAGCAAGTTTCCCATTTGCAAAGTTAAATACACTTTGGACCATTAACACTCCCCATCCCGCCATTGCAGGAAAGAGTCCAAAGATAATGGCAGGTGAATGTTCTTTGGGAGTGGTTTCAAATGCCTGTGCGGCAATGATTATTCCTATCCAAAGGAGAATGGACATTCCCGCCTCAATCGGAACCAATGCGGAGACAAGGCTCATGAGCCCAAACATCCCTACCACAGTCATAAAAAATCCATTGAGGATGGAGTAGCCTGCCCTAGCTCCCATAGCCTTCCATGCGGGATGTCCTATGTAGATGGTGGTGGGAAATGGAGATCCCATAAACGAACCGAGAATAGTTCCAGCTCCATTTACCAAGAGTGAATCCCTTGTATTGAATTTATCCCCTGCCGCTTCTGCAGATTCAATATTTTGCAACGAACCCAAAACATTCATGATACCCATGGGCAAGATAATAGATGCATAATCTCGGATGCTATCTTCATTCAAGACAGAGAAAAGATCTGAGATTGTGATACTAGGGAGATACAAACCTATACCGGATATCGAATCTGTTACAGCCTTTCCACTCATCATGGGCTTAGGTGACCAAATATCAGATACCCATGCAATTCCTGAACCCACTATCACACAGAGTAGTCCCGCTGGAACATTGAAGGGATACCTTAGTTTTCCAAAGTATTGGAGTAATATAATACCTAGTGGTAAAAAGGCAATAAGTGGATTGTGGTACGTTTTTATGATAAAATCCATTGATATAAATGTGATTGCAATCCCAGCAAGTGCTGATAGCAGTGCTGCCCTTGGGGTGTTTTTACGGATAAACTCTGCCACAAAAGAACCAAAAAATTCAATCACCCCAGACAAGAAGGAAGCTACAAGACCTACTTTCCATGCAAGCTTGTAGTCTCCAGATTTGATGTACACTGGTAGCATTACAAAAAAAATAAAAGCAAAGAGAGATACAGTATTTATACCATAGGGCAAAGCCGTTACATTGTCCCTACCTTCTTTTTCAGCAAGTTTATATGCCTGGTACGAATAAAATATATTTCCGAAAAGTAAAGAAATTGTGGCACCAGGTAGTACGGTTCCAAAAACAAATTCTGGTGGAAAACCAATCACACCAATACACAGTCCAACCAAAACTAACAGTTGGATGAGATTATCCAGGAGAAGCCCAAAAAAGCCATCTATATCCCCTGGCACAAACCACTTAGTTTTCTTCATAAAAACCTCTATTTTTTTCTGGAAAAATCGATTTGGATTACGTTAGATTCTGCACTTTCTTTTGGTGCTTTCTTTTTAGATGTTTTGGGTTTTTCTATGGAGGTGAGAGATTCCTTCACAACACGCAACTGGGTAAGTGAATTTTGTGATTTATCAAAAATTCTAAAGATACAATCCCATGGAATTAATAATTTTTCCCATTTCATTCCAAATTGTAGTTCAGCATAAAGGTATTCTTCTTCTGAAGAAATATCCTTACAAGCAGTGGCACCAAACGCTAAAATTACACCACCTTCTTTTTCCTTTCCAATCAAACCTCGATTTCCCATTTGAAGATCAGGATGTGGTAGTACATGAATATAAAAAAATCCATACTTCTCCCAATAGAGATCAAAAATACTGGACTTAAATTTTCGGAGTAGATCAATGTCCTCTCGGGAAAGAGTTTCATCATCCATTCTTAATTCCTGCCTTTGTTACATCCTGGTCTTCAATGTAATCTTTATGAATAATGTACTCAGGTATGATTTCTTTAAATAGGGCAAATATTTCCTCATTTTTATTCGCATTTGCCAATGAGAACAATTGGTTTAATTTGTTTAAAAACACGAGATGATTTTGTATTCCAGTTACAGCAGCAATCTGAATTTTGGGATGGTGAGTGGACTTCAATCCTTCAATATCCAATAGAAGTTCCTCGAAAAGTTTTTCACCAGGACGCAATCCTGTAAACTGTATGTCAATATCAGAATAAGGCTTTAGCCCAGAGAGACGAATCATTTCTTCCGCCAGCTCTAAAATTTTAACAGGCTCACCCATATCCAGAATAAATATCTCACCCTCTTCTCCCATACTCCCTGCTTGTAATACAAGCTGAGAAGCTTCGGGAATAGTCATGAAATATCTCACCACATCGGGATGAGTTACAGTAACTGGTCCACCTTTTTGGATCTGATTTTGAAATCTAGGTATTACACTACCATTTGATCCCAATACATTCCCAAATCGCACCATTATAAATCTTGTCTTAGAGAAGGGTGAAATCGATTGGAGATACAATTCAGCAACCCTTTTAGAAGCCCCCATAATATTCACCGGATTGACTGCCTTATCTGTAGAGATAAGCACAAACTTATCAACACCTGAAATTTTACTGATATCTGCAATATTTTTAGTGCCCAAAACATTATTCAAAACAGCTTCGGATGGATTGAGTTCCATAAGGGGGACATGCTTATAAGCCGCACAGTGAAATACAACTCCAGGTTTGTACATCTGAAAAATAGTACTTAATCTGGATAGATTTTTTACATCACCCACCAAAGAGACCAAATTTAATTCAGGGAATTTTTTTCTCAGATCATAGTCTATTTCATAGAGAGGGGTTTCTGCAATGTCGAGTAGAATGAGCTGTGAAGGTTTAAACTGGGCAATTTGGCGACATATCTCACTCCCAATAGAACCCCCTGCTCCCGAAACTAGGATGATATGATCAGAGAGGTAGTGACGGATGGTTTCAATATCTAAAACTACAGCATCTCTCCCCAAGAGATCCTCCACTCTCACTTCTCGGAGGAGAGAGTGTTTGTTCTGAATGGTCTCTGAAAATATATCATTCACAGAGGGTAGAATCTTAAGCTCTACTGAATATGTATTACAAATTGTACGGATGGAACTGATATTTTTTGGAGAAAGCCCGGGTTTAGCTATGATGACATATTCAATATTTTTTATTTGGATCCAATGCGCTAGGGAATCTAATCCTCCCAAAATAGGGAGCTTTTGGATTTCGCCTCCATGCTTTTCCCTTTCATCATCCAAGAAACCAAGGGGACGTAAACCCAATTCTTTGTGATGGCGAAGATCGGTTAAAATAGAAACAGCAGCTTTTTCTGCTCCAATGATGAGTGTATTTTTTCCGTGGAAATTTCCTGCTTTGGTATTTTCCCGAATAAGTCTCCATGATAAACTTCTAAGGCAAAGAAAACCTAAAAGCAAGAGCCCATCCAATACATGGACCATTCTAGACTGGGCATCAAAGCGATTGTAATAAAGCACGGAAACCGTGGAAAGGAGAGAGGATAGAACGGTGAACTTAACAATCTCTAACAAATCATGCAAAGAAGCATACGCCCACAGAGATTTGTAGATCCCCGAGAAAAGAAAAACTATGGATCTAGAAAGTACCACAATGGTTAATGTGGTGTAAAACTGCTTGTTATCATAAAAATATGCCAGATCCTCAAAACGGATCAAATGGGCTAAAAAATAGGATGCAATCATGAGAGTTACATCTATGGGGAAGACTAAAGTTCGTTTATTCCAAAAATATTTCATTGTTTCAGTAGTGCTTGGGTTACCCTGTCTTTTATAAAATTTCTTGTTGCGTTCTAAGTAACAGTATTTTACAATACTCGTATACGTAAATACGTAAATAGTCTGTCTTAGCATTTTCAGAGGAATTTTGGTTGGCTCCAATCACTTCTGGGATTTTTAAGCTCTGTGCACATCCATATAGTATAACTTCTACCATGAAATTTACAATCGTAAGGCTTTCCGGAAAATGCAATCAATATTTAATTGACAATCTCCTAGAAACCCTCAGAGAAAGAAGCCTAACACCTCATACGTTTCTCCTAGATTTTACAGAGATCAAAGAGATAGACCATTCCATCGACCATTCCCTTCGGGAGTTCTTGTCCAATCCCCCCACTATTTTTAAAATCGGTATATCCGGTTTAAACGATTACACTAAAGAATTGGTGATTGATGATTCCAACACCAAAGTTCCCCTTTTTAGTACATTAGAAAAAGGGAAAGAATACTATGAAACAATTAACACTAGTTCCAAAGCCGATTCCAACCACCTCCGAGTGGTAGATTACTTTCGAAAGGGAGAGCATTTTTATGTGTATTGCCCTAGCTGCTCTGTAAAGCTACGAATAAGAGCTATGGGAGGTCATGCTTGTCCCTCATGTAATTCCCGCTTTTATTTCAAACCGGATCTGCGCAAAGAAGGAGATGACACAACAACCAAGTATGAAATGTTATCTCTGGAATAACCAACCGATTTTCACCACAGCGCTCACTTCATGCAATTCACTACTATCACTTATTTGCTCTTTTTTCTATTTGTTTACTCCGTCTATTGGCTCCTAAATAACCAAACCTATAAAAAGCATTTTTTATTATTTGTATCTCTTCTCTTTTATGCTTCATGGAGTGTCCCCTTTTTATTTCATTTTCTTTTTGTACTTTTCATTAATTATTACTTTTCAATTTGGATCAGAAAAACAAGATCTAAAACTTCAATAAGTTTATGTATTACGTTAAATCTAATTAATCTTGGATTTTTTAAGTATTTTTACTTTTTCCTTTCAATTTTTTCTCTATTTAGGGATAGCCTAGTATCTTCAAAAAATAGCTTACCATTTGAAATAATTTTACCATTGGCAATTAGTTTTTATACATTTCAAATCATTGCATATCAAGTAGATCTTTACAGAGGAATACTTACAGATTCAATTCCATTTTATGAATTTTACTTATTTTTTATGTTTTTTCCTCAACTCATAGCAGGTCCCATTCTCAGGGCTCGTGAGTTTCTTCCCCAATTTAAATTAAATACCACTTTGAACAAAAATTTTATATTTTTGGGATTTATTTTTATTCTAACAGGTATCACTAAAAAAGTTCTAATAGCTGATAACCTTTCAGTTCTCATAGATCCCGTATGGGCAGATCCTTCGCATTACAATGCATCTTCTTTTTTTATGGCGGTCAATGGATTTTGTTGGCAAATTTATTGTGATTTCAGTGGATATAGCGATATTGCAATTGGGAGTGCTTATCTTTTGGGCTACCAAATCCCACGAAATTTTCAGGCTCCCTTCTTGTCAGTATCCTTCCAGGAACTTTGGAAAAATTGGCATACAAGTCTTTCTAATTGGCTAAAAGATTATTTGTATGTATCACTAGGTGGAAATAAAAATGGATCAGTTCAAATGTATCTATACTTACTCATAACTTTTACATTGGGTGGACTTTGGCATGGAGCTAGTTTTACCTATATTTTATGGGGATTTCTCTGCGGAGTTTGCCTGGTAGTGGAGAGGATTCTGACCAATCTCATAGGAAATCCCTTTGCATCTAAACTCCAAATATTAGAAAAACTAATATACTTACTAAGGGTTTTATTTACATACTATTTATTTTGCATCACAGTTATTTTTTTTAGAGCTAATAGTTTAAAATTGATTCCTGAATATTTTAATAAATTTTTTTTCCTAAGCAAAGGCGTAAATTCAATCCCATTCAATCCAATTTTTACTTATATAGGAGTAGCACTTGTTTTACAATTTTTTGAATTAAAAAAAATAGAAATTATTGATCTTAGTTTCTCTTCTTTTTTACTAATTGGAATTTACTCCATCTTACTATTTTTTTTGGTTGGTCTATATTCAGGATCAGGTAAAGAATTTATTTACTTCCAATTTTAATAAAATGAATTTCTACATAAAACTAAAGTCAAATTACCTTTATTTTTTACCTCTAATGATTCTGATTTTTATCATTTGTATGGATAGAATCTTTACCATTCAAAGTATTCGAAAGCTTACAGAAACTAGAGCAGAATATTATTTTTACCAAATCCGAGAAAAATTAATACCGGCAAATGTAAAGGAACAACTAGAAAATCCTAATCAATCCACACTCTTTATTCTAGGAACCAGTCATCTTGGTGAGCTCTCTACTGATGCAATGGAAAAAAGTAGACCTGATTTACTTCCGTACAATTATTCTGCACCCTCTGCACCTTTTTCGTACTACTACTATATATTTTCTAAAGCAATAGATAAAGGAGTTACGCCAAAGTATTTACTTTTAGAAGTTTTCCCATTTTCAGCAACAAAAGAAGCCAACTTTTATGCCTTACGCTATTCTTATGATTGGAATTTTTTTTGGAGAGAATTCAGTCATTTTGACTGGAATGAGAAAGATATTTTTTTGCGAAGTCAGTTCTTTGAGACTCAAAAATTTCCATTTCGCCTATCAGAAGCAATAAAACGGTTCAAGGATCCATCCCAAGCTCAAATTTTTGAGGTGCTGACAGATCGAATAGAAAATGATTATCAAAAAAATAGAGGAGGTATTGCAAATGATTTGATACATAACATTCCTGCCGAAAAACTTCAATTAGAATCTGAATCATACTATCGTAGTACACTAGCCAATCTACAATTTTCAGAGGATCAATTTTATTTTTTAGAACAAGTTTTTAAAAAAGCAGATGAACACAAAATTCCAATCTTAGTGGTAGAAACCATCCAATACCCAGCACTCTATACGTTGATCCAAAATGCACCTTTCCAAATTGTATGGAATTTTAGAATGAGTCTATTAAAAAATAAATATAAGTTTACATATCTAAAATTTCAGGAGTACGAGAAAGAATTGGATTGTAAATATTTTATAGATTCTCATCATCTGAGTGGGAAATGCTATGAACAACCAACAGAAATCTTAATGAAAAACCTACCCCAGATCCCATAAAAAATAAAATATTTGACCAAATGCTTCTTTGCTATAAAATAATATAACTATGAATAATGAAAATGAAGAAAATGAACTTTCTAAAAAAGATAAAAAAATAAGACTAAAAGAAAGGACCAGTGAAGGGGAAGGTAGTTCTAAAATTTCAAATAAGAAATATGAAAAACACCTAGCAAACCTTCAATTGGAGCTCGTAAAGATGCAATATTGGGTAAAACACACTGGAACCCGAATTGTAGTACTCTTCGAAGGAAGGGATGCCGCTGGAAAGGGTGGCACTATAAAACGAATTACAGAACCACTGAACCCTAGGGGATGCCGTGTTGTTGCATTGGGTACCCCCAATGAAAGTGAAAAAACCCAATGGTACTTTCAAAGATACATCACTCATCTTCCTGCAGCGGGAGAAATTGTTTGTTTTGACCGAAGCTGGTACAACAGAGCGGGTGTTGAACATGTGATGGGTTTTTGCACAGAGAAGCAATACAATAATTTTTTACAGGACTGTCCTGAGTTTGAAAGAATGTTAGTGCGTTCTGGAATTATCTTATTGAAGTACTGGTTTTCTGTAAGTGATGAAGAGCAAGAACGTAGATTTCAATCTAGAACCATTGACCCTGCTCGTCGTTGGAAACTTAGTCCTATGGATTTAGAATCTAGAGATAAATGGATAGAGTATTCTAAAGCAAAAGATGCTATGTTTTCTCATACCAATATCCCCGAAGCTCCTTGGTTTACAGTAGAAGCAGATGATAAAAAACGGGCACGTTTGAATTGCATCCATCACCTTCTCACAAAAATTCCATACCAAGACATGACACCTCCAGCCATGGAATTGCCAAAGCGTAAGCCAGCAGATAACTATGCACGCCCACCTAGGAATGAACAATTCTTTATTCCTTCTGCGTACTAGCAACATTAACACTTTGCGGAAATACTCCGCAAAGTATTCTTTATTTCTTAGTTTTTTCCTTAAAATATTCGCTCATTACATAACGTAAAAATGGTCGATAACAATCTTTCGCAATATGACCACCATCTACAAAAGTATTACATGAGTAATCGTCAGTATTGTCCATATCACGTAGCACAAATCCATATTTTTGGTTGATACTTGTAACTCTAGTTTTCCAATCCTCTGTAAAGGGAGCCTGTTTTATAAGTTTTTGCATAGGAGGTGAGCTTTGAGGCCAGACGATCACTGTAGTTATTTTTTTTTCATGTAACTTTTGAAGAATTTTTTCATAAAAAGTATACTGCATCTCAGATGGTTTGTACGCTGCATAGACCCAGTCTAAGGTACGCCTACTAGTAGATTCTAACATCGCATAGTTTTTTTCTACAAACACATCTACAAGAGAAATAGCATTTCCCCTATTTTTAAGTAGATACTCTTTTGTTAAGTCCTGCATGGCAGAAATACTTCCAAAGTCAGGATTTTTGTATCTTTTGTAAGCTGTATCCAGATATGGTTTATTTTTTCCTACTGCAAATAAGCTTTTTCCTAAATAAAAACTAAAGTTATCCTTCCCAAAAAGGTCTAAGTATCGTACTACAAATGGAAGATCAAAGCTATATGTTAAATTTGACCCTTTAAAAACAGGTGAATTCTCATTGAATTGATTGGGGTCAGATTCTAGTAGTACATAATCAGGGTATATACCATGATCCAATAATTTTTCTAAGTAGTAATAGTAGTATGCTGGAGTGGTAACAGCAGATGATAGGTTATATATTATCCAATCAGGATAGAAATCTATCATTTCTTGCATATCAAAATACAATAATCGAGAAGATCCTAATATTATCATAAATTTCTTCTCTCGTGCTGCAATTTCTTTATCTGCTAGAATTAGATTAAACACATCCTCTCTAGATTCATAGTAAATATAAGTAAAATCAGATTTTATATATTTTTTAATAGAATCCAAAAGAAGTACTTTATCAATACAAAAGAGTACAATCATTAGTAGTACAGGATAGAGTAAAAATTTATTTTTTAACATCTTTTGTAATCTCTACCATCTGTGGATAAATTTTCTCTAAAAATTCTTTGTTTAGCACTTTTTCTCCCTTGGGACTATAATGAATACTTTCTCCAAAGTCAGATGGAGGATATTCCATAGTTTCAAATTCTATGTATGTAACATTTGAATACTTTTCGGAGTTACTCAAATAAATTGATTTTACCTTATTCTGAAAGGGTGTATTTATAATGCCAATTACCTTAGGTAAGTTTAAAATGACAACTTTGATATTTTCTGTCTTACAATAATCCAAAAACTGCACTAGTGGTTCAGGATCTACATCACCTGATTGGTTCATTTTGATCCACTTTTTTGCTTCTTCTTCAGATGCTCCCTCGGGTGCAAAAAAGAAATCGCCTAAATTTATTTGTCCATTGGTTTTTTCTACAAGTGCTGCAATTTCTTTGTTTCTGGAGTATAGTGCTGATTCTCCTTTTAGTAGTGCTGGAACTCTGGCTCCTAAGATTGATTCCATTGCCTGTCTAAATCTAACTGAATATAAACTTTGGGATAGATATTCCTTAGAAATAAAAAATAATTCTTTTCCCTCATATTGCTCCCAAGTTTCAGCGTATGTAAATAGATTGAGTAATCTATGCTTAAACTCATTCCATAGATTTGGATTTAAATTGAGTTTACCAGTTTTACCAAATCCCAAAATCATAGGATCTGCCGCCCATACTATCAACTTGGGTTTTTCATGGTAATTTAGATATTTTTTTAGTAAATATTTGTAGTACCAAGGTCCCGCTGCTGGAAGACTTAGATTATAGAGTGATGGATTATTATTATCTCCCTTTACTCCCATGAGTGAAAGTGAACGGCTATCCCCAAGAAGCAAAATATCATAATTTTCTTTATAGTTTTCAATAACATTTCTTTTGTAGTACACAAAAAAGGACCCTGTTCCGTCTAAATAATAAAGGTTGGGGATAAAATGCAAAAATACTTCAAATATAAAAATAAAAAGTAAAGTATAAAAAAATGCGGGTGATTTCTTAAAATACGAAGTAAATAAATGCATTTTGATTAAAATTCCCTAATATTATAGTGCTATAAAACAAACTTAAGTACAATCCCGTACGAACATATATTGGCAATTGAAAAATAGAAAATTCATCTTCTTTTATATACTGATATATTTCAACTACCATTAACAATGCTACTATTTTAAATAATTTACTAATTAGCTTAGGCTCTAAGGATCCAAAATTTGTGAGCAAAGAGTTAATTTGAGTAAATGACATTTCAATTGATTGAGATCTAAAAAATATCAGAGGAAGTGTTACGGCAAGAAAAGTTAAGATTATTCCAGAAACATGAATAATAAAATTAGTTACTTTATTTCTATCCTCGCTAATTCCTGGCAGATAAGGATTCAAATACTTATATGTTAAATTTACGATACCACTGATACTCCCCCAAATTACAAAAGTCCAATTTGCCCCATGCCAAAGCCCCGAAAGAAAAAAAACAAATAAATTGTTGATATTTTTCCTAAGTTCTGAAGAAGTTTTATCTCCCAAGCTAAAATATACATAGTCTCTGAGCCAGCTCATAAACGAGATATGCCATCTCCTCCAAAATTCTCCTAAATTTCTTGAAAGTAGAGGATGGTTAAAATTCCGCATAAGCTCGATGCCCATGAGTTTTGACAATCCCCTCGCTATATCAGAATATCCTGCAAAATCACCATAGATTTGAAAGGTATGTGCAATACAAGCAAATAGAACCATCGATCCACTAGCTCCTGAATCCGCAAAAATAGGATCAATTATAATAGAAATATTGTCGGCTACATATACTTTTTTAAAAAAACCAAAGAGGATTAAAAAAATGCCTTTTTCAATATCCTCATAAGTTATCACCCTCTCATTCAGTATCTGTGGTAGCAAATTAGTAGCCCTTTCAATAGGTCCCGCTACCAATTGTGGGAAGTATGACACAAAGAGAGCAAAATCTAAAATATTACGCGTTGGTTTTAAGTGACCGCGATACACATCAATTGTATAAGACATAGTTTGAAATGTGTAAAAAGAAATTCCCAGAGGTAATGCAAATTCTAAAAGAATGGGGCTGGTATTTAAACCTATGGATTGGAGGGCAACTTTGGCACTCAATGTAAAAAAGTTATAATATTTAAAAAAACCAAGTATGGTAAGATTTGAAAAAATACTTAAGGCAAGGTATAATTTTTTTGTATGTGCATTGTCTCTATTATTTTCAATCCCCAAACTTGCTATGTAGTCTATGACTGTGGAGAGAAGTAAGAGTGATAAATATCGGTAGTCCCAGTATCCATAAAAAAAATAACTACCGACTAATAGGAGTAAGTTTTGGCTCCTTTTCTTTACGATACAGTAAAGAAAATACAGTATGGGAAAGAAAAGAAGAAAGTCAATTGAGTTGAAAACCATTCAGTAAATAAAGTAAAGAACAGAAGGAATTTGCAATCTTTTTTTAGAACTAAAAAATCTTCAAGCCGCTACAATTTTGGATTTTTTCTTTCTCTTGAGACCTAAGAACCATTCATCTGCGGCTTTTTTATATGCAACCAATCTCTTCACATACTCTCTTTTTTCTGGATTTAAAATCTCACGTGCTTCCCGAATTATCTCTTCAATGATCTTTACATGAAACGTGTAATAACTGGTGAATAGATTGTAATAAGATGTTTCCGTCTTTTCCCACTCAAAGGACTGTATGTCTTTAAAAATATCCTCTAAGATCTGAAAGTCTTTTTCATGGTCGGCTTCATAATGCGTGTTGATGGCTGCAATATTATCGGTTGCATCTGTGAGTGCTTGAAAATAAGACTCTAATTCAGGATACGTTTCCAATTTTTTCTACCTTCCTTTCTAATCATAATACCATGATTTTTTAACGACCTTTACGGTCAATTGTTTAGATAAGAAAAAATCACAGATTTTCCCAATATTTTTGCAATACTCATTCTAAATTAGATTCGCCTTTTTTCACCTTACATTAGAAAAAGTTAAGTTTTGTGGATGGGTCACTTATGAATATAAAAACTGGACTATCACAGGAACTTCGCAATCTAATTGAATCCGCCTTTAAAGGGGAAAAGTACCCCCTTGCCAATTTGATCTCCCTCATCGAACGCAGAGATACCCCAAACCATAGAAAAGAGATTTTTTCTCTTTTGGAAACGTTCCCCAAAAAAGGAAATACAACCATTGGTATTACAGGTTCACCCGGGGCAGGAAAATCTTCTCTCATAGGTGAAATTTGCAAAGATTTTTTAAGCCGTAATTCAGAAGATAAAATGGCGATCATCGCTATTGATCCCTCTAGCTCTATAAGTGGGGGGTCTATTCTAGGAGATAGAACTAGGGTAATCATTCCCGCTAGGGAGAATCGTATTTACTTTCGATCGCAAGCAAGCCAATTAGAACTTGGTGGGGTCAATCCACATACATACCATGTACTACGACTACTTCGATATTTTTTCGATATTGTACTAATTGAAACAGTGGGGATTGGTCAAAATGAAATTGAAGTCTCAAAACTCTCAGATCACTCTATATTAGTACTACAGCCTCTGGGGGGAGACCAAGTGCAGTTTATGAAAAGTGGGATCATGGAAGTACCCAGCTCATTTATCATCAATAAATGTGATGAAACCGAACTTGCAAATTCTAGCTATCATCTACTTCTAAATTCCTTAGAGTTTTTAAAAGAAATCCTCGAAGACAAAAAAGCTTTCCCCAAAATATTTTTAACTAGTGTTCACAAAAGATTAGGTATCACTATTCTCTGTGATTTTCTTTTCTCATTGCCAAAAGTATACCACCGTCCCTTGGAAATGGGTCTTCAGCTCAAAAAATGGGCAAAAAATGAGTATGGATTTCGAGGACTTGCCCATTTAGAAAGAACTGTCCCCCATGGCACATTTCCCTTATTTGAAGATGGCGAAGATACCTATAGAAAAATTATGGATGAGATTTATGGAGAAAGAAATTAGATGCTCATTTTATTTTATTGGGTACTAAAAACTCAGAAATAAAAATCTTTTGGAATTTTAAAATTTACTTCCATTTTTAGAATAGGAAAGGAATCATCGAGCAGTAAAGGTAATATGGGGAAAAAATATATAATTGCAACCAAGCGTAATGCACGAAAGCTTTTCTTAGGCTTGGCACTACTCTTAAGCTTTGGGCTTGTATATTCCGATTCCATACCTGCCGAGCCCCAGAGATTTACAATTGCTCCCCAAAAAAATCTCTATGATGTTGTTTCTTTCTATCCCTTTCATTTTCCTATGGAAGTCACTTTTGCTCCTGGTTACAAGCCCGTGGTTCCCAGCCTTGGCACAGAACTCCTCTTTGCACATCCCAGTGCTAAGCTCATGGCCAGTTCGTATGACTCTCCCCTACAGATGTTCTATGATCCCAGTCCCACCACTTTGGTAGATCCTATCTTACGGGACAGAACAGGTGCATCGTATCTGGGGCTCAGTGCCTATCGTAGCCCTGGTGTTGTCTTTTTAGTGAGCCGAAACCAATTTTCCTTTCATCTAGATCTGAATTTACGCATGACCTTAGACCTCTCTGGCCAGGCTACCGCCAACCTTCTCCGTACGGGTTTTGGAGTCTCTTACAACATTCCCTCTGCCTATCTAGCCAGTCGTCAGTACTCCGCAAAAGTGGATCTAAGCGTACAGGCAATTGAATTTCAGCCTTGGGAAGAGCGTCGCAAAGACAAAACATCCCCAATCCCCAATCGTCAATTCTACCTCTCTCCCGGGATCACCATCGGCAGCCAGAGGGGGTGGATGGTGGAAGGTCTCATCCGCATGCCCCTTCCAAACACTATCCAAGAGATCACAGACACAACTTACAAACCAGAAGTCCAGGGAAGATTGGGCTTAAAGTGGTATTTACCGGAAAGCATTGAAAAATAAATTCCCCAATTCCTAACTAATTTTCGTTCCATAATTTTACAATAGCTCTCTCATCCACCTTTTCAGGAGCTCCCCATTTTTAGGGGGGCTTTTTTTATTTATACAAACCTCTCTAACAAAGTTGTTACTGGTGCCACCCGTATTCCTTCCTGTGTGATATAGTCTTTCTTTCCTAAGTGAATCTGCCAGGCTTCTACTTCTGGAAATTTATTTTTAAAGTAACGCAGGGGTTTGTGTACATCTTCATCTGCCCATTTTACTTCAATAGCAAAGAGAGCTTTCTTGTAATCCGCAAGAACAAAGTCTACCTCCCGCCCATCTGTATCGCGATAGTAGTACAGATTTATATCTTCTCCCCGTGTATCCTGGAGGAAGTGAGCATACTTTAGGAGATGGGATGCAACCAAATTTTCCAATCTTGCAGGAGGATGATCCACTGTAGCCCAATCCCAATGGTAGTGCTTTTTTTCCTTTTTAACGGAGCGAACAGACTTTTTGTGGTAGGGAGGCACCAAAAAGACAGAGTACAAACGTTCCAAAATTTGAACCCAGCTCCCAGCAGTTTTTGGGCTCACTTCAATGTCTCGGGCAATGGAAGCCAAAGAGAGAGGCGAACCCACCCTCTCTGGTAAAAAAAATACCAATTGTTCCAATTTACCCAGATCATTTAATTTTTCGAGCGAAACTATTTCTTCTTGGATGAGCCTTGTGCGATACTCCCTCCTCCATCTCTTTTGGTATGTACTACTCCCTTTGAAAAAGGGCTCGGGAAACCCTCCCATTTCAAACAATTGATCCCAATCAGAACTAGCTTTTGCCCCTACTTCTTTCCAAGATAGTGGATGCAACCTATGTGAAAAATAACGACCTTGGAGGGAATCGCCCCCTCGTTTATAAAAATCAAGTTTAGCTGAGCCCGTTACCAATATTTCTGTGGATCCATGAAACTTATCGTACAGTCCCTTCAGAGTATTTCTCCATTTTGAATATTTATGGATTTCATCTAATGCCCAAAAAGGCTGGTTGGATGGGAAGATTCCTTTTAAAATTTGTTCTCTATGCTCGGGGATATCCCAATTGAGATAGGCTTGGTTAGGAACAATTTGTTTGGCAATAGTGGTCTTTCCAACCTGGCGGGGACCAGATAGAAATACCATTTTTTCCTTTAAATCTTCTAGGATATTAGTAAAATTGTATCTAGTATTCATCACAGTGATTTTGAAGTCCATTCCATTTTACACACGGTGATTTTGGAGTCTACTCCATTTTTAAAGAGGATAGGTAGGCTAAAGGTTCAAGACCCAAGCCACTAAAAGTGTCATACAAATAAAAAAGAGGGCAAAGAGTTTTCCGTATTTTTTCCAGTCCCTTCTTTCAAGTGAGAGGATATGGGTCTCTAGATCAGATTGGGAGATGTCTAGGAGGGCACGGTCAAAGCCCAAACCATAGATGGACTTGAATAAATCTTTGAGGATTGTGTTACGATGGGTATGGATCACTTCAAAGTTTTCTGGTTTCCCATGAGCAAATTCAAAGACTATGGTGGGTACTTCAAAATACTTCAAGCACATCATCCCTCCCGCCCTACATAGAATTGAATAATAAGTGAGTATACTATATTTTATATGAATATCTTTCATGAAAATTATTATGGATACAAATGATAAAAGTGATACATTTCCAATCCACTTCAGAAGGAAAGAAATTCTGGCATATAAAATTCGTTCTTTTTTGTAGTCAAAAAATAATTTGGATTGCATTTATTTTTTCAGTCCCAAATCTAATTTTTCTATTCCAGTAGATTTGATGCGTTCAGAGATCTGAATAAATTGCTCATAGCTCAGTTTTTTTTCTGCATTGAGTCGGATCTTGGAAGGGGATCTTTTTTGTATTTCACTCACCAAAGATTCAAAGGGAACTTCTTTTTGGTCAATCCAGATACTGCCATTTGAGAGTACAGAGATTTCTAGATCAGCTTCTTTGCCCTCAAAAGAACCTTGGGAAGAGGGAAGATCCAATTCCATAACTGCAAACTTTTGTTGAAAGCTTACACTTAGCATCACAAAAATCAAAAGTATAAAAATGATATCCATAAGCCCTGAAAGATCCATTGGGCTATGCTCTATGTATTTTCGCCTTCGAGTGCTGGGTTTCTCCATGGTCAAAGTGATACAATATTTAAATCTAAGAGTGTTTGCCCCACTCCATTTTCTAAGTTTGAGTAGGGACTGATATGGTCTGCAATTTCTTTGAGGGGAGCAATTGAATTGGCTAGTGCCACCCCCACCCCACTTCCATAAATCATCTCCATATCATTTGCTTCGTCTCCAAAGGCAATCACTCCTTCTTTTCCCAAACTGTTCCTTGCGAGAATTTCCTCCACACCCACCCATTTGGAGGAGTCTGCATGTATCACTTCTAAGCAAGGACCAATTTTTTGGATATGTGTGATCACACATCGCACCCCGTGAGTAGGATACTGACTTAGGATAAATTTTCCAAATTCTTCTAAGATTTCCCGAGAAGAATCGAAGAAGCAGAGTACAGTGACATTGTATAAAAGATCTACGGAATCTATCTTATCATGCCAAATAGACCTTTCTCCACCATTGGAGTAGTCTCTGTGGATGCTGTGCGTTGGTTTTTCTGTGATAAAATCCACACCTTCCTCATAACGATCCGTGTGCATAAGAAAGTTAAATTGTTTTTCTTTTCCAAAAAAAATTAATTGTAGTACCAAGTCAGGGTGTAAATATTTTTGCCAAATCTTTTCCTTAGTGGGATACATTCGCAAGATCTGCCCGTTGTTACAGATCAGGGGCAAAGTTCCTGTAAAGTAGGATGCCAGTTTGTATGTGCTGTAAAACCGCCTCCCCGTTGCCAAGATCAGAAGAAGCCCGCTGTCAATTGCCTTTTGTAAAACCTTTCGATTCAATTCGGAGATACTACCATCGGAAGAAAGAAGTGTGCCATCTAAGTCTGTGACTATGGTGTGGATGGAGGATTTAGGAGTTTGCATTCTCTTCCCAGAGTGGAATGGGAATTGGATTGGTCGAGAAGTTTCCAAAAACAAAGACGACAAAAAACAGGAAAATCTCAGTGTACGTCTATGGAATCCAAAAAAGAAATGTTTACACTTGCCTATTCGCCCTGTCCAAATGATACCTTTATTTTTTATAACATGGTTCATAAGCAGATCTTCGAGGGATTTCATATACGGGAAGAACTCCACGATGTAGAGCATCTCAACCAATCCGCAGCAAGGGAACTTTACGATTCCACCAAGCTATCCTTTTTTGCCTTTTTCCACGTTGCCGATCGATACAGGCTTTTGAACAGTGGCTCGGCACTTGGCAGTGGGTGTGGTCCTCTCTTGGTGAAAAAAAAGGGAAAGAAAATTGGAAACCTAAGGGAAATGAAAATTTTAGTGCCAGGGCTTTGGACCACTGCCAATCTTTTGACCCATGTTTATCTTTCTAATTTTACACCCGTGCCCATTCGGTATGACTTGATTATGGACAAAATTCTTAAGGATGAGTATGACGCTGGTGTTATCATCCATGAAGAGCGTTTTACATTTGAGCGCAGGGGCTTAGAAAAAATAGTAGATCTGGGTGAATTTTGGGAGGGTACCTATTCGCATCCAATTCCTTTGGGAGCAATCTCAATTAAAAAAAATATTGAGCTTGAAATACAAAAAAAGTTTGATTCTTCCATTCGCAAAAGTTTAGAAATGGCGTACGCAAATCCTTCTGAACCTAAAAGTTATATACTAGAAAATGCCCAGGATAAAGATGAAAGTGTGGTACAAAGTCATATAGACCTCTATGTAAACCAATATTCTCTTTCCCTTGGAGATACGGGAAAAAATGCAGTTCGATTTCTCTTAGAAAAAGCACTTTCTCTTGGAATATTGAAAACAAAAATTGATGAAAATTCACTCTTTATAGATTAATAATTCAGAAAAGATTCTGTAGCTTTTTTCTTTGGAATTTTGAAAAAATCACCCTCTCGAATGGGAAAATCCAATTTTTGGATCTTCACAAGAGAATCATTTCCATCCAAAATAGGGGCTACATTTTGCTTACCGTCTTCTTTTTGAAATACGGCTTTTGAATTTCGTAGTACGTACCGCATATTGGAAGAAAATCCATAGACCCCCCCCTCATCCACTTTTACCACAACCCCAATCACCTCACCCTCGGTTTCCACTTTTTTTTCTACAAATTCTAGTTCTTCTCCCGAAGGACCCTCTTTTATTTTTGGATTTGGGTCAGAAAATTCTAGTTCCATTTGGATATGGTCACAGTCAAAAGAACGGAGGGGTGTCATTCTACGTAAGCCTTTTGGACTTCCATAGACAGAGCATTTTTTTGCTACCAACAAGGATTTACTTTCGGAATCGAAGATTAGTTTTCCTTCCATTCTTAGCTCTTCCCAAAACCGAATTGGACTATAACTTAATTGGTGGAATCTGAAATTTTGATCGCCAGAACGGAATAGGAGTGATAATTCTGTAATTAGGAATCCACCCGGAATGATTTGCTTTTTTGTAAAGTAAATTGTATTTTTTTGGATTGGAACGGCGGAAGGGGTATCAGGATTAAATAATCCAATCACCATTGCTATGAAAAAATATTTTATCATACTGCTCATTCTCTTTCAATCCTGTTCTTATCTGGCTGTCAACCCACCGAAAAAAAATTCTTCTGGTCCTTTTGACAACCCACTCCTTCTATTGGGCCTTCTCAATGCGACCAATTCAAGTTCTTGTGGAAAAAATGGTAATTTTTGGGTACGTAATATCACAAATAACTCATCTTATTGTGTAAATAGCAAACTTGTAGGATCTGCAACTGGAGCAGATTTTTATGTACAAACTGGTTTGGAAACTGGGATTGATTTTTCAGTCATAGTAAATGATTACAACTCCAAAATTAGTCCCACACTGGACTCCACCTTTGGAAAAGCTTCTGATGTAAACAAGGATGGAAAGATCATCATCCTCACAATTGACATTTTAGATGGGGGAAGTTCTAGCAAGGGTTTTGTAGCTGGATTTGTTGACCCTGTCAATTTCACAGAAGATATACCATTTGCAAAACTGAGATCCAACCAAATGGAAATTCTCTACATGGATGGAAATGAACTTGCAACCAAACGAAAAAAATCATTAGCAGCGGGCGAAAAAGATCCATACCTAGCCACAGTTGCCCATGAGCTACAACATCTCATCCGTTTTCCCTACTCATTAGGCGGGGATGCCACTTGGATTGATGAGGGAACAGCAGAAGTAGCTAGTGATCTCTCTGGATTTGGACCCCAATCCGATCGAATCATCTGTTTTAAGGGGTCAGCCTGTAGTTCGCTTGGAGTACAAGGTTCCAGCCCGTTTTCCTGGAGAAGTACACTTGAAAATTATTCCTATTCGTATGCCCTTATGCGCTATTTGTATTTGGCATCTGGCTCCACTGATGCCAAGAGAAAAGAATTTTTAAGTAATACAGTGATAGGAAAAAATAATTATAGAGGTAATGATGCATTGGGGCTTATGGAAATCTTTAAGCTCTCGGACAAATATGTAAACAAAACAACATCTAGCATTCCAACGGATAGCTCTACTCTGTTTAGATACCTATTGACTTATTTTATGGGAAGGTCACAGGACTATACAAATTTTAGTAGTACAAATGTTACCATTTTAGGGGTAGCGACTAGCCTTGCCGATGTAAATACAGATTTCCCTTTAACATACTCCACCGACTCATTTTCATTGCCATCGGGGACCACCTCCCTTGTTTTTGTAAATAAAATTACTAGTAGTGTAACACTCACTCCTGGTTCTGTAGTACTAAAAGATCTTCCTATCTCTACATCCTCTGGGGCTTTTGTAAAAGATACCTCTACATATATAGCTCTCAATCCAAATCCCTCTGGTAGCTCAATCAGTGCAGGTCAAATTTCTTCCTATGAAGAGCCCGTCACACTCCATGAAGGTGCAAATTGTATTACATCTAATTACTTTTTTCAGGAATCTAGAACGAGGTCTAATGTACGCCGTTATCTTTTTGATAAGCCTTAGCCTGTACTCCGTTGAAGTTCCTGAACTCTTACAAAAAAGCTCTAAAGAGTATGATCGAGAAAGGCGTATGATTAAAAACTACAAAGTTTTCCAAGAGATAACGTCTGAGATAAAATCCCCTTCTGGATCAACTCTGGAAAAGAGAAAACAAATAGGATATTTTGTAGCTCCCGATAAGTTTTTCTTTTTTACCAAAGAGAAACTTATCAATAACCAGACAGTTAATGTGTCTCAAAATGAAGTGGAAAGGACAACGAAAAAAGAAATTGACTGGTTGTCTAGTGAGGGATTGAAAAAATACCAATTTTCTCTCTTGGAAGAAGGACAAAATTATTTTCATTTGTATGTTTTGCCCCGTGAAAAATTTACTGATGCCATGAAGGGAGAAATTTGGATTCATAAAGATACTGGTAAAATCTCCCGAATCTTAAAAGAGCCAGTCAATCCCAAACCCGGATTTGAGAGCTATAAAACGGAGGTTTTCTTTGACATTCCCTATCTTTTCCAAGAGCCCTCTTTTACACGAGTGCAGGCTGTTTACTTTGAAAATGCCAAGCGCATGGAGGCAAAGGTAGAAGTTTTGTTCTCGGATTACCAATTCAATGTCAACTTAACCAAACTTGAGAGTAAATAAAGTATGAAAACATTTCTTCCATTTCCAAATCCTGGTGTTGTAATTCACTTACGAAAAATGGAGCAAAACTTTTTGGTGGAATCAAAAATCAATGAGGAAGAGCTGAGATTTTTAGCATCCAAACAATTAGCCAAGGTGATGGTCTTTTCATACATTGAAAACAATGCACTTCTATGCCCCGTTTTTCGAGAACTAGGCTTTGATACCGTTAGCCTAGAGCTCCCCTCTTTTCCAAACAGGCTAAACTTTTCTGATGATGAGTCATACAAAGAATATGGAGATTATCTTTCTATTTTTATAAATGAGTTGGTGAATAGAGATATTCTAATTTATTTTCCCTTGGAGAAATACACAGAAATTGTTCTTTTTTTAATTTCCTCTTATTTGCTAAAGGATGAGTCAGTTACATTAAATGAGTTGGTTACCTACTTTTTTGATGAAAACAAAGATTTAGAAGCCATTTACATGGAATTAGATGAAATGAGGAACTTCCTTTCCAAGGAGTACTACATAAAGTATCTCATGAAAAAAAATTCTTCCACAGGCACACTCCGCAACCAAATGCTTGTAGCTAAAGAAAAATTAGTCCAAAGAACAATTTCCTCTGCTAAAGTAGAACTTTTTAGCACAGAAAGTAGTATGCCCTATGAATTAAACCTTTCCTCATTAGGAGAAAAAATTAGTCATACAGATACCCCACCTAAAGAATTTGAATTTAACATATCATCCCTTACTCCCAAGGAATTCAAACCTGAAATGGAAGAACCCAAGGAGCTATTAGAAAATCTCATGGAAATGGCTGATACTTTTGACCCAAATCAATTTGAAGAGGGGGATGAAGTTTTAAGTTTAGATGAAATTAGGGAGGAGGAAATCGAAAAAAAACCAGCTTTTATTACAGTATCACAAATCACTAAAGCCTCCCCAAAAGTAGAAGCCCCAAAGCCTAGTGACGACTGGGATACGAGTTTGAGCTTTGACTTGCCAGATCCTGAAATTCCTATGGACTCTTTTTTAGAAGAATTCAAAGAGCCATTTTTTAAAAAATCACCTGTAAAAACAAAGCCTATTAAGAAGAATTTTTTGGGTTTACCCGAAGATTGGTAAAATCATGAAAACGAAAGAAGATTTAGAACATACAAATTCCTATGAAGAATGGTTAGAAATAGCCAAGGAAATTGATATTTCTTCGGATAAAATGACATGGAGAATCAAAGATGACTCAGATCTCTTTCATTCTAGCCTACTCCGAGAACACATCAATATCATGGTAGAATACCGTAATACAAATCAGGGTAAAAAGCTCATCGACGTAGTACAAGAGAGCCTTTCCCGGCACTCGTGGGAATTAAACTCACCCAGCCTTTACTCAGAGTGCTTATCGGGAACCAAGTATATCATTTCAGAGTATTTTCGCGAAGTAGAAAATTCCATAAACTTTGTGTGTGACAATGAGTTTGAAGGTATTACAAACTTTGATAAGCTAAGAATTTTTGAAGAAGGAAATAGAATCCATGGCAATACAGCTTTGATGCTGAGTGGAGGAGCCTCTTATGGAATTTACCATTTGGGGGTGGTGAAGGCACTCCTCGAACAAGATTTATTGCCCAAAGTTCTCTCCGGATCGAGCATGGGAGCCGTCATTGCGGGGGCTGCCTGCACGAAAACAAATGAAGAACTCAAAACCTATTTTGCAAACCAAAAGTCCATCCACAGAGTAGCCTTAAAAGTTCAGGAGGCAGATGAAATCTTACAGGTGGGTTCTGTGATGGACAGAACCCAGCTCATGGAACACATAGAAAATAACATTGGTGATTATACATTCAAAGAAGCCTTTGAAAAAACGGGGAGAACACTCAATATTTCTGTTTCCGCAACCCGAAAAAGACAGAGACCCCGTGTCCTCAACCACTACACCACCCCCCATCTGTTGGTAAAATACAGTGTTTTGGCATCCTGTGCATTGCCAGGAATTTTCCCTCCCGTGACACTTCTCGCAAAAAATAGCAAAGGAGACATTGTCCCCTATATGGAATCCGAGAAATGGATAGATGGATCTGTGCATTTGGATATTCCCATGCAGAGGATCATTCGCTTGCACAATGTGAGTCGATCCATTGTATCCCAAGCCAATCCACATGTACTCCCTTTTTTAAAAGAAGGTAAGAAACTAGATCTATTCTCATTTGTAAGGGATTTGGTTTCCTCCACCATCCAAACGCAAATGCTAAAAATTATTGATTTGGGAATCCATCTTTCCGAAGAGATGCCATGGTTTTCCATTTTGGACAAAACTCGTGCGATGATTGACCAGGAATACATAGGGGACATAAATATTTACTATCCCATGACTTTGGACTCGGTACCCAGGATCTTTGTTAATCCCACCCAAGAAGAGTTCGAAGAGTTTATCAAAAAGGGAGAGATTGCAACCTATCCAAAGATTGCATTTATTCGGGACCAAATGAAGGTAAACCAAATCCTTGAATCCTGTATTTCTAAATTAAAAAACAAAATGGGGCTCCCACGTGGTACAAAATAAACCAAATTCCATCCATTCCAAAAAGAGTATACTCTTACTCTTTTTTTTTCTTTTCAGTCTTAACGATTGCGGGACTGCCACCACAAGATCCATGAATAAAAACAGAGCAATCGAACTCCAAGGCCACAGGGGAGCACGGGGATTAAAACCAGAAAACACCATCCCCGCATTTGAAAAGGCATTGGAAATAGGAGTGAGTACCTTAGAGCTCGACATTGTACTCACCAAGGACAAGCAAATCATCGTCCACCATGATACAGAGACCAACCCCCAGATCTGCCTCCACAAAGATGGGTTGCCCTTTCGAAAAGAACCCATTTCTAATTTCACACTTGCTGAAATCCAAAAGATAGACTGTGGCTCTATTAAAAATATCTACTTCCCCAAACAGGAAACTGTGGCAGGAACACCCATCCCCACACTAAAAGAAGTCATACGGTTTGCGAAGGAATACGGGAAAAAAAATCCCCAAAAGCCAAAGGTCACTTTGAACATAGAATTGAAATTTCCCCCTAAGACGGGTGACCCTGAAATCCAGGAATTTGTAAACCTTTTGGTAAAAACACTAGAAGAGGAGTCGTTTGTGGATTCGTGTTTGGTGCAATCCTTTGACCTACGCTCGATACTGGTTTTGAAAAAGCTAAAGCCCACCATTCCTACCTCCGCATTATTCTATCCCTCCAAAACTGACCAGTTTCTACTGAAGATTTTCTTGGGTGGATCTGTTCGAAAGAAAATAATCGACACCGCCAAGTATGTTGGGGCTAAGTATGTATCTCCCAACTATGGATATGTCAATTCAGATTTTGTGGAGTACGCACATGGGCTAAATTTAAAGGTGCTTGTTTGGACTGTGAATACAAAGGAAGAAATGCAGAGGTTACATGATCTGGGAGTGGATGGAATTATTTCGGATTATCCGGATTATTTGAGGGATTTGTTTTTATGAGGTTTTTTTAATTTCAATTTTTCTTTTTTTGATTTAATAAATTTTCTTTTTTTTAAATTGTAATTTTTCTTTCATCTCAAATCTCTTTGTTACTTTTTTCTTCTCTTTATGAAAAGAGAAGAAAAAAGTAACCAAAAAAGAAGAGAAACCCGGACGGTCGCACTTACGGTCTCCGAGTGATG
>Ga0209550_10001183_pt1 | contig 25156 bp, 13 predicted proteins | sample LauGreSuBDMM15SN_2_FD_187567 | JGI IMG/M metagenome (GOLD analysis project Ga0209550, IMG submission 187567) | Freshwater lake microbial communities from Lake Michigan, USA - Su13.BD.MM15.SN (SPAdes) (version 5) | ecosystem: Environmental > Aquatic > Freshwater > Lake | place: Lake Michigan... | reverse complement strand
GGCTACAGGGGCCCTCGAGCTAGTTTCGAGCATGGTTTCGAGCTAGTGAGGATTATGCATCCATTTGTACGCCGTTCCGGTGTCTTGGGTGTCGAGATTATAACCATTGGCTGTGAAGAGGAGCTCATGCACTCACTCACTCATGTGCTCACTCACTCACTCACAATGCTCACTCACTCACTCATGCTCACTCACTCACTCTCCCCAAGACTCTCTATCACTCAAACTCACTCAAAAGAGGAGCGCTAATTTAGCATCGCTGACCCCTACCCCCCCGCATCGCGAGAGACACTCTTACTTGTACCGGGCGCCTTTTTGTATGGTTCTGAGCGTGAAGACCCGACCGTGATGCCTGCTCAGACGGCGTCTCGAGACGGCGCCTCCGTCTTCGCACTTCACCTTCCGCGCTCGTCCGGCCGCCGGATTAAGGGATGATCGCGCGGTGCAGCGGCGCTGCGAGGGAGCGTTCTCTCGGGGGGTTCGGGGGTCTCGTCGCTTCGAATACAATGCACACTTCGGCCTGGCTTTGGCCGCCAGCTCATGCAATGTCGTAACGTGCACACCGAATCGTCTTGACGGAATCGCCTCCGTATGCCGTCTCGGACCGACCCGGCTCGTCTCCTCGTCACACCATCACCTTTTTCACACACGCACGCGTACAAATTTGCACTGACAGCAAGTTGTGCATCTCGGACGCCTAGGCAACGCAGCGGCCTTGATCACTTGGGCTTCGCAACCTCTCGGATCAGGCGCTGAGGGCTTTTCTGTGTAAACGAGTGCATGAACTCCTGCGCCTGCGCCAAGTTCTGAGCCGCACCTGGGATCACATGTCTGTAGATGTGCTCGCGATGGGCCGGCCCGAGGTCACCCTCTTGCGCGTGCACCAAGCTCTCAGCCATCGTCGTGGCACCGGGAGAGAGGATAGATGCATGTTGAGTGACCACTGGCACGACCGTCTCAATCTTGTCGACGACGGCAGGGGTGGTCGCCTTGCCTGGGACGACATGCCTGTAAATGTGCGCACGGTGGGCTGGACCGAGGGCACCTTCTTGCGCTTCACCCGAGACACCGCGACGGGCCGCGGTCATGACGATTCGGCGAGTTGCGAGCATCTTGCGAGGGAGCATGCTGGACGGTCGATTGCGCGTCTCGTCGAAATTCGTCGATTTCGGCAGGAATTTGTAGTCCTATCTTACCCACCTTATGGGCTGGGGTCGACGAGAGTGGCCTTGATTCACTCTCTCACTCACACCCTCACCTCCTTAGCGGCGCCCCGCTTGTGCTCGCTGTGCTCGCCTGTACAATGCAGCCAGTATGAGTAGTCATGTAAGCGCGCCCCCCGGGGCGCGCTTGCATGAGCGCCGCTGTATGTGTGGTCTTGTTTTGACTTGACTTGTTTTGTCTTGACTTGACTTGACTTGAACTTCACACTTTCGCTCCCTTCTCCTCGCCGCCATCCCCGTGAAAACGATGACAGCCATACGATCGCGCGTCGGCTGGCACGATCCGGTCGACGACGCCGCGAAGGTGGTGCACCGCTTTAAGCTTATCGCCTGCATCGTGGTCTGGTTCGGTTCGAGCGCCGTATCCACGGCGTGTGCCAAAGTCGCGCTCTCCATGCTCGCTCCGAAGTCTGGCAGCTGCGCGCTCACCATCACATCGGTGCAATTCACCGCCGCCGCTTTGGCGGCAGTGGCCGCGTGCGTGCTCTTGCGCCGGCGGCCGCCGCCGGCGGCGCGCGAGCTAGTGTTCGTCTCGATAGCCTACACGCTCGGCTTCCTGTTCCTCAACCAGTCGCTCGGCCGGCTTGCAGCCTCCTTTACGGAGACAGTGCGCGGCCTCGAGCCGCTCACGTCGTTCGCGCTCGCGCGGCTGCTTGGTGCGCGCGGCAGCCAGCTGGTGCCCGTGACGGCGACGGCGCTCGGCGTGGTGCTCTGTGGCGCGGCCCTCAGTGTCTGGGCGCAGCCCAACTTCGACGTGGGCGGCCTTCTGCTGGGGCTCCTCGCCAACACCGCCTTCTCGGCGCGCTCGCTTCTCGTGACACTGCTGCAGGATGCGCAGCGCAAGCTTGGCGGCGAGATCGACAGCGTGAGCCTCTTCGCCGCGCAGCACGTCCTCGGCCTGATGCTCCTAGCACCCGCTGCGTATGCCGACGAGGGAGCCGTGTGTCTCGCTGAGCTCGGGGAGAGATGGCTGGTGCTGCGTGCGGCGCTGCTGAGCGCGCTTGGATTTGTAAGCTACAACTTCCTGTCGCTGTACGTGCTGCTGCTGCTCGATGTCGTCTCGCATTCCGTGTGCAACACCGCCCGGCGCGCCGTCACCATCATCGCCGCGCTCCTCATCTTCGCCACGCCAATCTCGGTGCCGTCGGCGCTCGGCATCGTGCTCATTATCGGCGGCTCCGTCGCGTACGCTGTGGGCAAGGAGGCTCCCGCGCGGGCCAGGCCGGAGAGGCTTCTCTCATTCAGCGAGAGCGACGTCGAGGGAGAGCCTACCGAGCAGGCTCACCTCAACCCGGACGACCTTCATGGGCTCCCGCCGACAGTCGCGAGGAACGTCGCCGGCGGGGACAACTTGAGCGCGATGAGCGGCAAGGCTGACGATCCTCGTTGTACGTCGCGTACGTGAGCCTAAACCCGACCACTGCCCGACCATCCTCTGATACATTGTATTCGCGGAAACCCACATTTACCGGTAACGGTCGCAGTGTGAGGTGTTGCCCTCCACATATTTGACTTGACTTACACTTGACTTGCAGTTTACGTTGCGGCGTGTGTTGTGAATGAATAGGAACTCTTCACAGAATGGCCGTCCCAATGTCAACGGCCCCGGCCGCAGCTTCGCGGTCGTCGTCCTCGGCTCCGTCGTCCTCGGCTCCGTCGTCGAGCCAACTCAAAATATCCTACGCGCAAGCGCAGCAGGCCTTCGCTGCCGCGGAGGCCGCGTCGGCTGCCACGAAGGCCGTGATGAGCACCGTGTCCACCGCGAAGCTCTCCGCAAAGCTGACGACGGCGACCGAGCACAGCGATCGGGTTGCGGCTGCGCACATGATCAACGAGCGGTTCGCCGCTTGCGCCTCATATGAGGAGGCGATCGCCCTCGTCGCGGATCTGCTCCGCGGCTCACGAGGCCTGTGCGCCGCCCTCGTCGAGATGCTCGTGAACGGCGACGCGCTTGGTGAGATTGCGGTGCAGCTGCTGCTCAGCCTGAGCCTGAACAACGACGGCGCCGAGAACGTGGTCCTCGCCGGCGCGGTGCCTGTGCTCACGGCAGTGCTCCGTGCGGACGAGCCGCTGATGCGCGCGCACGGGCTTGCGTTGCTTGCGACGTTGGCTGAGCGACCGGCGCTCATCGCGACGCTCGTCAAGGCTGGCGTTGTCAAGCTGATCTGCTTTCTAGGCATGGGATCGGTGGCCGACCCAGGCAGTGCGGTGCAGCTCTGGCCGTCGCTGCTCGACATTGCAGACCTCCTGCTGCGCGACCCGCGAAACGTGCCTGACCGGCAACGTCAGCAGCTGCGCGATGTCCTCGTGGCTGCCGCGCGCAGTCATAAGGCTGGCAGCCTTCCGCTCGCGCTCACGGACGTGCGCACCCTGAATCGACTCATGATCGGCCTGCGCGCCCTCAATCTCGTGGCCCCGCAGGCGAAGGCTAAGAGGTAAGAGCGGAGTGCACGAGCGATCCCGCGCCTGTTGCGCCGGCTCGCACGCCCAGTCTTCGCCCGGTCCGCTTCCGCGGCGACGTCGCGGTAGCCACCTGGCAAGGACCCGGGGCAGAGCAGACGGCCTAATGTACCCGCCCGTACCATGTTAAAATAAATAAGCGACTAACGTCTTTTTCCGTGCGCGGTCCGGGCTGGCTCCTCTTGGCGCCGGCAGGTGATGAGGATCACGGATCTCATCATCATATTCATTGGAAGAATCGTACGGCAGATCTCATCAGACAGGGTTGCAGCACCGCGCGCAGCCACACTGGCCATTGCCGAGGGTCATGCCGAGCTTGCTGCGCTGTCATTTCCTTTTCTTGACGAGCTTCTCCGCGAGCCAGTCGAGACCGTCGCGAATGCCATCGCCGCTGGCAGCGGACGCGGCCTGGATGTACCACACGCGATCGCGGATGCTCGTGAGCGCGAGCGCGTCGGCGACCTCATGCACACCGAGGGCCTCGGGCATGTCCTGCTTGTTGGCATACACGAGGAGCACAGCGTCCTTGAGCTGCTCCTCGCCCATCAGCTTGGCGAGCTCCTCACGCGCCTCCTCGAGCCGCTCTTCGTCAGCCGAGTCGACGACGAAGATGAGAGCCTGTGCGTTCTCGTAGTAGTGGCGCCACAGCGGCCGGATGGCGTCCTGCCCGCCCATGTCCCAGACCATGAACTCGATATTCTTGTACGAGACGGTCTCCACGTTGAAGCCGAGCGTCGGCGCCGTGTGTGTCATCTCACCCAGCTTCAGCTGATATAGGATGGTCGTCTTTCCCGCCGCGTCGAGCCCAACCATGAGGATGCGACACTGCGTCTTGCCGAGCAGGATGGGAAGCAGCCGCGAGAGCGTCGAGCCGCCGCCACGCAGTGCAAGAGCCTGCTGCACTGCTATCTCGTCCTGAATACGAGCTACCGCGAGCACGCTGCTGCTGCTGCTGAATGCGCCACCGCCTCGCCATGCGAGCCTGCGCTCCGAGCTGCGCGCGGCGACCGGAGGAGGCTGTTCGGCCGCGCAGCTGAGCAGCAGCAGCGACAGCGGCATCGCATACACACGCCAATGCATCATATCTTTCACAAGGCAAGACGTTGGATTCGGCGGAGCGGCGGGAGAGTCGGCTCGGCGTGGGAGCCCCATTCACAATGAGAACGGTGGGGCTGAATTTTTGTCTCGTGAACATGGCTGCCACTCCAGATCCCGCTTCCCAATCGCGCGTGTACGCGCCCGTGAGCGCAGCGTCGGCGGATGGCTTCACGCGCAGCATGTGCGCGATGGCGCTCTTCAACGCGGCCAAGGAGGAATATGCGAAGGTCGACCCAACAGCGCCGGACGCCAATGAGCAGCGCACTGCCTGTCACCGCAAGCATGCCAAGGAGGCACTGCAATTTGCAATCGACAATGGCGGCGTGTACATTAAGGCCGCGCAGTTCGTTGCGTCGCTGCAGGGCGGCGCGGGCGAGGCGGGCGTGCCGCGCGAGTACGTCGAGGCGTTCAAGCCGCTCACCGACCGAGTGCCTCCGCGCCACTACGAGGCGGTCGCCCTAGTCGCTCAGGAGGAGCTCGGTCAGCCGCTGACCTCGCTTGTCGAGTCGCTCGACGAGTGGCCCGTCGCGGCTGCGAGCTTGGCGCAGGTGCACTGCGCATACCTGCCCGCCGAGGGCAAGCTCGGCCGGCGCAAGGTGGCTGTGAAGCTGCAGTACCCGACTCTGCAGGAGCAGATGGCGTCAGACTTCGAGACGCTCAAGATGATGGCGACGATGATCGCGCCCAACGGGTACGATTTCGGCTGGATCATCGACGACATCCAAAAGTATGTCACCTCCGAGCTCGATTTCACACGCGAGGCGCTCAACTCGCGCGCAGCTTCCGACGCCCTCGCGTCGCTTGCCCCCTCGGTGCTCGTGCCGCCAGTCGTCAGCCAGCTGAGCACGAGGCGCGTGATGACGACTGAGTTCCTCGACGGGCTGACGCGCCTCGACCGGCCCGCCGAGCTGCGAGCGCTCCAGCTCGAGCCGCTCGCCATCGGCGTGCTCGTCGGCACGGCCTTCAGTCAACTTCCTCTCGAGTACGGCCTCGTGCATGGCGATCCGCATGCGGGCAACGTGTACGCGCGCGTGCGGCCGCCGGTGCCCGGCGCCGCGCCGTCGACGACGAGTCCCTCCGTGCCACAGCCGCAGCTCGTCATCCTCGACCATGGGCTGTACCATCGGCTCTCCGACACGGACCGTCTTGCAGTGTGCGACCTGATCCTAGCATGCGCAACCCCCTGGCCCAACCGTGCAGAGGTGCTCCGGCTCAGTGGTCAGTTTGCGGGCGCGCTCGCGCCGCTCTTCCCCGCGCTGATCTCGCCCGCCTTTGCCTTTGCCACCGGACTCAACGTCAAGCAGCTGCGCGCGGCCGCTGAAGGACGGTGAGCGCGTCGTTATGAGCGCATCGTCAGCCGCCCCCGACTCCATGCACTTCCGTGCACACGACTCCCTGCACCTCTCGCCCTCTTGCCTTAATTGGGTTCCCTCTGCCCCCGCACATCCTCCCGTCCACTCGCTCTTACCACCTGCACCCTCAACGCCCCCTCTCGCCGCCGCGCCACGCTCGCAGGCTGCCCGAAGGCACGACTCTCGATGACGTGTGGCAGACCCTCGTGGCCATGCATGCAGGCGAGAGCGACGTGCTCGGCCTCCTCCACTCGCTCGGCTACGTGCGCGGGCTGCAGAACGCCCTGGGCACGCCCGAGCAGACACGTGTCGAGCTCATGGTCCGATCAGCCACTCGGGCGCGTTACGCGGCAGCGCGCCGCAAGGGGCTCAAGCTAGTCTGGGACTTGCGGCTCAATGCCTTCCGTGTGAGTGCTCTCTTCTTCTTCCTTCGGTTTGCGACGGCGTGCCTCCGCTGTCTCGACGGTAGGCGCCGCGGCATTCGCCGCGTGAGCCCCGATTGATCGCCACGTCAGGCGGTGGAGAGGGCTCCCTGGGGCACAGCCCGCACACCTTCTCTTTGCCGCCGACGCCACGTGTCTTGCCACCACCCACCTCCCCTTTCCACAGCCTCGCGGTGCGCTCTACCTGGCCGGTACACGCGCCGGCCGATGAACGAGGCCATTCCGACGGAGGAACCGCTCTTGCCAGCCCTTGCGGACGACTTTAAGGAGGCGCCGCAGCGCGCGTAGGTGGCTGTAGCTCTCGATGTTACGCTCGAGGGGTGACGCGGCGGCGTGCGGGACCGGACAGAGCGCTGATGAGGGGGGACAGGCTGAACGACAATTCAGGCAAAGAGGAGAGAATTATTGGGAGCACGTTGTTGTCGACGCTTACGCGTGTAGTAGCTAGTGCGCTTTAGATTATGCTTTGCGGAGTAGCTAGTGCGCGCTTTAGAGTACGTTCGTTTACACGGAAATTGTGCATGATCGTAGTCCACGGGTTTGATTCGATGCGGATAGCGATGTTCGCGATCGCACTCGCTTTGCTGTGGTGAAAACGACAATAAGCCGAGCCAAGGCGGGGCCGGGCCATGCTCAGTTGTCCTCACGCCTCGGTCCTTACTGCTGCTGCTGCTGCTGCTCCATCTTCGGGTCCGCTTGCTGTTCCGACCGCTTCGGCTTCGGCGCGGGCTTTTTGTCCGCCGATCGCTTCTGCAACCTGCGTGCCTTGGCCGGTCTCGAACTCGTGCCGGCCTCCTTCTCGTCCACCTGCGCCTGCACCCGGCCCTCTACTTTGGGGCTCAGGAACGGCTGGAGCAGTGGCTGGCCATTCGCGTCGAGTAACTCCATCTGTAAGACTGCATGGAGCCGCGAGGTGTCCACGCCGATGCGCACGCGCACTTTGTCCATCGCCTTGAGCGTGAGCCCACCCTCGCCGCGCAGCACGCCCTCCGGCGCAATCCACTCGAGCGGCGACGCGCCCATCCGGCCGTTGTGAATCCAGCCATCCAGTCCGTAGCGCGGCACAAGCACGCCGACGCCATTCGGGCGCACGAGCGTCAGGTATCCGTCCTCTTCCACTGTACGATTGCGGAAGAAGAGCAGCGAGTACAGCGCCACCGACGCTCGCTCGGCCTCCTTGGCAGCCGCGTGGCGCTCGTTGAGCGTACGCGCCAGCATCGCGACGGCCGCGCCGTCAGAGAGCGCCGGCGTGGGCGCTTCCCAGCCGATCGCCGCCGCAAGCATCCGATGGACAAGCTGGTCCGCGTACCGGCGGATGGGCGAGGTGAAGTGAGTGTACACGGGCGAGGCGAGACCGTAATGTTCATACGACTCGCCCGCCGCCTCCACCTCGCCCGCGCACACGTACTCCGCGGCCGGCATCGCGCGCACTGCCATGTATCGGGTGAGCAAGTTGAAATACGGTTCGCCCTCCTTTTCGCAGGCGTCGAGCGAGTTGGCGAATGCCGTGGTTGAGCCGAGATCCAGTTGCAGGCCGTGCGCCTTCAACGCAGCACCCAAGGGCGCAAAGTCGCGCGCCTGCGGGTGCGGGTGGCGCCGGAGCAGCGCGCTCTGTGGGAATGCGTCAAGCACCGTCTTGGCAACGGTGATGTTGGCGAGCAGCATGAGCTCCTCCACCATCGAGTTTGCCTCGACCGGCACGTAGCACTCCATATCCGAGGGCGACGACGACGACGACGACGACAACGACGACGACGACGACGACGACGACGACGACGACGACGACGACGACGACGACGCGCGCGTGTCCGTGCCGCCGGGTTCGGTGGCCGCACCCGGCGCAGCGCCCGGCGCCTCGTTCATTGCAAACTTGACCTCGGGCGACGCGAGGCGGAGAGCACCGCCGGCGGTGCGCTTCGCCTTGAGCTTGCGCGCGAGCGCGCTGAGGATGGAGAGCGAGCGAGTGAGCGCCTGCTCCTCATACGACTCGGCGAACCACGAGCGATCGATCGGCGCATCCATCGCGGCAATCGCCGCCTCGTCGACATTGTGGGCCGTCAGAGTGCGCCCCTCGCGGGCGAGAGCCGCGCCGCGCGCCCGATCAATGCGCGCCTGGGCCTCCTTGTACGCGAGAGCCGCACGTGAGCGAATCAGAGTCTTGGCCACGCGCGTGTGGTGGATGTTCGCGTGCTCATCCATCTGCCAGAGCACCGAGAAGGCGAGCCGCTCGACGTGCGGGTGCAGCGAGCTCACGTCCTCGCTCAGACGCTCGGGCAGCATGTTGACGCGCTGGTCGACCAGGTAGCATGTGGTGCCTCGCTCGGCTGCTTCAGTATCCAAGAGCATGCCTGACCGAATGAAGTGGCCCACGTCCGAGATGTGAACGCCCACCTCGAAGCGGCGCGTGCCGTCGGCGGCGCGCGCGAGCTCAATAGCATGCAGCGCGTCGTCAATATCCACGCAGCCTGGCGGATCCACAGAGCACACCGCATCCCCCACTAGCCCATGGCGCAAGTCGAGACGTCTCGCCACCTCCTCAGGCGGGGGTTGCCAGCCCGCCGCGGGCAGCGCGTTCATCGCTTCATCGGAGAAGTCATCGCGCAGAAAGCCATGGTCGACAAGGATCGCGGCGCTCTCAGCCGTTGGATCGCCGACGGCGCCGATGACCTTGTCGAGCACCCCTGAAGGGAAACGTTGACTCGCCTCCCAATCTTTGACCCGCACCGCATACAGCGTGTCGCGCACCGGAGGCGCCAGCCCGTCCGCCAACGCCGCATGCACCTTCGGCACATGGCTGTGCCGAGGAGTGAGCAGGTAGCTCGTGCCGCGCTCACCGCGCTCGTTGCTCGGCTCGAGCACGGACACGATGGGGCGCCCGCTACGGCGCTTGATGGCGACAACCTCACCCACAGGCCGCATCGCTTGCGCCGCCGCCTCCTTTGTCGCCGCCGACGCCGCCGACGCCGCCGACGGCTCCGCTGCTGCCGCTGCTGCCGCTGCTGCCTCGGATGACGCCAACGGCGCAAGCGCAGTGCCACCCGCCGAGGCCACTGCTGGATCGCTCGCGACGAGAGGCCGGAGATTAGGCCGGAGATTGGCTCCCGTTCCCACCCTCTGACCCGCACGCCATGAAGAGGCGGTTTCCCCTTGCGCAGCCAGGGAGGGATCGTCCACAGCCGCTCCCCAGGGGTCCGATGCCGCCGCCGCCAGGGGGTCCACGATGACGTCGATCACCGGGTCGAAGGCCGGGTCGAAGGCCGGGTCGAGCGCTGGCGCAAGCAAGGGCTCGACACGGGTGCAGTCCATGTTCGCGCCGGCAGCGTCGCCGTCTACTAAGGCGTCCAGGGAGGCACCGTCCACGGGACTGAGCCCCGCTGCATCTTTGACGGCAGGATCGGGCTCGGCCTCTGCAAGGGCAGCGACGCGCGGAGGCAGCCACTCGGAGCGAGGCAGCAGCTTCACGACAACAATGTCACCATCAAGCGCCCGATTCTGTGCCATGCGGCCGTTGATCACCACCGTCGAGAGCTGCCCTGGCCCTCCGCCCAGCACCGTGGCCACCCCTGGCCGCCGCTGGCGTAGCTGTCCGACGAGCAGCCTGGTAGAGGCCAATCCATCGGCCAAGCGCGCCTCCTCCCAGTGGGCAGGGAAGGAGTGGACGACCTTCGGATACATGGGCTTGCGCACGGAGATACTCACACCCGACACGCCCTGCACTGAGAGCCGAAACGGAACTGGGCAGAAGAGGCCGAGGTGACCCATGCCTGCAATGCACACTTCGATGGCGTGCTGCGTGATCCAACGTCCGTCGCCATCTTGCTGCGCCGTCTGCGAGCTTCGAACCTCGTGCTGGTCCTGGCTCCCAAACTTGTAGGGCACGAGCGCGAGCGGGTCCTTTGGGGCGTCACTCGCGTCGGCAGTGTCGGCGCCGTCCTCAGCGTCGGTGCTGACACCACCATCGGCCTCCTCAGAACCCGCGGCATCTTCGTATGTGGCCATGGAACCCGCGGCATCTTCGTACGTGGCCGTGGACCTCTTGGCTTGCCCCCCACGCTGTTGATTGCTGCTGCTGGTCGTGCTGCTGCTGGCGTCGCCGCCACCGCCGCCGCTGCCGCCGCCGCCGCCGCCGCTGCTGCTGCTGCTGCTGCTGTCACTGTCGCTGCTGCTGGCGTCGCCGCCGCTCCTCGGGCCCGCGAGCAGCGTCTTCGCATCCTCTGCGACGCCCGCCGCATCCGCCGAAGGCCTTACCCGCGCAGGAGCGGACGCTGACTTCATCACGTGAGCATGCACGCCCCCGATGAGGTAGGGCGCCACGTGTACCGAGAGTACCTTTTCAGAGGCCCGGCTGCCAGCGCTGAGCGTCTCCGGCCCCTCGTTGCCATCAGCAGCCTCCCCATCACCTCTTCGAGTGCGCGCTGTGAGCTTCGTCACATCGAGACGGAACACAGCATCCCAGTGCTTGACGGCACGTAGGCTACCGCTACTAGCCAAACCACTGCTTCCGCGCTCGCCGCCTCCGCCGTCCCCGCCGAGAGGCTCGCCACCACCTGACGCTTCCACAGGCCGCAATCGCACCACGACGCTTTGCCCTTGCTGCACCTCGAGGAGCTTGCGCGGCTGCACCGTGGAGGAGAGGGCGGCGGGGCGGAGCAACGGCGCGGCGATCTCCGGCGGCAGGCGCGCTGCCAGCCGGCCGTTCAGCGTGATCCCCGGCGTATCCCATAGGGACTGTGTCAAGCCGGCATTAATGTGGGCCACGCGAACATTCCTGGTCGTCGGCACATACTTGGCCTCCTCGAACAGCAGGCTCGCAGGTACGCCAGCGATCGAGGTCTCAAGATCCATCGCAGTCGTGCCCATCCTACTTGCTTTGCCGCGTTTGCCGGCCTTGCCCGCGGCCTTGCCCGCGCTCGCTGCCTTGGAGCCACCCTCGACGCTACAGGCCTTGCTGATGACCTTCGCAAGCTCCGCACTAAGTGCGGACTTGCCCACGCCACGGGCGCCGTACACGATGATGTCAGCCTTGCCGCCCGCATCAAGCACAGCTTGGGCTGCCAGCTCGTGCAAGCCGGCGCCGCTGTACGTGCTGACCGCATGCACGCTCGAGCACGACGGTCCGATCCTCTCGAAGCGCGAACGCAGGTAGCTCAGGTCGTTCTCGAGCAGCCGTGGCATGCGGTCCGCCTTGTTGACGGCGAGGATGACGGTTCGGTCGCCGAAAATCTTTTCAGAGAGCTTCTGGGGCAGGCACGACCCGTCAAAATCTGCAGCGTCCACTACCGCGATGAGAACTGCATTCTTCTGCCGCTCGGCAAGCCTCTGCAGGTTGCCGATGGCGAGGTGACCAACAATCATCGGGTCCTTCGAGGACGCAGGCCGTGGCTTTGGCTTCGTCTTGGTCTTGGCGGCGCTTGCAAAGCAATGGCGCACGGTAATGCTCCATGGCAGCGCTGGCGCTGGCCGCAACAGCCAGAAAACGCGCATGGGGTGGCCGTCCGCAGCACGTGACCGGGATGTGCAACCGGGAGATGCCACGAGTGCTGTGAACACAGTTCAGTTCAGTTCAGTTTCTTCGCGGTCCCTGTGAACACAGAAGAGTGGAGCCTCCTTTTTCAATTAAAAGACTAGAACATTGACTATGATTCTGTAACGTTGTTATTTGCACACGTCGCAACGGGCGTGAGCCCGCCGCCAACGCCACCCATCGCCGCCCCTCCCGCCTCTGGCTTCCAGCACCATCGGCAGTGCGAATTCACCCACTGCCCATCCCGGCCGTTGATATACTTTCCGCCAGGCTGGCTGTACTGCAGCTCGACCGTGACAATCTGGAGAGGCGGCGAGCGAGCGTGACGCAGGTAATGCGAGAGCATTCCCTCCATATGACCAGGCGGGCGCGGCATGCGCGTCGACTCCTCGTGGTTGCGCAACAATTCAAAATACGCGCCCATGCTGAATCGTGGGCCGAACGCCAGTTGATCGTTGACTACATCTGGCCAGGTAGCGCCCGAGCCCCAGCTGCGCTCGAGCCACCGATCGGTCGTGTGCATCTCCACCGACGGCACGGCGAGCACGTCGGTGGGCATCGAAAGAAGCCATGCGACGTCCAAGCAATGGCCAGGTCGGTACACAAAGTCGTTGCGCGCCTTGATCAGGTAGTCGAAGGGTCGCAGGCGGACTCTTGCTTCGTGGTGGCGGAGTAGCTGGAAGGTCGAGTCGAGGTGCGACCAGATGTATAATACATTAATGCACGGTGCGCTGCTTTTCATGTGCCTGTGCTTGCATTCTGCATCGGAGAAGCGTGTCGTTGAACGGTCGGGCAGCGGCAGAGACGACCCAACCTCAACCGTGCACGTCTCCTTCAACTTAGCCAGGAAGCGCCGCCATCCAGCAATCTCGGCCTCGTTGGCACCCGTCGCGAATATGCTGACCGATATATTGGCGTTTAGCAGGGGAGCAACCAGCGCCCTCTGGAACTCCTCTACGTAATCGTATCCGGGCGCATGTTTATGGAACGGCGGTCCTGCGAACAGGATTGCGACTGCTGTGCTGGCTTGTCTGGTAGGAGCTGACGGGCACCTCGGCGGTCGTGCTACTGGCACGAGCCTACTTACACTGCGGTTGGGCTCGCTCGCCATCACACCACAGGCTTTTGGATGGCGCTGGCAGCAGCCGGCGACGCGGAAACAGGCCGGCATCGGCGTTGCCATGGCTCTGTGAAAAAACAGGCGTTTGATAAGATCGCAGGGTTTCGTCATATCCGTATTAGGAAGCCGATTGTTTCGTCATATAGGGTTTCGTCGCGTAGTAAACCTCCGTCCGATATAGGAATTCAAGCTCATAAACAGCAAACGGAAAAGTTCAGCTTTGAGAAGGCACACGCGCTCGAAGAGTTTCATGGCGTAAGCATGGGCGTAAGTTACAGTATGTGCTATGTCTATGTGTCAGAAAATTCTTGAGAGCGCTATAGATTTCACTGATCACTGTTCACACATCACTGTTTCACGCGCAATTCGCAGTCGCAGACGAGAGACGATTTCACAAGTACATGCCGACGTTAGAAACCCCAGAGGCCCCGAGGGAGACGGCCGTGACATTCTCGCCCCGTCGATCTCGCCCAAGTCGAGAGGCGGCACGCGGCCACCGCCGCTACCTTGTTCTCAGCGATGCCGCGTTCCTCTGCATGATCTCCCGCCGCTGGCGCTCCTCCTCCTCCTGCTGCATGCGCTTGAGCGCGAGCAGGGCGTCCGCAGTCGCCGTCGAGAAGCCGCTCGTGACCGCAAAGCCGATCCCCTTCGGCAGCGGCTCGATCTTTTGATAGTTGAGCGCCAGTAGCCCGCCGGTGCCCCCATCCCTGTGGTTCTTGGCCGCTTCCGTTGGTCCAAACTCAATGTGGCGTGACACTGTCGGCTTGTACCCGAACGGATGCTCCTCCTCGGGCGCGGAGCTTGCGTCCGCGCTCGCAACGGCGCTCACGCCGCTCGCACCGCCGCTCGGCGTCGGCGTGCGCCCATAAATGGATATCTCCTCGGCGACCTGCTCAGGTTCAAATCCTGACGCGCGCAGCTGACCTCTAATCGCATCGGCCGTTTCATAATCGCGTTCGCGCCGCGCCGAAGCCCACTTGAGCGAGAGCTCTTCGGCCTCGACTCGGCGCGCGAGCGACGCTGCCGTCGGTTGGGGCGGCGGCAGCCCCTCCGGGAGAGGCCCGCCGTCGCCGTCGTCCTCCTCTACATCGTCCAGTCCAAAGAGCTCGCCCTCCAGCGCCATTTTGAGGAGCATGCACACACGCTCGAGCGTCGCCTCGGGCGCGGCCTCCACGGCGAGGGTCGCTGCGCCGTCCTCGTGCTTATCCAGCCGGATGCTCGCGCCGCTCTGCGCCCGAATGGCGTTAATGACGCTGCCGCGATGGCCGATTATCGTTCCCACCAAGGAGCGAGGGATTTCGACTTCCATCTCGGCAAAGTCCTCCTCCATGACCGTCGGCGCCGGCGGGCGCCCGCCCGAGGCGGCCAACGACGGCCGAGCAGACTCGCGACGCGCTGAAGGGGGGTCGACGGGAGGAGCGCGCTCGGTGCTGGTCACAAGCAGAGCCGACCGCGTCTCTTGAGCGTGGCGCCTCGCCATCCGGAGTATCTCTGAGGCCAGCTCTTCGGGTACCGATGCGGCTTCGGCCTGCCGGATGAGTGGCGTGCTCGCGGAAGAGGACCGTTTGGACGGAATATCGGCCCTCGAACGCCCCCCAGGTGCGCGCCCGAGAGGCACGGCATTCGCTGGCATTTTCTCCTCCACGGAGGAGCCCAACACAGCGCGTCGGGCCGTCACACGATCGCCAGATCTTGCTGCGACTCAAAACTCTTTTCGCATTTCTCACAACGTGCTGCCGGCCCAAGGCCCTACAGCTACACTCTCGCTCTCGACTCTCTCGCTCGCACCTCTTTCTGTTTAAACTCGCCCGAGCGCCTTCTGTTCCCGAAACTTCTCGCCCATCTGGTCGATGAATACCTGGTAGTCACTGTGCGCAAGAAACAGCTTCAGGTACATGTTATTCATGCCCTCAGCGCCATGAGCTGCCGCGAGAAACTCCTCTGCGGTGCACTGCGCCTCGTCAAGGAATTCCTGAAGCAGTTCGTCAAATTGATTTTGGTAGGCCTGATAAAGCGGCCACCAGTCGAGGCTCTGCTCCTGGTCCGCGGCAGCGCTGCCGATCGTCGCCGCATTCAGCTCGACGAACCGGTCGATTTTGGCGCCCACCTCCTCACGCTCGAACCATGCGACAAATTTGTCCATGACATCTCCGCTCGCGGCCCTCGCCTGCACGTACGCATTGAGCGCTGCCAGAGGATGCACCGCACCGGCTTCGTTCACCTCGACCTGGAACACATCGCCCTCAGCGAGACCCTCGGGCACGGTCACCTCCAGCGTGCTGCCGGATGCATCCTGGAAGGACACAATATCGCCCGGTCCGACTCCCGCGGGCACGGCAACGTCAACGATCGTCGTTGGCATGTGTGTCTCTCGCTCGCTTGTCTCGATAGTTGTGTGGCGCGGCGCCTTGTCTCGCGACACGCACGGCGTCCCGCTCCCGACCGAGCGGTGAGCGCCACAAAACGCGTGAGGAGCTGACCAATTTTCCAGAGAACGTCCCCTGTGATCAGTAATCAGTCAGTTTCGTCGCGGTCCCCCCGCGCTCACTTCCACCACCGTCTCTAAGGACGGCTCCGCTCCCCTCGGTCCACACAAGTACCCTGACAAGTTTGCTCGAGGCGGACGCAACGTCCTGCGATCTCCTGGAATTATAAACGACACCAAACGGCAAGAGGGGGGGAGGGGAGTGTTTTGAGATTGAACAGGAGTTTCTGAAAGCTGAGGCAGTGCGCTGAGCTCAGCCACAGCAACCAACAGAGCCGCTGCGTCAACCAGCCGCACGAGCGTGCTCCCACATGGCGATGGCGGCGCTCACGTGCACGTTGAGCGAGCGCAGCAGCCCGCGCTGTGGGATCTCGACACACTGATCGACTTCAGCCAGCAGCGATGCGGGCACGCCCGTTCCCTCCGCGCCCAGCAGCAGCACCGTCTTCTCGAGCGCACGCGGTGATCTCCCACGCGACCGGCGAGTGGCTGCGGCCTGTGTGAGCAGCTCATTCGTAAAGGTGAGGCGGCGGGCGGCCCCGGCGGGGAGGCTCCTGACGAGATTGAGCGCGTCATCCTTTTTCATGCCGGCCATACTCTGGCCATTGACTGCAAGCAACGTCATGCCTATGATGATGCCCTTTTGCTGTGCCAGCGTGCCATCCACCACGTCGTTCACCACGATGGCACCGCTTGCGTGATCGCCTAGCCCGAGACCAATGTGCTTCCCAGGCTCGAAGTCGTACTCATACTGAGAGGCGAGCTCGTACGGATGAGTGGTATTCACACGGATGGTATTCACACCTCGCTCGTACGGATGAGTGGTCGACGCCTGCTCAGCGCCGTCGTGAGCACCCAGCATCGAGTAGTACTCTTGCAGAGGAACGGATCCCGCCGCCTGCTCCAGCGCCACGATGCGCCATCCTGCCGCTCGGCGGGCCCGCAAGTACCTGGACAGCTCCGCCGGCTTGACCTCTTCCATCGGCAGCCAGCGCTCGGCGCCCAAGCTCAACCCTTTGAAAGCCTCGTGGCTGGCAAGTCGCTTGTCGGGGAGCACGAGCGCTGCCGCGCCGAAGATCTCGGCGCTCCGGCAGATGCCGCCGAGATTGGTTGGCTTGTCGAGGAGCGAGGCGACTACGATGAGCTCGTGCGCGCGCCGCTTGGACTGCACCGCCGTGGTGCGCAGGTCGGCGAGCTGTGCATGCATGGGGGCGAAGGAGTCGGCGTGCGAGACAGCCCCCTCGTCTTCAAGCGCGCCGCTCGCCACTGCTTCTGCTGCCGCAGTCGCATCCTCCTCAGATTCGGCGCCTGATTGCCTCCGATTGCGCCTGGTTGCCTCCTCATCCGCCTCCTCGTCCGCGGCCGCCGCTGCGCTGAGCACATCAAACACAAGAGGCTCGACATTCCACCAGCCATGACCGCCGAGCGCCGTCTTGCGCTGTGCCACTTGGTGAGTGGCGCGGCTGGTGGCGGTGGCCGCAGGGCTGGCTGCGGCGGGGGCGAGGAGGGGCTCGATGCCAGCTGGAGCTGACGAAACTGGAGCTGACGAAACGCTGCTGGCGGTTACTGGAGCTGACGAAACGCTGCTGGTGGTTGTGCCACGCAAGGCAGCGAGCTCTCCCCGTAGGTACTCCGTCAGGGCCAGCCGGCGCTCTGACGCTTCCTTCTGAAGCGCGGCGGTCTCCTCCTCCTTACTCGCGTGCACCAGCGCCGACATCTGGCGCCCCAAACGCTCTTGGGCGGACACGGGGGCAGACTCGCCATCTCCCGCGCCCGCCGCCAAGGCCGCGCCTCGCGCGTCGTACAAGGCTGCCGAGGCGGACGGCGAGTGCGCCGGCAGCCAGAGCAGAGGGTCTATGGCGGCAGTGGCGGCGACAATCTGCGGCTGCGTGGCGAAGAAGGTACCGAGGGTCGCTAGAAGCGCCGGTGGTGCAAGAGCGTCGTCGCGAGCGCCGTCGCCATCCGTGGCAGACGGAGCGACGGCGGGGGTGCCGACGTCCGCGCGCGCTGCAGCAGCCAGGGTGCGCCTCATGGACGCAGCCGCATCGAGATCGTCCGAAATCGTGGCGTCGGGGGTCAGAGCAGCCAGGCGAGAGAGCACCCCGATCGACAGCAGCCGCGCGGTATGGAATGTGCACGTTGCCCAGCCGAGAAGGTGCGGCAGCACTGTGTTCATGGCAGCCTGGCGCGAGTCCGGCGGCAGCGCGACGAGGGCCGCGCCAACGATCAGCACGGCGGAGGCAGCGGCGTCGCGGGATAGGGTAGGATCGGCCACGAAGTTGCAAAGGACCGTTGGGGCCGTCCGCGCGTCGCTCAGCACGAGCGCCACTGCAAAGCTCTCCATGTACTGCCTGACACGAGGTAACGGCTTCTCGGACAGCAAGCGCCACACGCAGCTGGCCGCCGCCTGCGCCGGTGCCCCAAGCTGTGGAAGCCACGGGGCTAGTAAGCTGAGTGCTTGCCAGGAGCGTAAGCAGCGACGTGCTCCCTGCGTCTGTGGTAGATACCACTTGGGGAAGCTTGCATCGGGTGAGGCGACGGAGTCGAGGAGCAAAGCGGTGACGGCGTTGAGGAGGGCGAGTGCGCCGTCGTTGCTCGCGCCTGCGGCCAACGACGCCTCCTCTCGCAGCGGCAGCTCCAAAAGCAGCCGTAGTGCGAGCGCCCTCACGCGATGCGCCGCGGCACGGCGCTGGGCGTCCGCACCGCCGGCCATGAGGGCGTCCAGCAACGCCTGGATACCCTCATCCTCCGCAGAGGCGCACCCATCGACCACAGGAGCGGCGGCGGCGCTGGTGGTAGAGGCGCGACTGCACGTGGCGGCAGAAGACTGCGAGTCTGCAGGCACGGCAAGGGCCAGATCGGCACGGCTCACGCTCATGACTGCCCGTGTGGACAGCCGCGGCGCAAGGTCGTCATCCAACGTGGAGAGCAGCGCGGTGCTGCCCACCGGCAAGGCCGCATCCCCATGCAGCAAGAGCTCGTGTATGCGAGAGGCCCATGGGAGGCAAGCGCGGGGCTGCTCCAGAACGGCGTCGCACAGACGGGAGGCGGCGAGCTGTGCGGCAAACGGACGGGCAGAGCCGAGGCCGTGTAGGAAGTCGAAAGCTCCGAAGCTCTCAGCTTGAAGGCCAGTGCAGTGCAGCACGGGCACGCTGAGGAGGGCGTTGGCAACGGCTGCACAGAGGCTCGGCTGCAGAGCGGTCGATCGCACCAGACGAAGACTCTCCAAGCAGGCGCGGTGGAGAGCGCGGACGTGCGAGACCGTTGACGAGACCGACGAGACCGCGCCGTCCGTAGCGGCCGCGCCATCTGATTGCCTCTGATTGCCTCTGATTGCCTCTGAGAGCGAGACCACGCCGTCCGTAGCGGCCGCACCATCAACGACAGAGTGGCGGAGGGCGATGCGGATCAATGGCCCAGCACAGCGGAGAAGCGCATGCAGCGCCTCGGCATCGCCCGACGACTGCTTCAGAGCGGCCGCGCAGGATGCCAGCCACGTCTGATGCCGTCGATCCACGAGCTCACTGTCGCGTACCACAGCCGGCGCGATGCCTTCGCGCACGCGTATAGGTGGCGGGGGCGATGATCGGCCGCTGACGGTCGCCACTGACGGTGCATCGCCTGCAGCGTCCAGCAGGGCGGCTAGCGCAGCCCATTGCGCCACCTCCGAGCGGTATCGCAGTCGCAAGTCGACCCCGTTGCCATCGCCGTCCATGCTTGCGAAGCGTCCCGCGCCCTCCGCGCAAGCCGCCAGCATTGTCTCTCGCGCCGACTGCATGGGCTTGGTAAGGAGTGGATGCACGGCGACGATGCCTGGTGCGCCGTCGTGAGCAAGTTCCAGCGCCCTCGCACCATACATCCCGGCGCGCACCACGGCGGAGAGAGCGTCAGCGGCCATCAGTCGCACGCGCGATGCTTGGGGTCCGGCCGCGCTCGCAAGTTCGGCACTCAGGCCTTGGAGCAGCTGCTCGCCCACAAACGTGACGATCGAGCGAACCTCCGGCACGGCCGCTGTGCATGCAGCCAGGGCGCCGGAGCAGTGGACCACTCGAGCACAGAGCCAGTCAGTCTGATCAGGTGCACCGACCAGGGATGAGTCGGAACGGCCTGTGCGTGCTTCGGAAAGGGCGTTCTCGACGACGCCGCAGCAACCTTCAGCACAGCCAGAGAGCATATTGATCACCACCGAGCGCCAAGCTGGCTCGTCCGCTGCGGCAGCGCCGTCAATGAGCGCATGCAGCAGCACGAGAAGCCGCGGCGCGTGCAGCGGGTGCAGATAGGCTCGCGTGTGCACGTTCACCAGCTGCGCGCACAGTGGTCCCAGTGCAAGGGCCACACGCTGCGCGGTCGGACACAGGTCGCACGCCGCGCGGAGCGTCTCTGCCTCCTCTGCACTGTCGCTGAGATCGGAGGCGGCAGGCACGAACGGCTTCGGCTGAGCGGTGATAGGAGATGTGATGGCTGCTGTGATGGCCGCCGTGATGGCCCCGCCCTGGCTCGCCCCTTTTCGGCGATTGGTATAGCGCTCCAAGTATTCTTGGACCGCTTCAGCAACCTCCGCCTCCAGCCACGCTCCGCCATCTGCACGCCTCGGGCGCTCAAGCCACTGGCGCACTCGCTCCACGGTCATTTGCGGCAGTCGAGATGCCGCGGGCGCGCTGCGTACGAACGCCAAAATAGGCAACAGCCCCAGAGATGACGCGTCACCGAGCGCGAGCAGCGCCTTCAGACCGACACGCCACAGGCGCGCCTGCGCCACCCGCCCGTGCGAGCGGCCCGCCTGCTGCATCACGTCACGCAGCGCGTAAAAGCCCCCCTGGCTCAGGACGCCGGGAGCTTCGGGCGTCGAGGCGAGGGCTGTGAGCAGGTGCTCGCACGCATGCACCTTAGGCGAGTCTTGGCAGGCGCGTAGCAGTGACTCCACCCACGCGCCCGCAGCCTCGACGCCGGCGCGTCGCGCCAAGTAGGACACGTACAGAGGCAGCGCGTCTCGGACGGCGGCCGCCAAGGGTGAGAGAGGTCCGGTCGAGTCGCCCCTCCCAGTACCACGATAGTTGCCGTCACCAGCGTCGTCGCCACTATTCACGCCACTATTCCCGCCGCCGCCGACGCAGCCGCCGCCGCTGAGGTCCACCCGCCACGGCGCATGCGAGTGCAGGAGCAGCGGCAGCAAGTGCTCGGCCATGAAGCGCGCGGGCGGCACCACGGCGTGCGCCTCTGCAGCTGCAGAGCCAGTGGTTTCGGAGGGCTCTGGAGGTTCGGGCGCCTCGAGGGCAGCCGCGACATGCTCCAGGAGGGTGAGAGCCGCCCAGTAGCGCACGGCGACATTAGCATGGCCAAAGGCCCTGCGTAGCAGCAGCTCGACCCACGGCCACGAGGGAGGCGGCTCCAGGGCCTCGCGCGAAGATGAGGGCGAGGTCACTGCTGCATCGCTGTCCGCTGAGGCATTTGTCCAAGTACCGGTAGAAGTACCGGCCGGAGGTGCGACATCGCCTAACCACCACGAGGGCTGTGTCGGCCACACAGGCTGGATGAGATGGACGTCGTACGCGGCCTCGAGAGAGCCATAGACGGCCAGGAAGGTCTCCCACGCCGCCGCGTCCGCAGCCTGCGCGTGGGCGGTGCTGACGATCAAGGCCGCCGCCTTTGCCTCCTGGGAGGTTCGATTCGCACCGTCGCGGCGGAGGGCATGCAAGAGGAGCGCGTTCGGAGTGGGTGGCGCACTCGCCATCGGCGCCGCTTCGAGAGCGGCGCGCCACGCGCCACGCAGCTGCTCATGCAGGGCCGCGGCGGTGGTGAAACAATGGAGACGAACGGGTTCTGATTCTGACGCGCACCCCCGCGCCAGCCACCCCCACACCGCGACTGCGCTCGCCTCTACATCCAGATCGGAGCTGCACAGCAGCGAGAGTGCCGCCGCCCGCGCCGCACGGAGCGGCGACAATGAGAGCTGGGCTCCCGCAGCAGCGAGCGCAGCGCTGGCTTCCGCCGTGGGTGATAGCCGGTGCAGACGCAGCGCAAGGCTTGCTGCCGCCACCGCCGTCATACTGCTCGCGCCGCTCTTGGCGCCTTGGCACGCGATCTCGTCTGTGGTGGTGGGCTGCAGCGCACTCATCGCCGCTGTCCACAGTCCAGGGATCGCATCTGCAGTGACGAGCTTCGCGATAGCTTCGCAAGTCATGTCGAGGACCACAGCTGATACGGAAGTGGCAGTTTCCGCGCTGAGAATGGGCAGGAACACGTGTCGCACGGCGGCCTCGCGGCGTTCTAACGTTACGCCCTCCGCCAGCACCAGCGCGACGCGCAAAAGCACCAGAGTCATGATGTCATCACTGTCCTGACCCCGCTGAAGCAACGCAGGAAGACTGGAGAGCAACTGGTCCGGCGCCAGTGAGAGCGCTGCGAGGTGCAATTGAAAAAGCGCGTCGGCGTTGCCGTCTGCTAGCGACTGAACAGTGACGCATCGCGCAACACGCGATGCGAGCTCGGTAAGGGCAGCATGAAGAGCTCTTAGCGTCGGCATCCTGGTTCTGCTCTCCCACACCGCCGAGAACTGGTACCGGTAAACTTGGTTGCGTCCAATTGTCCTTGCAAGCAAGCAAGATTGTACTTGGCATGACTTGCGGCTCATCAAAGCTACACACGCAGCCTGGTGAGCGCGCGCGCGCCGCGCAGCGCCACAACCCGGTCCCTGCTAAAGCTAGACCTTGCTTTAAATATCGCTGTGGGAGGGCGGGACGCCCCGCGCCCCCGGGGGATCGGAGCATCGGAGAGCCAGACACCATCGTCTATGCCGCATTGAGTATCTCCCCAAATTCCCAAAACGAGATGCATGCAATCTGTCACGTTTCTCCCGTTGGCATTGAATCAGGATGCGCATCAAGCAGTTTCGCGATTCCCTTGTGGACTCGAAACCTGAGCTCAATACAGATCTTCCGACATCGGACATGCATCGTTCCGCATGTGGTTGAGTACCCCCTCTAAATGCCCCGAAAATGCCAAAAAGCAACATGAATGAAATATTAAAACGAACCCTGTTGGGTTCATCACTGATCTGTGATCACATCGCCGTGAACGAGGAATTCACGTTCCCACGGGCTCCCGCCCCCCGGTGCTTTTTTCAGTTTTCACCTGGTCGGACCCGCGTTCCTCACCAGAAAGCGCTGCATGTACGGTCTACAACTACACATGACACACACACAAGCATCGTAACTATAGCATCGGGACCTATGCACGTCTTGTCAGGACGAGGAGATGGAATTCGGGATAGAATCACACACAGCAACAGCAATAGCAGCAGCCGCCGAGAACGCACGCAGCAGCTAGCCAGACAGCGGTACGGGCGGGAGGCTCGCGCGCGCGCTCATGGAGCCCCATGGAGCTCATGGCGCGCATGTAGCTGAAAGGGCTGCGGTCCATTTGGTTGAGGTAGCCTTGCTACCACTACCGGAACCGGGTACGGGGCGTCGCGGATGCTGAGCGGAATGGGCTCGCCCGGGGGCGGAACTCGCCCCGGAACGGGCTCACCCCCCTGCGGCCCATCTAGCTGTGTGCCATCTAGCTCCTGTGGCGCGCCGTCTAGGTGTGCGAGCGGCCCATCGAGCTGTACGAGCGGCTCGTCTCGCTGCGGATGGCGGTCGCTTCCGGGTGCCGGCGTGCTGCCGGCGATCGACTTTAGTGTCACATCATTATTCGCCATCCGCATAAAAGTGCCGAGCGGGTCCGTGGAGCAACTCTTGCTCGCCAGCTTCTCGCTTGCGATCCGCTTCTCCAACTCTCCCGACATCTTCTCCGCCCCCTTGCCATTCATCGGCTCGAGAGTGAGGCCGACCAGGTTGAGAGCGTCGCCGAGGCACCTGTCGGCACCCTGAATACCTTTCCAGCAATCCTCGCTTTGTAGCTGGAGGTCGGTGTTGAGGTGCGACACGGCGGCGAATTCGTGGGAAGGGCGTGGGATGCTGCAGTCGAATTCGGAGCCGGCAGGAGCGAAGCGGTGAAAGTCGGAGAACTGCCTGTCGACCTCAATTCGGCTGTAATGCAACGTCGCCACCTTGGGGTTTGCCTTGAGCGAGGCGAGCGCAGCCTTCCACGACACCATCGCATGCTCGTTCTGCGCACTCTCGCACTCGCTCAGCACATCCTCCTTCGTGCTTTGCCCTGCCGTGATGGCGTTGACATATTGCGGGAACATCTTGAGCGAGATCGTGCAGTCCGAGGGGGGGCACACGTCGGCGGGCACTTCCTTACACACGAGATTGCGAATGCGAACGAAGTATTCGGCGATATTGTAGGGGAGTCCCGTGTACAGTGAGTCATAGTCTATAGGGCCAGACGGGATGTAGGTGGGGCTGATGTCCTTTGCCCATGCCGGAGGCTCGGCGAATTTGTTGAGCACGCGCTCGATCGTCATATTGAGCTTGTAGTTGTTCGCGGTGGTGAGGACGCCAGTGTCCGCGTCGAAGATCGAACGCGTAGGCTTTCGCGTTCGATCGCGTGCTGCGCACTCGGCGACCTTGCTCGAGGACCACAACACGTACTGGTCGCCAAACGGCTCCATCAGGTCAAGTATGCACGGGTGAGTGTTGAGCGCCACTCCAAAGTCGGTCGTGCCGCTTCCGTGGTCAGAGACGATGACTAGCACCTCCGCACGGCCCGTCGCCTTGGTTGGTGCTGGTGCTCCTGTCGAAGTGTACAGACTAGCCCCCGGATTTGCTGAGGCCGGTTTTGCTACCGCCACCTTCGCGGCCGCCTCCTTCGCGGCGGCCGTCTTCTCAGCCGCCGCCTTTGCGGCTGCCTTTGCGGCTGCCGCCTTCTCAGCAGCCAGAGCACTCGCGGCCGCGGCCGCTTCCTTCGCGGCGGCTGCGCGGCCCGTCGCCTCGGTTGGTGCAGGTGCTCCTGTGGCGGTGTGAGCTGGTGCAGCTCCAAATCCGGGGTGAAGTAGACCAAGCCTCACGGGCGAAGCTTCATGCTCCTGCAGCGCAGCCAATAGAAAGAGAGACGCGAGCATCAATCGAGGCCTCGTTACATTGAAAGGATTGTCCAAATATGGGGTGAGCGCTCTCTTTCCACTTTTAGTAACGAGTCGATGAAGAGGCCGGTCCCACCACCTGATGAAATGGTGGGGTTTGACCCGCTCTGAACTGTGTCTGTGAGCGAGGTGTGTACGAGCATGTACATGTACTAAAGCGATAAGCGAAAGTGTGAACGTGTGCGAGGTGTTTTTCTTCATGTGCGTGCGCGATTGGTTTTGCGCGATTGCGTTCGTAAATGTACGAGTTGGTGTGTTGAGTGTGCGCGATTTCATTCGCCTCTTAATGGGGTGTGATGAATGTTGTGTTCATTAGGAATGAAATGATTCGAGCGAAAAACGCTTGGACGGACGAAGACCATGACGGCCGTCCTGCGGCAGGACCCTGAGTATCTCCGCCTGGCGACTGCGCTTCGGCGCGCG
>Ga0209550_10001181_pt1 | contig 25225 bp, 33 predicted proteins | sample LauGreSuBDMM15SN_2_FD_187567 | JGI IMG/M metagenome (GOLD analysis project Ga0209550, IMG submission 187567) | Freshwater lake microbial communities from Lake Michigan, USA - Su13.BD.MM15.SN (SPAdes) (version 5) | ecosystem: Environmental > Aquatic > Freshwater > Lake | place: Lake Michigan... | reverse complement strand
GATAGACTGTAAGCGCAATGTCTGCTCCTGTGGTGCAGATTTGTTTATCCCCAAAACACAAAAGATAGAATTTAAACCGTTATTGCTTAGAGGTCAAGGGTTACCCACAAATCACGATCTTAGAAACAATGAACAAACTGAGTTTGTTGCTATGGAACGCACCCATGCTAGTACACAGAAACAAGTATATTGGGAAATAGGGCGCCGTTGCAATTATGATTGTAGCTACTGCTGGCCTTGGATTCACAATAATACTGACCCGCATAAATCATTAGAAGATTTGATGAAGGCCACTAACCTCATCGAAGATAAGTTTACCAAAGGTGAAGCTGTTAACTTTATCATTAGTGGTGGTGAACCTACTGCTAATAAACATTTCTTAGACTGGTTGCGTTATTTAAACGCCATGGGACATCACGTAAGTTTACATAGTAACGGTAGTCGCAAGCCAGATTATTATCAAGAAATCATACACTACGGTGACCTAAACATCAGTGTACACTTTGAGTTTTATGACAGACCTAAACTTGTTAAGGTTATTGAAGCTATTGTTGCTGAAAAAGTAGAACACGGCAAGCTAGGACACCTTGAAATTAAATTTATGATGGCTCCGCATAATCGTGAAGAAACTCTAAGCCTTGAAGAAGAATTAAAAGCAATTCCTCGTTTTGTAGACTACTGTACATGGGCCATTGTTCCTATTCGCGGAGACTTAAACAATAAGAACAGTGCTCCGAACCAAGGTTCAGGTAGCGAAGTTATGGAAGGCTATACCAAAGAAGATTATATCTTATTTGGCGATCGTAAATGAACATAAATTTTAATACATTGTATGTCCGGATGTTATGCTTGAATTTAATAATTTAATACAACAAGGTTGGAGACTAATTGCAAAAGTTGAATCATTAATAGTTTTACAAAAACCAGATACTATAGAAGGAAATAATTAAATGAAAGAATTACCATCAAAAGTCATACCAAACTTTTTTACCGATGATGAATTAGCGGAAATTGAATCTATTTTTAAAGATTTAGATGTAGACTTACAACCCGAACGAGTAGGAGTATACATGTCCCAAAATGCAGGAGACACTCATTCAGATGTAGATTTAAGATCGAATTATTTTTACCCAGGCGAATCACGTAAAAATCAGCTGTACGAAATGGTACAAACAAAAATTCAAAAAGAATTTGGTTCACATATTGACTGTGCAAACTGGCATATATTAAATGCATTTATTCCTTACGGAATACATTCAGATTCGTATGACGATCAAGACGTTGCAGCAACTATATTACCAGATCATTTAGATTATGCTTGGACATTCTTAGTGCCATTAGACGATTATAATAGTCATACAATTGTGTTTGAAGAAGAATCAACTTATACAAAAAATCCAGGAAGATGGATTGCAGAAAATAAGATACAACCTAACTATTCTATCAGTGAAGAAACATATCAAAAATATTTAACACAAGAGCCTAAGGCACGAAATATACTAAATTATTTGACCATTGAAACAATTTTTCCATGGAAAAAAGGTGATCTGCTTGCAATGAGTAGGCATTCTTTCCATTCTAGCGATAACTTTCCTGCTAACGGAGTTAAAGAAAAACGAGCACTGGTAGGCTGGTCTTATAGACCAAAAGGAACCTGAATGTACAAAGTATTTGATGACATTGCGTTTCAGGACGAATTTATAACATTAAAACAAATCAACCCATTGCCGTGGACTAATAATGCGTTTGAATTTACAATAGCACATAATTCTCAGGTGTTAAAGCAACCTCTTTGGTTTGCTCATTTGACATTGTTAGCCTTACTAAAAACAGAATTTAATACTGTATTAGATATAGGCTCAGGTGATGGCATGGCCAGCTGGATTTTTAAATTTTTAGATAAAAAAGTAACTAGTTTAGAACCTGCAGGAGTGTACGCTAGATTACAATCTCATCCAGGGTATACCCCTGATCATACAGATGATTACATGGATGTTATCTTTAATCAAAAATTTGATGCTATATGGTGTTCTCATGTATTGGAGCACATTAGAAATCCTGGAAACTTTTTAGATAAAATCTATGATGATTTAAATGAAGGCGGAATACTAGCACTTACCGTACCCTATAATGATATGACTGATGATATTCTTTGGTGTTGTTTTGGACATCATAATAAGTATACACATTCGTTGTTAGTATATCAATTGATATGTGCTGGATTCGATTGTAGAAACATACATATTGCTAATTATATGGGACAGATAGGAATTATTTTAAAAAAAGTTTCTAATAATTTACCTAGAATAAATTCCGGAATTTATGACGATAACCTAGGAAAGTTTTTTCCTGATGAAATGAATGTTAATATTGGAGACAGTGGTACAAGATATGACTCTGCATTTGTTAACTGGCATTACCCTATTACTCCATCAACTGGTTATGATATTAAGATATTAAAAGATTATAAAGCGAGTTAAAAAATGTTAGACAAAGACACGTGGATTGCACAAAACTTAATTCCTAAGAACGTAGAAGCATCCAATATACGAAGACCAAGATTAAATGTAAAGTCTGTAGACTTTTCTAATTCTACTCGCAAAACAAAATTTACATTGTGTGTGCTGGGAAGTTGGGCTATCTATATGCCTCCTTATAATCTTGCTAGACTAGCAAGTTTAATAAGAGAGTCAGGCTATCCTTTAAGAGTATTTGATTTTAATGTTGAATCTCATTACGCACTGAAAGATGCTAATCCTGATCTGGCAGATGCATGGAACGGTGCTAACTATTGGTGGTGGCAAGAAGGAGATTACCATACTCGTATTCATCCTACCTATGAGCCTATTCTAAAAGAGTACCTAGAACTATTACTAAAAGATGACCCAGATATTATAGGGTTTAGTACTTACTATACAAACATTCTTCCCACAAGATGGATGGTCACTGAGATTAAAAAACGTAGACCCGATATTACTATTATTTTTGGTGGACCGGAATGTCACGAACGTAATTTTAGAACATCGAAAGGTGTGGACTATTATTTTATTGGAGAAAGCGAACAAACAATACTAGATTTTTTAAACAACTGGGAAAGTGGTATCAAACCAGTAGAACCTAAAATCGGTAGCCTATACAGCGACACACGTATTGATATTGATAGTCTTCCTTATCCCGATTACAGCGATTTTGATTTGGAAAAGTATTGGGGTAAGAACAGCATTTGTGCTGAGATCAGTAGAGGATGTATTGCTAAATGTAGTTACTGTACAGAAGTATACTATTGGAAATTTAGAGACAGGGGTGCAAGTAACGTAGTAGATGAACTAGCACATCAGGTCTTAAAGTACGAAATAGGATTTGTTTCATTTGTTGATAGTTTAATGAATGGAAACTTAAAAGAATTTAAAAGATTTTGCGAAGAGTTAGTAGATAGGAATCTTGGGTTTACATGGTGGGGATATGCTCGCTGTGATGGCCGAATGGATTTAGAATTTTATCAACTCATGGCACGTGCCGGATGTCAGGGATTTAACTACGGTATTGAAACTGGAAGTGATAAAGTCCTATTGGCCATTAATAAAAAGAATACAGTAGCAGAAATTAATCAAAATATTATAGATTCACATACGGTAGGTATGAAAGTATCTGCGTGTTGGGTTATCGGTGCTCCTGGAGAGGATATAGAAGCATTTGCGCACAGTTTTAATATGCTGTGGAATCATAGAGCCAGGATCTATGCAGTTAGCCCAGGGCCAGGCCTTGGAGATAATTACGGTTCTGCATACGACGATCGAGAAAAGTTTAATATTAATCCTAGAGACAAGTCATGGTTAGGCGGTTGGTATACATTAGATTTCACCAATACACGAGTACATAGACACATTAGAATCAAATTAATGCACATGTGGCTACATCTATGTAAAGAAAGTGGCGGCATATTATCAAATGTACATAAAGTGGGCGAGATTACAGATCACTTTTCTGTTAAATTTGATTCAGAATACATTAACGATAGTGTCGAATACGAAAACTTTGATTTTAATATCATTAACTCCGGTCAAGGTGTCTTTGCCGACAGCGTAATGAATGAAGTTTTTGGATTGTTAAGAATGCTGTGGAGAGTTCGTGGTGGGTATGAGATTTCAATACAGTTTAATAAAGATCTAGATCATAAAGATTTTATCTTTGCAATCTCACCAGATAGCCATTCATATAGCGCAGATATTTGGTTTAAAATTGACGAAGGTGGAAATTATCAAACAGATTTTAAGTTTTTCTTTACGAACCTGCACAGGGCTATAGTAACCACAGAGGGGTTTAATTATGAATATAAACAAACTGGCAAGTGGGCAGAGTCTAAAAAGACACAGCAACGTAAGATATTTTATATGTCTTCTGATAGTTCAAAAGTTACTTCTTCAATAGTACAACAGAATACTTTGCCTATGGAAAGTTGTTTTTCCTCTCTGTCTCTTTCCGAACGTAAAATGTTGCTAAATTTTACTAACCGTCTACCAACCGACAGTATAGTTGTAGAAACAAATTCTACATTAGGAGGACGTGCGGCAATTATGGCTAGAGCAAACAGCAATATCCAAATTAACAGCTTTGAAGAATTTCATAACGGAGTTTTAAAGAATCAGTTTGACAGTACACAGTCTTGGATTAAACAGCAACTAGTTGATGCGGCAACAGAAAATGATATATCTGAACTTAAAGCATTAGAGTTTCTAACAACATTAGAAAACAATTTTAAAAATGATATGACTGGAAAAGCAGCATGGAAAACTATTACTGAAAATTATTCAAATATTCAATTAATTGAAAATACCGACCAGTGGAACCAGCAAGTTGATTTGTGTATTATTGATATTCACCAAAACCCTAGACTAAAAATGACCTTAGATTATTGGACTACTTACATTAAATCTAATGGATATATTATGGCTCATCTGTATGACGAAACAGTATGCCCTACTGTATATCAAGAAATTAACAATCTTATCCAACAAGGCTGGAAATTGGTTAGAAAAGTAGATAAGTTAGTGCTGATCCAAAAATCTTAATTTAGTACTTGTTGTTCTAATATTTTATCTTTTATCATACCGGCCAATGTGAGAACTATGGCTGCATTTGGATGACTATTGTCATCTCGAATCCAATTATTAGGTTGGTCATGTAAATGTAATGATGTCCAAGACTCACCGATCACTGGATTTGTATCAGTGTTGTAAAATTTAATCCAATTATTACCATTTGAAATTTTATCTAACGGCAATGCTCCGATTATATGACCAGGATCAAACCTATGTTCTCTCATTGTACAGTCACTAGAGGCGCCTATAGCTCTATAAAAGGTGTATGTTATGTTATTTGCTAATAAAAAATTCTCTAACATTATTACATTTTTAAAGTAATTCATTGCAATATCTTCTTTATCTGCATTTATAATTACTGCGGTTATATATTCTATAAAATCTTCAGAACCAGTTACTATCTTATCCAAGTGACCAACATTTAAATTCATAAAATTTTTATATTTGCTTGCATATTTCATGACTCGGTAGACACTGGTCCAGCCTATTACCACGTGGTAATTTTTTCGTTCCTCCTGAGGTATATTTAATATGTAATTTATAGTAGATATTGAAATCATATCATTACTTTTTCCATCAGTAGAAATATCAATTTTATTGTCAACACTTAGTCCTAAACAATTTATTACTAATTGAGGTAAATTATAATTTCTTTTATAAATGTTTTGATAGTTAGTCCAATATACTACGTCAGCATCAGTTTTTGCATGTTTAACTGAACAAAACTGATCCCAAGTTAATCTATTACCCACTTCTTTACGATACTGTTCCCAGGCAATTTCGTCCCCTGCCATAAAACTACAACCATTAAAAATTATTTTCTTCTTCATGCCATTTTTATCTCTATAACTTTTTTACTTGTTTCTTGTTCTCTTTCTATTTGTTTGTTGTACCAATTGCTAATTTGTTTATTTACAAAATGGTCTAGTTTTTCCCAATTGCCAAGTGCTGTAAAATTATCTGTTAATGGATCAGGTTTTAAGCGTTCAACCTCTGACTCAAGTGTTTGTACAATTACACTGAGGTCACTGCTAGGTAAACTCCATATGCTTAAATGATCAGGATGGTGTATTGTATTATACCAAAGGTGTACTTTATTATTTGTAGCAAATTCTACAAAGTTAGGCATTTCCCACCAATTATTACGCATAGGGTTAACCATCACACTTAGTCCTCTATTGTTTGAATTACAATAATCTCTAAATCGCTGAAAGTTTGTCATTAGTATATCAAAGTCTCCGTTAATCCTAATAGCTTCGTAGTTTTCTTTTTCTAAACTATCAATACTGATGTTTAAATGAAGATTACATCTATCCATAATGCGTTGAACTTGTTTATTATATACTGTTCCATTAGTAGCAATATTAATACGCAAAGACGGATTCAGTTCAGCAACAACCATACAGATATCATAAACTATCTTTTGTGCAAATGGCTCACCACCGTTAAATCGCAATTCTTCCAAGTGTGGAATAAATTCTTTTAATTGTTCAACAAACGAATCATCGTAGATCATTGGCATTGGCGGAAGGTTATCTCTGTTCTTTCTTATGCCAGAACTTAGACGGCCTTCGCACATAACGCACTCAAGGTTACATTGGTTACTAAGTTCTAACTCTAATAACGTAGGATATTCTTTAACACTAAAGCCGTCGTATGCTAACGCTAACGGCCAGGTGTCTGCTTCAATCTTTTGTTTGCATACACGGCAGTCTTTTTCAAATATACCGTTTGTTAGATTGTTTCTATATTTTGTAAACGCTTCACCAACCCATATGTCTTTTATAGATCGTTCGGTTGTCCATGTGTCTAAGTGACCTACTAACAACCAGCAAGGTGCTACTCTACCTTCTGTTGTAAAATACATGTTATTGAACGGAGCAACACATGGACTGGTAGTATTAATACTACGATTCTTGTCAAACTCTGCTCGTTTGACATTGTACTTTAAGATTTGTTCTTGTGATAACTTATTCATCAGCATACCCTGTAATTAGTTCGCCCCAGATTCCAAATGTATCATTAAATGATTGTCCTCTAATAGAATCGAAGGATTTTGTATTTTCAATAAATTCATAAATTAGTTTATCATCCTCACAATCTAAGTTTAGGAAATTACGTATCTCACCAAACTCTTTATGAGGAATTCTAGTTAACACTATCTCCTTTAACATGGGAGGTAGATTCTTAATACTATAACACGGATTGTAGTGTAGGATATTAAAATAAATCCAAATGCCTGTACTCTTTGCCCACGCTAAGTATTCTGGCAAATAATACACATTGAATATACTTACAGTAGGACACAATGTTAACCATATATTCTTATTTGTACTTGCTAATTCTTTAAACTTAGCAATGTTTTCCAATATAGTATTCCACTCAGTTGGATATCTCTCATACTCTAGTCTATGTTCCAAGTCATCAATAGATATACACAGTGTAACATTTTTAAATTGTTTTAGCAAATCTATAAACTTTTTGTTGTATAGCGTGCCGTTAGTATTGAGCAACACCGTAATATCTTTAGCACAATCATTTTTAATAATCAATTCAAGTATCTTGATGTTTTCGGGCGATGCCATGGGCTCGCCACCTGTTATCTCAATGTGCTTTAATTCTTTTGACCAAGCGTTGATAACTTCTTCGTTAGTAGTTCCTAATATCTTGTTTGAAATCCAGTAGGCACCATCCTCAATCTTTATATTAAATTGTTCTTGGTGTTCTTTTAAAAATGTAGAACTGGCTTGTGGGCCGCATATTCTACATTTTAAATTACATACATTGTTTAACTTTAGATCTAATGCTCTAGGACCACTAGATGCTACAGGAGTAAACTTTATTTGACTTGTATCGATGTGTTTATCTTTGGCAAACTGTAGTCTAAAACTAGAAACCCCTGCGGCCTCTTCGTTCCAACAACTTTGACATTCTTTAGGCTTCTTACCATCTAAGAATGCCTGTCTTAAATTTTGAAATTTAACGTCATTCCATAAGACATCTAAACTGCCTTCTTTCATATTAGGTAGTTGATATTCATTACCAGGATCTGGTTGTGCGAATTTACAGCAAGGACGCAGTGATCCATTTACATCAGTAGATAAATTAATCCACGGAAGTGTACAAAAACTATCGGGCAATACTTGTGTCATAATAAAATATCTTTATCGTCAAATAGTTTAAGTATTTCATATAGTTCGCTAAATGTTTCTTTAAACGATTGTTTTCTATATGTATCGTGCTTTTGTGTATAGGTAAAGAACTTTTCTAGTTCAGCAGGATCATACTCTCTGTCATACATATATTTGATAATGTTATCAATAGTAGGACTCCACTCAATAAATTCAATACCTGTTGTATCAATTGATCGCAGTTTGTTTTCTATTTGTGACTTGACAAAGTCTGGAAAGTTTACTAGACTATAGTGATGTGGATAATGTACAAGATTAAACACTACAGGCAGTTTAAAGTTAGTTTTCATCTGCTCTAGTATTTCATCTAGATAATAAACATTGTGTATGCCCACAGTAATGTATATTTGTAAGATTAAATTTACTTTGTGCTTTTCTCTTAACAATTTAAACTTCTCTATGTTAGCCAGTACTTCGTCCCACTTGGCGTTCATACGTTGGTATTCAAACCTAGGACCAATGTCATCGATACTTAAACTGATTGTAACTTCTCTAAAATTTTTCCATATTTCAAAAAACTTTTCATTACAAATAGTACCATTAGAATTGTACCAGATTTTAGTAATATCGGGATTACCATACTCATTGATAATTTCCAAAATAGTATCGTGTTCTTGTTGCATTAAAGGCTCACCGCCGTAAAACTCTAAATGATCAACATTCTTAGCCCAAGTTTTTAATATTTTAGTATTGTTTGTGTCTGCACTAAACTTCTCTCTTGAGTTTTCTGTGTACATTTTAATAACATTAGAGTCAGATAGTTCTAAGTCTTTGTGTTCTTTAATCCACTGACTGCTTAGGAACGGAGTACAAATTCTACATTTCAAATTACAAAGATTACTTAACTTTAGATCAAGACTCTTTGGCGATTGTCTAGGAATATGTGAAAAGAACGTAGACACCGGATGACTCTTACCACCGTTGTCGTATAGTTTACGCATACTATTCATTCCAGCCTTTTCTTCGTCCCAGCAAGCGTGACATCCTGTAGGTTTTTCGTTGCGTAGAAATTGTCCTCGAAGGTTCTGTAGTTCCGGTTGATTCCATAGTTCTTCTATATTAACGTCTGGTAATTTAGGAACATCTTGTTGCCAGTCGCTGTCGCCTACTTTATACTTACAGCAAGGTCTAGCACGACCATCTGGATCTACTTGTAAATGAATAAATGGATATAGGCAAAAGTTTTCAGGAACTTGTGCCCCTAAGTTTTCTAAGAACTTAGGAAATGCAGTATGTTCTATGTCAGCAAGTCCTGTTAATTTAAAATCAAACTCGCTGTCTAATAGTTTTGCTATCTCGTTTTTATTCTCTGTAGGAACCCTTGTAGATTCACCGTAGCCTTTGATAATCTCTGCGTTCACAAACGGCTTAAAAATTCGTTTATCCATTTAAATCCTTACATAAATCAAAAAATTCTTTATATTCTGGAAACACTTCTGAGAAGTTAAGTTTGCGCCTTTCGTCATAGGTGTTAAACCACGGAACAAATTTTTTACGATCTTCGTCGTAGTTGCCAGTGTTATTGCGAATACTGTTAGATAAATTTTCTAAATATATAATGTACTGATCGTAACGACCGTAATAGTCACTTACAACAGGCATCTTGCTTACATTAGTTTTCATGTATTCGACAGCGTAATCTAGATGATCTGCAAAGTCCGGAGTTAGAATCATAGGACTTTGCCAGCTAGGAAAGCTGATAATATTTTGTTTAAGGGCAACAGGTCTTTGATATTTTACATATAAGTTTTCAGTAAATTCTATAAAACTCTTTATACTAGTTATATTGAGCGCATTGAGACTCATAATAAACCCAAAGTCAAACTTCAAATCAGACCTAGATAACAATTTATCTAAGTTACCAGTAAACTTATTCCAGTTAACTCCATTGCGAATATATTCTGCTCGTTCGCCGATACTTTCCATACTGACCAGCACTTCTACCTTGAACACTTCTGTAAGTTTAGGAAGATAATTGAACAGTTTTTCTAAATAGTTAGGGGGTGTGTTTAAGTTAGTTACAATCCAAAAAGTCATCTTTTCTTTTCGTCGATCTGCAATTTCGTCAACGCTAGCAATTAACTTGTCCACAAATGTGTAGAACTCAGGCATGATCAAGGGTTCACCACCAATGATGCCTAATCTGTGCAAATGATATCTGCCAATTTGATTGAACCATTCCCAGAATTTAGCGTCAAAGCTAGGAGCCGCTTTGGGAAATTCTCTGTCGTATTGTTCCTGGGTGATCTCGCCGTACTTAATACGTTCGGTAGCCCACTGTGTTGAGTAATGATGACTGCAATACATACATTTTAAATCACACGTATTACCTAAACTAATTTCTAACATGTATGGAGATGTAGATGTTAGTGCAGGATGATCTAATCCTCTAACAGATGCCAAGTACTCTGCTAATTCTTCTTCTTTAAATGGTTTATTTTTAGGAATAAGATTCTTCTGTTGTAAGAACCAGTTGAATCGTTCTGGAGTATGTCTTGGGCTTTTAACTCCGCGATCTTCTAGATTCCAGCAGCTTTGGCAATCTTTGTCTCTAATTCCTTTGATCAATGCTAGCCTACCTAACTTTTCTCGGTCGGTGTTACTGAACGCATCTATACCTAGAGCTTGAAGGTCTTCTTCTGTGACCTTATTAGACGGTGTTCTACAGCAGCTACGAAACTCTCCTCGATCCATATTAAAGATAGGATAGTTCCATTTAAGATCACAAATGGTGTTCATCGGATCTGTGTGTCCGTCAGTATCCACTATAGGTATAATTTTCTGTTTCATATTACTTTTCTTTAGTACACATAATGTCAAAGTTACAATGACACATGGTCTTATTGCAGGTAATAGGATCCATTGGAAGATTTAAATTAGCATCTTCTATGTGACCAATACTTCCACCTACCTTACACCAACCTCGATGAATAGTGCCGTCCATGTCAACAATTAATTGTTCAATTCCGGCGTAGCATTTCCATCCTGACCAGTCGTTGGTTTTTTCGCTAATAAAACGATGTGCGCTTGAAACTTGTGTAGTACCATCTTCATTGACCTTACGCATAGCGCCACGATAATAATCAAAAGTACGATCGAATTTAATATGTTTAGTAATTAACTCATGCTGTTTATCAAATATCTTCTTTTGAAAATCAGTGTAATCATACAGAGTATCACCAAAGTCGTGTATTAGTGGCTGGAGAGCCATTGATATGTTGCCCAGGCCTTTAACCTTATTAGCAACTGCGTAACAATGATCAAACTTTGCAGGACTCATCATGATGTTTACATGTGTACGAACATCGTTGTGTAGGAGTTTAACAACTTCTACAAAGTGTTTTTCATCTGCAAACTCTGGGTGGAAGCTCAAACACACATGATCAAAGAACTGTTTGTTTTCCTCCCAGTATCTTAATGTACGTGAGCCATTACTAATTAATCCTACTTTAATTCCCATCTCTGTACAGAACTGACAAATCTCTGTAAAGTCTTTATACATAGTAACTTCGCCACCAGTAAATTCAAAATAGATATTTTTATGAAAATAATGATCTTTAACACGGGCAATAAAGTTTTTAATAACCTGCGTTTCAGGCCAACGTTTTGAACCGTCATGCAGTGCATCGGGGCAGTAGCTACATTCAAAATTACAAGTGTTTCCTAAACACCAATTGACTACAAACCAATCTTCATGATTGGGATTAGAGTGTTCTAGTTTAATATATTGTTGTTCCATCAATAACCTTTAATGACTATTTAATTATCTCTTTAACAGAGCAGTCAAAAAAAACCTGCCCGTGAGTCTATGACATCAGTGGGGCAGGCCGTGTTATTACTTCTTAGCTGGTTCAGCTTTCTTTTCTACTACAGGCTTGTCAATCTTTGGCATTTCTTTTGGCTGCTTCTTGCACTCAGTTTTGTCAGCATTTTCTTTAACTTTACAGTCAATGCTAGCAGACTTTGGTACACGAGCTTCTACAGTTTTGCCACCAACTTTAACATCTTTGGTTTCGCCTTCTGGCTTCTTTGCTGGTTCGCCAGCTTGGGCTAAACTCAATGATAATCCTAATACTAACGCGGCTAATAATTTCATAGCAATCTCCTTTTGATATTTTATTTACACAAAAAAGCCCGATTATGTTCGGGCTTCTCTGTATTTTGCTAATGCAATTTGTCTAGCTAGCCATAATCTAAATTTTACATGATCTGATAATTCATCGTCTTCAATGACTTTACCAAACTGTGTTGCTTGTCGATTACGACCGAAAGTGACTTCGTCGTTTATTTCGTAGTCACTATCGTCTAGACCCTTTGGATTACTTCTTAGCTGGCTCTTTCTTGTCGTCTTTCTTAGCAGGCTCACTTTTGGCAGGCGTTGCTGGCGCAACAACTGCGGGTGCTGGAGCTGGTGCTGTAACAGCAGGCTTGGCATCAGCTTTCTTTTCTTCTTTTTTAGCGGCAGGTGCTTGAGCAAATGCAGTAGCGGCAAACAAGGTTGCGATTAAAGTTGCGATCAATTTCATGATAAAGTTTCCTTTTTGATTAATGTAGAAATTTATATCCTACATATATATAACGCGATAGCCCCTTTAATCGTTTACACAATCTTATTTAATTTGTGTCCAAACACGCTCACGTATCTGTTTTGTTAATGCGTCAGGTAATGGTACATAATCTAAATCTACAGCATCTTTCTTGCCATTCTTAAATGCCCAATCAAAGAACTTTAATACTTCATCGCTGGTAGCTTTGTTCTTTGGCTCTTTATACATAATGATGAAACTTGCTGAACTTACTGGCCAAGCATTAGGATTCTTTTGATCCACAATGCTTAGTCCCATACCAGAGACACTAAACCAATCAGCACCGTCGGCAGCTGCCGCAAATGTTAAGTCATCTGGGCTAACATACTTGCCTGATTTGTTTTGTAGTTGTAAGAATGTCATGTTGTTCTTTTTAACGTAAGCATACTCTACGTAACCTATTGAACCTTTGATACGATTCACATTGGCAGCAACACCTTCATTGCCTTTGCCACCTACACTATTTGGACTGGGCCATTTAACTGCGGCACCACGACCCACACGCTTCTCCCATTCAGGACTTACTGTAGCAAGATAGTCTGTCCAGTTAAATGTTGTACCACTACCATCAGCACGATGTACAACGGTGATTGGTGCATCTGGTAGTGTCTTGCCTGGATTTAATGCTAGTAACTTAGGATCATTCCATTTAGCAATAGTACCCATGAATACTTCAGCCATTACAGGTCCAGTAATCTTTAGTTCACCTGGCTTGATACCATCTAAGTTGACAACAGGAACAGTTCCACCAATGATAGCAGGGAACTGTACTTGTCCGTTCTTGTCTAGTTCTTCACCTTTAACTGGAGCATCAGTTGCGCCAAAGTCAACGGTCTTGGCGTTGATTTGTCTAATGCCACCTGAACTGCCAATGCTTTGATAATTTAAACTGTTACCAGTGGCTTTCTTATATCCTTCAGCCCATTTAGAATAGATAGGCATTGGAAAAGTCGCACCGGCGCCTGTGATGTCGGCTGCTGATGCTGTAATAGCCGCTGTGGCTAATAGAATAGCAAATAGTTTTTTCACTGTAGATCTCCTTGTGTTAGTTACTACCTAACTATTTAAACACAAAGAGATTACAATATGATTACAAAATTAGACTTTTATGTCCAAAGACTATCACGAGCTTTGATAAGACGAATCATCATAGCTTCGTCTTCTGCCGCGTAGTCTGCTTCAATCTTCTGTAGCATTTCATGAGAACGTGTGCTTAGTTCTTCAAGTTCGGGAGTCTTTTTGCTACCAAATAGTCTGCCATCGTTGAGTTCGCGAGTCTTTTCGCAGTATTCACTCCACCCACTTGCATCGTAGGGATCAGGACGAGCACGATAGGTCACAGTCCACCAGGTGTAGAGTTCTTTGATTTCTTTTGCACGTTCTGCTTGTGATGTAGGGGTTCCATATTCTGGATGATCAGGTTCGCACCAGTCAGTGTTAGTCAGTGTCATTGCCCAATCTAAGTGATCGAGACCTGCTTGTGGACAACGCCAAGTGCGCCAACGGAACCAACCACTGGCCCAGAAGGGAGGATCGTACTTGGCACAAGCTTCTTTATCGCCCCAGGCAATGTGACTCCAGGCTGATTCTATCTCAACAAAATCAACCAGCTCATTGAATAGGCAAGGCAAAAAGCGGTTCCCCACGTCTTGCCACTGGCCAGGTTTAATATCCCGGGGATGAGCGGTAAGACTATGAGTACGAGAAACAAATCGGTTGTTGATATAATATTTGACAGCATATAATTGATCCACAGGCCACCATATAAAATTTTGGATTGCATCTAGGGCCTCTTCCGCAATCCAATAACGAACAGGATTGTAGCCTTTTGCTTCAACTTCCCATTCGTGCCATCCATCCGAGGTTAGTGCACCTCGTTTAGGTGTTCCTCGAACCCAGTCTGCAAATTTACTGCATGACCAATAGTTTTTTCTCATTACATTTTCTCGTATGTTTGTGCAAAGATGTCTTTCTTGACTACACCGTAGTCGTTTTCACCGTGACGAACAATAACATCTTCGCCTGGATTATAGTGTAACTTCTCACCCCAGCTTGTGTCAACCGTTCCGGAGTGATCTGCTAGTTTAGCCACTTTGATAATCTTTTTAGGTGTGCAAACACCGTTGCCTAAATCATCTTTAAGATCGTTAAACTTTTCTGGACTGATAGGATACTGCTCACCTTTTGGTCCAGTCATAATATAGAATCCTTTTGGATACTTAACTGGACCTTCAAGAGTGTCAATAGTGCCAGGTTCGTCGGCAATCTCATAACGTTCTTTAGCAGGACGTTTGTAGGTTTTGAATCCACCGTCCTTAAACCAATCGTCAGTGACACGCATACCTTCTACGATATTGATAAACTCACGAATCATTTACGATCTCCAAACAGTTGTAACAGGTTAATAAACAAGTTAATAAAATCCATGTACAGAGTCAATGCTCCGCGAATCTCTACAACATCGCTAGTGTCCACACTGACTTCTTCACGGATTTTCTGTGTGTCATAGGCAGTTAATCCCAGAAAGATGATAATAGCCAAGGCTGAGATTACCATCTGCATAACTGTGCTGCCAATAAAGATATTAACGATGCTGGCAATGATGATAGCAATTAAACCAACAAACATAAACTTGCCTAGGCTATCTAAACTTTTCTTGGTAAAGTAACCATAGCCACTCATAACACCAAACAAGATTGCCGCACCCATAAAGGCACTGACAATACTACCCATAGTAAACACGGCAAAGATTGTAGCAAAGCTCAAACCCATCAATGCCGCAAATCCATGCAGGCATAACTGTGCTACGCCTTTACTAGGATTATTACCTAGTACCATAGCAACACCAAAGATTGCTACCAGCGGTGAAAAGATTACAATCCACTTCATCACGCCTGTGAAAAAGAATGCCAATAACTCTGGACTAGAGCCCACAAAGTAACTGACAATCATTGATACAATAACAGCAAGACTCATGTGTCCGTAAACACGGCCCATTGCTGAATTAATTTCGCTAGCAGAACGATATGACATTCCACCTGTATAAGTTGTTCCAAACATAATAGTCTCCTTAATGACGGTTAATAATTGGTGTAAAACGTTGTCTAAATGCTGGCTCTAGACAACTGTATGTTTGTTGAGTAAATGTATTGGTATAATGTACCCAACGACCTTCTTCAGTTTCTCTAATATAGTCTATATGGAATTCTGTTCCGTTTCCGGCACCCCATATTTGATCTACTTCAATTTTCATCTTAGTGCATCCATTGTTAATTCCTTACCATAAACATGTGCTACCGGTTTAATCCATCCGTTATTAATACATTCTGAAATAATCATCTTATACTCTCTAGGGCACTTGTCGTTGATTTCAAATCCTGCCCTAGGGCATATTACAAGACCGTCCTGAAGCATAAACTTAGCATCACCATGTCGTATGGTTCTAATATTACTTGTTCTAGTACTTATCTTCAAAGCTTCTCTCCTACTTGGAATCCACGGAACCGTAGGAACCTTGGAAATCGCAGACTGTATGTTCCGTCTTGGTTTTGGGTGACGGCATCTGCTCGCACTTCCACGATCTGACCAAGTAGGGAATCGCGTGAAGTCCAAAAAATATCGCGATCACTATCGCTAAAACCACTGCCAACATTGACCCGAATAGCTTTGCCGTCATCGACTCCTTGGCAGACAATCGCTCCAAGCCTGCTAACGTTTCGTCCCGTGCCTTCTTCAACATCTACTACCTCCAATGATACTTCAATGAATGGTTTAAGTTTTAGCCACGCTACACTTCGTTTACATTCGTATCCAGCTTCTGGATCTTTAATCATAATACCTTCATACCCACCAGTAACTGCCTGTGCGTTAATTTCTTTGTAGCGCAACTGACCTGCATCTGTATCCAAATCAACTAGTTCATTGGCAAGGCAAGTAACATTAGGCAACATTTCATTATTTTGTTCTACCCAAGCCTGAACCATTTGACTGCGCACAGTCTGACTCTTGTCCCAGAAACCCTTTTCAAAGTCTTCAAGTGGACACATGTCAAACAAGTTTAGGATAGCATCGTTGGCCTTGACATCGCTTTTACGATGCACCTGTGTCATCAAGTCTTGAAAACTACTGCTCATGATCTCACCGTCTAGAACTAGAGCATATGGTGGAGGAGTCTTTTTAACCACAGCACTGATCTGTTCTGTTACATGGGGAAAGTTTACTAGTTCCTTGCCATTACGGGAAAACATATCCACACGCCCATCAGGATACACAATAGTAATAACACGTACTCCGTCCAACTTAACCTCAATGAGCTTTTGTCCAGAAACTTTTGACTCGTGATTAGCACTATCATGAGCAAGCTGACAACTAAAAATAGGTATTGCATAGTCAGGCCATTTCTTCTCCACTACTTTATTAACAGTTTTCTCGCTAACACCGCATCGCAGGTCTTTAATCAGTATGCGTCGATACCAGCCATTCCATTGCGCCTTAGTGGCACTCTTCATCATTTTAGCAACGGTGTCACGAGCAAGGTTGCCTGTGAGTGAGCGATTAACAAAGCCAGTGATAATGAGGCTAAAACTATCCCAATCCAAACCAGAACCATCTTCATCTTTTTTCTCCGGGATCTGTTTCAATCCAAATGTGATCATAGGGTCTAATGCAAGCCTGGCACCTTCAAAAAACTCTTTATTACCTGCGTCTGCTTGAGCCAAAATAATGGCTTCTTTGTCCAAACGACTATTGTGATCTTCAAGGGTGGAAATTACATTTTGGCACGGATCATGCATACTAGACCTTTCTGCTGTTTAATGTATATATTATACAGTCTAGCAGTTAATAAGTCAAGTGGTCTGGAGTTTTAAATGGCTTGCCAATTTGGGCATAGGGTAAGTTTCTAATGATTTTCTTTTTCATAGAGCGTATAACTGGATGGTTATGGTTCCAATCAAATGTTTTCATGTACTTGTGCCAGCAGGATTTTTTAGCACGTTTGGATAGATTGTTGTCTAAGTAGTGTTTGGCTGCGTCAAAATTGTTGCCAAATTTGTCATGTAACTCACAGGCAATATTAAAAGCAAATGCGCCCATTTCATCTTTATGACCGTAGTATTCTTGCTCTTTACGATCTCTAGCATAGTAGGCTGTACTTTGATATCCGGGAATATCTTTGAATTGTCTAGTACGGTATTGTCTCAAGTGTACAATTTCGTGTAGCATAGTATCTGCAAATAGTCTACACATTCTATCCCAGCGATTTTCTGAAAGTTTAATTTCTGAGCTGGTAGATTTATAACTAAAATTTATTTCGATCTGCTTATGTTCTTCTTGATCATAGTGAGCATAGTATGCGCCGCCTATATAAACAATGCCCTTATCGTGAGTAGGATCACGCTTTAGTCTAACTCTAATAGGAAGATACCATTTGAGATGGTCACTCAGTAGTTTTTGCAAGGTTTTAATGGCAAGGCGTTTGCCCACCACAAAGGGCTTTAACTCGTACATCATGGTGTACAAGTTATCTCTGTCTAACAACGACCAGTTAAATGGCTTTCTTGACACAGTACTCTCCCAGTTGTACTATTTAAGTCCTGTGTCAATGCCCATTAACTACGCACTTTATTGATATTTTTAAAAATGATGTTGTCTAATATAAATATTACTATGAAAACTTTTAAAGATTATCTAGCTGAAACTATTCAAATAAATGAATACGACACTGTTCCTTCTGGATGGAATCAATTTTCAGGGTCTGGGGGAAAGGCAGTTGCACCTCCTAAAGGTAATTATCAGGAAGTTCCGAGCCCAGATTCAACTGCTCCCGGAACTTGGTATTTGCTTAGACCATCACCAGCAACAGACTTGCCGTTTAATCCAGTAAAAACAAGTTGGTGGCAACCTGTAGATAATGGTGGTGTTATGAGTCCCCAAATAGGTGATGATCGAATGGGCACTATAGTTAACAGATTTGTTGATAAAAATGGAAAGATAGCAGATCAAGGAACTTTAAATCAATGGTTAAAGTCTTTGCCTCAAGCAGAATACGATGCATGGGCAAATACCTCAGGTGCCGGAAGTAGTACTAGCCCTCGTTGGGAATACGAAAATAATCCAAAATATAAAGCTACTAACAAAGTAGGATCAAACAAAGCTGATCCCAAAGTAAAAGCCCTACAAGATCGAATACTGGCTAAAGATCCTAACGCATTGCCTAAATATGGTGCCGATGGAAAAATGGGTCCAGAAACTCGTACCGCTATGGCAAAGCTAGGGATAAAAGAATCCCTAGAGTTACAACGTATATTAGATCTATCTAAGTTTTAATTATGGGCGTTTTGAGATAACTTTGTCTGCTAGGCCATAGGCTACAGCGTCATCTGCTGATAAAAACGTGTCAAACTTCATATTACTGAATAGTTCATCATAGGTTTTACCAGCAGTATTATGGCGCACATACAATTCTGTAAGACGTTTGTTTAGTCGTTGACTTTCTTCAAAGCTACGTTTAGCATCTTCAAACTGCAATTCTTGTACGTGTACTGACCCGCTAGTACCACGTGTACCTGAGCTAACACGATGTATCATCGTACGGCTTTCTGGCAGGACAAAACGCTTGCCTGCCGCACCCGCCTGTGCTAAGAATGATCCCATACTAGCAGCCTGTCCCATAACGTAGGTAGCTACATCAGGTTTGATAAACTGCATAGTATCATAGATAGCTAGCCCAGCTGTTACTGATCCACCTGGGCTGTTAATAAAGAATGTGATATCTTCATTGCCCTGGCTTTCTAAAAATAGCAATTGTGCTACAAGAATACTTGAACTATGTTCGTCAACTTCGCTGTCAAGCATGACAATACGATCTTTGAGTAGGCGACTATAGATATCATATGCACGTTCTCCACGAGCTTCTGTTTCTATAACTGTAGGTATTAAGCGTGGCATTATTTGTATTCCTTATCTAAATTTACATTTGTTAAACCTGCAACTGTCTGGAACTTGTCCCAAGCAATTTTAGCCGCAGGGTTCTTTTTTAATTCACTGCTAGGCAATACAGCTTCTAGCCAAATTTCCGGACGGCGACTAGGGTGAGCACCAAACTTGCGAGGCTGATGTAACTTACCAGTCTCCCAAAGTTCAATGCTTACTGAACGAAAGCGGTCTTCATCTTCCTCTGCATAGTGGCCCCATTCGGGATTACTCCAACCGCCACGCTGATGATATCCTTGCCAAATACCCTGCCATTGTTCATTGTCATGCGGATCAAAATCTGTACGACTGATAATGACCAACACATCGGCAATGTCTACGACACCGTCAACAATATCACGAACACAGCGACTATAACTCAGACCAATTTTCATCTTCTACCTTGTTTAAAGTTTCGAACTAATGGTCCGTCTGAAGTAAAACTCATACGACCCATTTTGCCTTCATAGATGTTTCCATTCCATCGCATTTCTAATTTTAACTGTTTTTCAATACTAACTGCAATGTGATCGTGTTCGCGAAAACTCAAAAGATCTGCAACCATTTTGCGACCATTATCTTCACAAATAACTTCACACGTGTCTTCTACATATTGTCTCATAATTCGAACCTTACCTGTTTAATTGAATCCCAACGAAAACTCTTCCATGCCTTTGCTTCGATATCATAGACCGGCATTACCTCTTCGTTGACTTTCTTTTCTTTTTTCTCTACACTTTCTTTAATTTCTACTAGAGGCACAATATCAGTACTAGTAGTACAATTCATAACTCGCTCTGTACCATCTTTTTTAGTAAATATTATAGTAGTAGGACCATAAGCCAAGTGACCTTTCAACCACTTTTTAAAGACTTTAAAGTCTTTTTCATTTAAGGTCGTCATCATGGGCACTCAATTTTTGTTTAAGGGTTGCATTTTCAGCTTCAAGTTTTTCAATATGACTTGCTAACTGCAGTAGTAGCTCATACATATTTTTAGCTGTTGTTTTTGTTACTTCTGCTACGTTAAAATTTTCCATATTATACCTCTATTACAATGTTAGGATTCCAGCCACTCTCTGGCTCATAGCCTTCATAGCCACGAGGGTTGCATACTACACGAGTACTACCAATCATATAGTCAAACGGATGATGGGTATGACCGTGTGTCCACAGTTTGATCTGCGGACGATCAAGAATAAACTCACTCAAGTCACTGCTGTACGCACCATTCATTAGGTGTTGATCTGCATACTGCTCATGAGTTGATAACTTGCTAGGAGCATGATGTCCGACTACAACAAACTTCTCATTGTGTCGTTCAGCAACAATTTGTTTGATATAGCCCAGCATGTGCTTATGGCGAATAACTGTGTCATGAGGCTTAAGTCTAGTGTATCCCTCAAGATCCTTTTTAATAACAGTAAAGTCGTTCATCATGTCACGTACAGAATGTAGTGTAAGCGGATCACCTTTGTTCATATCAGTCCACAAAGTACCACCAATAAAAGTTATATCATCAATCTTCTTACTGCCTGCTTCTAGGAAGTAGACGTTGGGAAACTTAGCACACTCATTGCTCAATGTGATCAAACTCTGATCCCATCTACCATGGTAGAACTCATGATTGCCTGCTACGTAGATCACATGAGGAAACTGAAAGCTAACACGCTTAAGAAAGTCTCGAAATCGTTGAGCAGTTTCCTGGCGGCGCCCTAAACTTTCAATCATGGCTGCAGTTCTTACACTTTCCTCACTATGATTGTGTAGATCTTCAGCAACCATAATGTCGCCAGAAAGGATTAGAACATCGCAGCCTTCATAGTTAGTAATGTTTATATCAGAGAACTCTAAATGGAGATCACTGACTAATTTGATTTTCATATTGTTTTACTCGTTGTTGACGCTCTGCTTCGTGTGTATCGCACAGAGTCTTAATCCACCCGCCATCTCTTCTCTTACCTGGAGCACCACATGTTTCGCAAGTACGTGCCGCCCATGCTTCTGCCATACGTACCATACCGCTAATCTCGTCATCGCCACCGTCGTAGTAGAACCGTAGGCCGCCAAACTTTTCTTTAATCTGTCCTACAATTACTTGCGGAACAATCTCTGACTGCCTGTTCTTCCAATTAATGTGGTTCTGGATTTGGCCGCACAGTTCTGCAATAATTGGCCACCAACCTTCTCCACAACAAAATCCACCATAGGGTTCTGTGAACATCTGTGAAAACTGCTCAGTCATATGCTTTTCAAAAGCGTCATATTTTTCAAATTCGTCTGTCATTGTACTGCCTTAACGTAATTTAATCTAGTTACAGGATTACCATACTTCCAATGTAGACTATGGTCTTTGACTTTACTTTTAATTACTACACATGGCCCAACTTTCATATCTACTTTGCTGAACCACGATACCATCTTATTGTCTATTATAGCATCAACGTTCCAAGCATCAAAGTTCTTTGAGCGTTGGGACGCAAGTATCTCACAGTCTTTATCAAAAAGACTTGATCCAACGGCAGATAGATATTCCTTATCGGCATTCCTAGCACGTTTCTCAATTTGGTTGTTAGCAGAATCTCTCTTGTAAACACTAGGCAGGCAGGCAATAAAACCAATCTTATTGTCAGGAATTACACCCAATGTTAACAGAGTATTAACTTCCATTTGAAATTCGTTGTCGCCTTTAACTGCGGCAAACATCAGTCGCTTAAAATACTTTTGGATCTCGTTAGCTAGATCACGATCTGTATCTTCTACTGTAATATCCTGTGGTGCAAACTCTATACTTGCATTAGTAGTTTCGTTTAGTTTGAGTGCCTTTCGAACTAGCACCTTGTTAGAGTGTTTCATATACATGAACTTACCTTCACTGTCAAAGACGCTTTCCACTTCTTTAAGATAGGCTTGATTGAATCGTTGAGCGGCGCAGGCCAGTTCTAAAACTTGTTGTAGGGGAAATTCTTTTGACACTTCTCGCTCCTAGGCTGTTTAACAATACTAGTATTTTAATAGAAAATGGCATTCTTGTCAAGTGATTCTAAGTTCAAAAAAACCTTTTTAATCAACTTTTGGACTACTGGATGATCAGTGTGCTTAAATGCTTCAAAGTAGGCAAATAAATTCGGACTAGCATACAGACCTTTTGGACGAATCAACGCCAAGCGGCTAGCACGATGTAGATACTGTATGCTACGGGTTCTGCCCAAATTGCGTATAAGTTCAATTGCAATACTAAGTGCATAGGCATCTACTTCATCAGGATCAGAAAGATAGGCTTGTATATCGTTAGTTGATCCGTGCGTTAATGCTAGATAATTTCTACAGCGACTTTGGTATTGGTGTCTAAGTTCATGTACTGTTGCATCATATAAATGTACAACCAGCTGACCAGTTTGAGAGTGTTCAAAGTAGTTGTCTGGGTCTATGTTATGCAGAATGACTACTTCAATTGGGCAAAAGCCGTTAGCATCATCTTCTGCATCATAGTAGGCATTAACATAGAACTCGTTGGGTTCTAAGTCGTTAACTCTTTTGGTTTTTATTTTTAAATCTAAAGAACTAAATCCCTTGCGTATGTGTGCAATAAGATTTTTAAATTTACCTCCGTTTTCTGTCTTAGCCATGATGCCAGTGCAGAGTTTTCGTACTAGAGATAAATCTTCGTTCACGTTAGAGTCTATAGGTTACACGCCCTTTGGTAAGATCGTAAGGGCTCACTTCTACTTTGACGCCATCACCCATGATGACTTTGATTTTATGTTGCTTGAGTCTGCCACCCATGTAGCAGATTATTTCATGTGCCATATTATTTACTTGGACCCTAAAGGTAGAGTTTGGCAGCACTTCGACTACTTTGCCTACAAGTTCTATTAGTTCTGAATTTTTAGCCATGTTTGGTGATTATTAGTGCTCCGTTTTCTACTACAATATTTAACGTATCTCCCTCTTTCCATCCATTTTGCTCGCAAATTTCAGGAGGAATCTTCATCATAACATTATCCGGATCTCCAGGAATGTCTTCAAAAATTTCTTCAACTAGGAATGTTTTCTGTTCCATTTTTTACCTTTTTAGTTTGACTATCACCTGGTGCAATTCTATAGTTGTCTTCTACTGAGTCGGCAGTACTAACTTCAAAGATCATTGAGTTAGGCTGCATAGCAATTAATTGATGAGGCTGTAGTGGCGGATTATGCCATACATCGCCTTCTTTTAACAGGATCTCTTTAGTCTCAGCAGTGTTGCAATCAATGTATTTGAGCATAAACTGTCCTGCATTAATGAACCAAGTTTCGTCTTTTTCTTTGTGAAAGTGCATACTAAACTTAGCACCTGCTTTTGTAAAACACATGATCTTACCGCAGTACTTGTCATTGGTGGCCCAAATAAGTTCGTAGCCCCAACCTTTTTCTTGATAGCCTTTTTGTTGTGTCATTCATTATCCTTTGATTCTACTACTAACCAACCTAGTTTATATAGGTCATCTTTGATCTCATCGGTGACCATACCTTCACCAACATATCCTTCACCTGCTTTGTAAGCAAGTTGTTCCTGCTCAGTAAGAGCTGCCTGCTCACTTTCACTAAGTGTTCTAGTATCTCTAATACCGCTACAGTACCAATCAATGTAGTCACCCTTTTCTTGCATGTCTGCAATGATACCACCAGAGTGTCTCCAACTGCACGACCATCGTTGATCTTTTAGTATAGGCCACATCTCACGTTTGATAAAATCATTGTTGCACATGGCAGCGTATAAGTTTTGAGCATACACATCATCTCCACGCACTTTTTCCAAAATCCAATCAGTTGCTCGCAGATCATATTCTAAATTATCTTTTTTCCATTTTGGATCGACCATGTGTTCTTCGTCCTGTTGCCGTGCGGACTTGTAAAGATTTAAGTAATCTTCGCTAGGCTCTTTGCCTTCTTCCTCACAGCGTTTAACATAGTTCTCCGCTTGAAAAGTATGTCGTTCTGGGCTTTTTGATATCTTGGTCATTTTATGAGTATAGCATAAAAAAAATACGGTGTCAAGCCTTAAAATAAATATAGTTTATGTTTAAGTCCATTTCAAAATACACGTATTTTAGTTTCATTCCATTTTTTATACTTGGCACGGTTGCCGTTGTTCTTTTAATTTTAAAAATCATACCTGCTTATTACTTACTATTTACACTAGTATCCTGGGTATTGATCAGTGGTCTTGGAGTTGCAGCAGGATATCATAGAATATTTTCTCATAAAAACTATGCAGTCATGCCAATCTGGAAAGAAAATATCATATTGTTTTTTGGTGCATTGTCGGGGCAAGGATCTTCTATAACTTGGACTGCTATACACAGAGGTTATCATCACTTGCATACTGATACTGA
>Ga0209550_10001180_pt1 | contig 25248 bp, 22 predicted proteins | sample LauGreSuBDMM15SN_2_FD_187567 | JGI IMG/M metagenome (GOLD analysis project Ga0209550, IMG submission 187567) | Freshwater lake microbial communities from Lake Michigan, USA - Su13.BD.MM15.SN (SPAdes) (version 5) | ecosystem: Environmental > Aquatic > Freshwater > Lake | place: Lake Michigan... | reverse complement strand
GGGCCAATGTCTGATTACCCTACCTGGACCACATCCCCAATCTAAAACCACCCAGTTTCCCTCTGGTAACCACTCTTTCATTATATTTTGAACCCATTCAGCTGTTTTTTTTCCACCAAAATAATAACTGGAATAATCTAATTTGAATGATTCATACATTAAATAATCGGGAGGTAAAACAACGTCGGGAAAGTTCTTTTTAAAAGCATCATTATCTTTTTTATTCTGGTATTTCACGAAAAAATACCTTAGATAATCAGCTACATAAAGTAATCTGACTTTACGCAAAAATCCTGAAAATGAATTTTTAATACGATTCATTCATAAAAATTAGCGGCACATTAAGGAGATATAATTATTTTATGAGGTTGGGGATAATCATCCACCTTTAACCAGTAAACACCCGGAGAATAACCAGCAATATCAAAGGTACAAGCACCAAAGGAAGTTTTGCTTTGAAGCATTCTTCCCATAAAATCAAACAGATATAAGGTAGAAGCCTTTTCTGATGAGGTATTTTTCGATATAATAACCTGAAGGTAACCTGAGGCAGGATTAGGATAAATCTGGATTTGATTTTCAGATAGCTTATCTTCCGTTGAAGTTGATAAAGAGCAATTAGTTTGACCCAAAAGAGTGGATCTGAATCCGTTTAATGAGGCATTCATGCGTTTCTTTTGACCTTCAGTAAACATGTACATGCATTCATCATCTACATAATCCATATAGTTAAAAAATAGAATACCATTATCCGTTGGAGAACAATCATCTTTTAATGGATAGCTGGCACAATCGTAGGTAGCTTCAAATTGCACAGGCGTATCTGCCACTTCGTCCCCTTCTTCACATTCACTATCATCAGGCCCCCAAAGATGTTCGAGATTAAAATAATGCCCCATTTCGTGCGTCGTAGTTCTTCCCTTGTGATTAGGAAACGAGGCAATAGCTGTTCCCGTGCTACCAAAATATTCTGAAGAAATAACCAGTCCATCAGCTTCGAGAGGATCTGCGGTGCCGGGTAAAAAAGCGAAACCATATAAATCTTCTCCAGCTTCACAAACCCAGATATTAATATATTTTTTATTATTCCATGGATCTTTACCCCCTCGTATAGTAGAAAACCATCGGTCCTTATCACCAATATCTGTAACTGTTGTTTTTGTTCTGGTTATACCATTGGTAACCATGCCCGACGGATCGCGCGCAGCCAAACAAAATTCAATACCTACATCGGCTACAAGATTCTTAAAAAAAGCAGGTGTTTTATTAGCATCGCTATTCAGTTTTCTAAAATCTTTATTTAAGATATCAATTTGAGATTTAATCTGTTCGTCTGAAATATTTTGATCTGGAGTTCTCCAGACCACATGAACGACGACGGGAATTTTGACCACTGTTTGTCCCGATTTGGCTGCATCATCCTTTTCAATCCAATTTTTTGTAAAGGCCTCTATGATTTGTCTTTCTTTTATCAGACCTGGATTTCTGGCAAGGGCCTCAAATCGTTTATTTTCAGTTCCGCACTTTTTCTGACTTTTTCCTGGCGTGGAAAAAAGAAGAAATAAAAAAATATAAAAGAACACAGAACGATACCTCATTTTAAAGAATTAATTTGACATATAATTATTTGCATAACCCATTGCGGCATCGATCAGGGTATCCAAATCTGCTTCTGTGGTTAAGGCATTGGTGATGCTTAATCTAAGAAATACATTTTCAGAAAGAACCGTCTGAACGATATAAAATTTCCCCCCGAGGATTATTTGTTCTCTAATATACTTATTTAGATGATTAATGTCCATTAAATGAGTAGATTTTGTCGGTAAAAATCGAAAACAGATAATATTACAAGAGGGTGGCACGGGCACTTCCCAACTATTACTTGTCAGAAATTGTCCGTAAATGTATTGACATAGATTATTTACCCGGTTGATATAGGCAGAAAAAAGAGAGGTTCCATATTGGTAAAGAAGGGTATAAACGGGAAGGCTTAGCATAGATTTTGTGCACTCGAAAGATCTTTTAGCCACATTATGCCATTCAAAAGAGGCATCATTTTCCCAAAGATAGTGAGCATGTTGGGCGAAAGTTTTAAATTGGTTCCTACCATCATTTAGAACAAGCGCGGTAATCAATGACGGAGCGAGGAGCATTTTATGAAAATCCATGGCTACACTATCAGCGGTTTCAATACCCTCTACTAAAAATTTCCAATCTTCAGAAAAAGCATTGGCAGCACCGTGAGCGCCATCGACATGGAACCATAAATTATTTGCCTTACAAAAACTACCTATTTCTTTTAAGTTATCAAATGAACCGGTAGCAGTGGAGCAGGCAGAACCTACCACGGCGATGACCTCAATACCCTTTGACTTAGCCTCCTCCAAATATTGAGGCAACAAATTGGTCCTCATTTTATATTGGTCATCTACGGGAATTTTGATAATACCCTCACTACCCCAACCCATGATTCTCGCTGCCCTTTCCACACAATAATGGGCTTCCTCAGAAACCATGAGCGCCATATTAGATTTATTTCCTGTATTCCAAACGGGAAAGGCCGAAATACAAGCTCTGGCAGTAAGCAGAGCGGTTAGATTTGCCAAAGTCCCACCATTACAAAGCAGACCATTTGCATTGTCAGAAAAACCAAAGGTTCTGGCTACCACATTTATAACGGCACGTTCCATAGATGTTCCGGGGACACCCATTTCAAAAACCGCCATACCATTATTCATAAAGGCATTAAGTAATCCTCCTAAAGCTGCAGAGGGAGCAGGAGGATTAATTTGATGGCCCATATAACCAGGATGATGAAGGTGAATGCCCTCATTTAACACCTTAGAAAATAAATCTGTCAAACTTTTAGTCCCTGGATTTTCAAGTTCATTTTCCCAGTGGGAGAAAGCCTCGTCAGTAGAAAAGTGAGGTAAAACTTTAATATCTTCCTGTCTTTCCTCCAGTTTTTTAAGGTAATCTGCTAACAAATCAACCAAGGCATGACCTTCCTTCCTAAATTTTTCAGGATGGTAGGCATCCAATATATAGTTAAAATCTTTTTCCATCATACTTTTGAGCACTAATGTGCGAAATGTACATTAAAATCACCCTGAATTCTTTCTATTGCGGGATTATAATACCCAAATTTAAGGTGAGGAAATAATTCAGAAAGGTGCGCCATCATATTTTTAATACCGATATATTCTGGTGTATCTGCGACATTAATTCTACCGAGATACCAATCGGGATCGATATTAAAATTTCGCCATTGAATCATTTTGAGTCCGGTTTTCTGAATAAGAGAAACGAGCGCATCGAGTTCTTCGGGAGAGTCGGTCATTCCGGGAAACACGAAATAGTTGAGACTAGTCCAGCCTCCAAAATCATTCATTATTTTAATACTTTTCAGTACATCATCGAAGGTGTAGTTATTGGGTCTGTAATATGCGGTATAGATAGCGGGTTGTGCCGAATTCATACTCACTCTCATGCTATTGAGGCCAGCTTTACAAAGGGCTTCAACGGCATCGGGCTTACTTCCATTGGTATTTATATTAATACTCCCTTTATCGGTAAACTTTCGAATTTCCTTTATTGCCGGCACCAATGTTTCCCACATGAGGAGTGATTCCCCTTCGCAACCCTGTCCAAAACTTATGATAGGAAAAGGAGCTGATTCCAGGTGAGGCACGGTAAATTCCACAATTTCATGAACGGAAGGCTTAAAATTTAAGCGCTCCTGATTGGAAACAATAGGTTCTTCGTCGGGTTGAAGGGAAATACAACCTAAACAATTGGAATTACAAGCGGGAGAGACAGGCACAGGACATTCCCAACGTCCCATAAAATAATTTCTTGCTGCAGGACAGGTGTAAGTTAAGGCACAATTTGAAGCCAGATGTTCAACCAAGCGATTATTGGGGTAGGATTTTCTAAAAAGTTCAATCCCGTCCTTTACACTAACGTCATCGAAACCAGCACATTCCTGTCTGATATCCTCCTCAATGCGCACGGCGGGCACATAAAATTTTTCATTAAAAAAGCCCACTGCGGTATAGCAAAACAAAGAAAGAACCGGCGCATTTTCCTTTCTATCAAAGGTAGCGAGGTATAAACCAGTATAAGCAGGGGGAATAAAGGCAGCTACGGCATTTCCCTTGTCACAAAACCTGATTTCACCTGACGACACATCTTTGCCGTAAGGAATTCTATCTGGGAGCGTGTAAAGCGAACCTCCATCGGGCAATTCAATCCAATCGTCCAATGGAACTTCATCGGCATACCAACCACTACGCCCCAGAGCATATAAAGAAGTATCTTCAAAAACATTTCCATTTTCGTCAGCATAAAGAAGAAAAGGCGAAGAACTTAGAGACATAAATTCATAATTTTTGACAAAAATAGGATTTTTTAGGCCCTTCATCGAAAAAAGTAATGAAATTAGCCCATAAGGTTTGTAAATTTGTAAAAAAGCCAGATATGCTACATTTTTTCAGAACATTATTTGCTTCCTGTTTAGGAACTATTCTTGCCTTAGTTGCCATCCTTCTTATTGGCATAGCTATTGCCGCCTCCTTTGCGAGCGAAGGAAATACACCTCCTGAACTGACTCCTAATACCATATTAAGACTCACATTTAATGAATCGATTCCAGAATTAACCAATAATGCGGAATTAGATCCTTTTCAGTCCATAAAAGGAGATGATTTATTGGGATTACATGAAATCATTGCAACCATTGAGAATGCGAAAAATGATTCCAGAATAAAAGGTATTTTCTTAGACATGGAAATGCCCTCTTTTTCAGGATATGCCACAGTAAAATCATTGCGTGATGCTTTGGTATCCTTCAAAAAAAGCGGTAAGTTTATCATTGCTCATTCTAAGTTTTACATGCAGTCAGATTACTACCTGGCCAGTGTAGCCGATAAGGTTTATGCTAATCCAGTGGGTATTTTTGAAGTAAGGGGAATGGTAGCTGAAGTTCCATTTTATAAAAATCTATTAGATAAACTAGGAGTCAAAATGCAAATTTATTACGCTGGTAAATTCAAGGGAGCCACCGAACCTTACAGATTAACCCAGTTAAGTACAGAAAATAAATTTCAATATCGCGAACTTCTGCATGATTTTTATACTTCCTTTTTAAACGATGTGGCCACTTCAAGAAAATTGAGCCCTTCACAAATAGCTGATATTGTTGGTAATTATAAAGCGGATAGTCCTGAGAATGCAAAAATTCACGGATTAGTAGATGAGGTGATTTACCGTCAGGATGTCATGGATATTTTTAGAAAGAAATTGGGCTTTAAAGAAAATGAAAAGGTACCTTTTGTTAGTCTCGCTGGCTATCATAAAGCCAATGCTCCTTCAAAGAATTTTAGTGCCGATGATAAAATTGCCGTAATCTATGCGGAAGGTACCATTGCAGACGGTAAGAACACGGCGGGAAATATCGGAGATTTATCTTATATAAAGGATATTGAAAAAATTTCTGGCGATGATAGAGTAAAAGCTGTTGTATTAAGAGTTAATTCGCCGGGAGGAAGTGCCCTGGCCTCTGAAAATATTTGGTACGCCTTAAAAAAATTAAAAAAGACAGGTAAACCTCTTGTTGTATCCATGGGGAATTATGCCGCATCAGGTGGTTATTATATTGCCTGTTTGGCAGACAGTATCTTGGCTGAGGAAAATACCGTAACGGGTTCTATTGGTGTGTTCAGAATTATCCCAAGTGTCGGTGGCTTATTGGAAGATAAGGTAGGAGTTACTTTTGATACAGTTAAAACTGGAAAATATTCACAGGGATTAAATGTATTTTTCGATATCGGAGAAGATGAAGGTAGAATCATGCAAAAACAAGTTGAATTAATGTATGAAACCTTCCTTAAAAGAGTAAGTGACGGACGAAAGCTATCGCGAAATGCGGTGGATGCCATAGCCCAGGGCAGAGTCTGGAGTGGATCAGATGCCATACCTATTGGCTTGGTAGATAAAATTGGAAATCTTCAGGATGCCATAAAAGTAGCGGCAAAAATGTCAAAATCAACTGATTATCGCATTACGGAATACCCACAGGTAAAAAATAGTGTAGAACAGTTATTTGAAGACTTCATGAACCCCAATGATGCAGAAACAGCCATAAAATTAATGTCGGCAGAATTTCCAACATGGAGACCTTATCTTCAGGATTTACATGAGCTGAGGTCAGCTAAAGGTATTCAGGCAAGAATGCTAAGTAGGGTACCTGTTCATTAATATTGTTATTAAACTATATTTTCTCTGTTTAATTATTCTTATCTTTGTGTGACATTCAGGTTTTATTATTAAATACCCAAGGAATACTCGAGTAAAAATGGGAAAAATAGTGGCAATTGCTAACCAAAAAGGAGGCGTTGGTAAAACAACAACGGCCATAAATTTGGCTGCTAGTTTAGCAATTTTAGACAAAAAAGTACTGTTGATAGACGCAGACCCTCAGGCGAATTCTTCGAGTGGTGTTGGCGTATTGTCTTCGGATGTAACATTGAGTATCTATGATTGCCTGCTTAATGGTGTGGATCCGTATGAAACTATCTTTGAAACGGATACCCCTAATCTGCACATTCTCCCCTCCTCCATTAGTTTGGTAGGTGCTGAAATAGAATTGGTCAATCAACCAAACAGGGAATATTATATGCAGGCTGTCGTTGAAAAACTTCGCCCCGATTATGATTACATTATTATAGATTGTTTACCATCATTAGGTATTGTAACGGTGAATGCATTATGTGCGGCAGATACCGTCTTAATTCCGGTGCAATGTGAATTTTTCGCCCTTGAGGGTCTAGCTAAATTACAGGAAACCATACAATTAGTTAAGAAAAATTTAAATCCCAAATTATCTATTGAGGGTATTGTACTCACCATGTATGATGCTCGTTTACGATTGGCCAATGTAGTCATTGCGGAAGTCAGAGATATTTTTCCCCAACAGGTTTATCAAACTATAATTCACAGAAACGCTAAAATAGGTGAAGCACCTAACATGCATACCCCTGTAATTTTGATGGACGCAACTTGTAAGGGAGCCATAAATTATCTGAATCTGGCACAAGAATTTCTCACAAGAAATAAAGATTCACAAATCGCACAGACTGTCCCGGTTTGATTTAGGTTTTAAGGGATAAATAAACAGGCAACAGGAAAAAGCATGGCAAAAAAATTATTTCATAAGCAGGAATTAGGCTTAGGTATTCGTGCTTTACTAACTAATATTGATAATGAGGTACAGAAAGATTCCGTTTCTGTCGTCAAAGAGTTGGCACACTCCATAGCAATGATTCCATTGCATCAGATTGAGGTTAATCCATTTCAACCGAGACATGATTTTGATCCGGCGGCCTTAGAAGAATTAGCTGATTCCATACGAATCCATGGACTAATACAACCCGTTACCGTAAGAATGTTAACTACAAATGCCTACCAGTTAATTTCAGGGGAAAGAAGACTCAGAGCTTCTAAATTGGCTGGCATTTCCGAGGTACCCGCTTATATCAGAATAGCGAATGATCAGGCTTTACTTGAAATGGCCCTGATTGAAAACATACAACGCGAGGATTTAAATGCGATTGAAGTGGCTATTTCCTTCCAACGTTTAAAGGAAGAATGCAGCTTAACAGATGAACAATTAGCGGAAAGAACGGGGAAAACAAAAAGTAGAAGTACTATCACAAACTATTTGAGATTATTGCGTCTTTCTCCTGAAATTCAACAGGCAATCAAGGATAAAAAGCTGACCATGGGGCATGCAAAAGCCTTAGCTGGCATTGAAGATTTTGCCTGGCAGTCCACCTTGTTTCGACAAACCATATCGGAAGACTTATCTGTGAGGGCTCTTGAAAAACTAATCCAGCAGTATCATCAAGTTGAACCTAAAAAAACGGAAATGCCCTTACCTAACGATTACGATTTTATTCAAAAGCAATTTCGGGCGTTTTTTGGGAATGGAAAACTTCAACTAAAACTTAGAGAGGACGGCAAAGGGCAGATAATTATACCTTTTCAAAATGTCAATGATCTCAATAATCTTTTGGAAAAAATTGAAGATTAACCGGTTTTTTACCTTTCTTTTCATTTTTTTCGTACATTTTGGTTTTCTCTGTGCTCAAGATACCTTACTTGTTACACCCCTTTCTGTAAATAAAACTATCCTTATTGATAGCTCCTCTTTTGATAGCATAAAAATAAAAACCCCACCAAACCCTAAAAAATCAGCCCTATATTCCCTTATTTTACCCGGATCTGGTCAAATTTATAATGGAAATTGGTGGAAAACACCTTTTGTATATGCCGCTATTGGTGGCTCTATCGCCTATCTGCAAATCAACCAATCCAGGTATAAAAGATTCAAAACGGCCTTAGAATTAGAATTAGCCAAAAAACCGCATGAGTTTACTGGTAAAATAAACAGCGCAGAAGCTCTCAGAAATTTGCGTAATAAATATGACAAAAACACCCAAACCAGCTATATTGGGGTGGTTGTAGTATATGGTATTGTTGCCATAGAAGCTTTTGTTGATGCTCACTTGCAGAATTTTGACATTAGTGATGATTTGAGTATAAAGGTAAAAATGCCCGGCCTTCAATTTGTTTACACTTTTTAAAATAAATTATATGGAATATAGAAGATTAGGCCGTTCCGGCTTACAAGTAAGCTTGTTATCCTTCGGTTCTTGGCTCACTTTCGGTAATCAAATTTCAGATGAACTTGCCGAAGAACTTATGATTGAAGCTTATGATCAAGGTGTTAATTTTTTTGATAATGCTGAAGGGTATGCCGATGGTAAATCGGAAATAGTTATGGGAAACATTCTCAAAAAAATGGCCTGGGACCGAACATCTTACATTGTTTCAAGTAAAGTGTTTTTTGGTTGTGGTCCAAAGGGTCCCAATCAAACAGGATTGAGCAGAAAGCATATTTTTGAAGCTTGTCATGCTGCATTAAAAAGATTGCAACTTGATTATCTTGATCTTTATTTTTGTCACAGACCGGACAAGAATACTCCGATGGAGGAAATCGTCTGGAGCATGAATCAGCTCATTCAACAAGGTAAAATTCTTTATTGGGGAACTTCTCAATGGTCAGCTCAGGAATTAATGGCTGCTCACATGGTAGCAAAAGAATATCGTTTGATTGGACCTACTATGGAACAACCTCACTACAATATGTTTCACCGCGACAGAGTGGAAGAGGAGTATAAACTTATTTACAAAACGGTTGGACTAGGTACAACTATTTGGTCACCTCTTGCATCTGGTACACTGACTGACAAGTACTTAAAGGAAATCCCAACAGGTACGCGCATGGATTTACCCGGAGAGGAATGGCTAAAAACCAGGAGCTTGACGCAGGAAAAACTACATAAAATACGCGGGTTAAATAATATAGCCCTTGAGTTAAATACCTCCCTGGCTAAATTAGCTGTTGCCTGGTGCATTCAGAATGAAAATGTGAGTACCGCTATTTTAGGCGCTTCAAAAGTAGTTCAACTAAAAGAAACACTTGCTTCCATTGATTTATTACCAATGATGACCGCTGAAGTTAATCATTCCATCGAGAAAATACTTCAAAACAAACCGAAGGAAACAAAATACTAAAAAAAGGGGGCTGTCTTAAAAGATAGTCCCTTTTTTTCTACGATTATGCCCAAGGGACATTAGATTTTTGCAAAAAAAAATTATCGTAGAGACGCGATGCTTCGCGTCTTTTCCCCGATAGGTTTTGATTTAATATTCACCCCTAACACCTGGTTTTGAATCAGGATTTACAGGATTTTGAGGATTACAGAGAACGTCTATGGTTTGGATGGATGGTTATTGCATAATGGTCAATCGTATCGTTTCATCCTACATGACACAGGGGCGATAGCCCTGCCATTTTCGTAAAACTCCACCGTCGGGTCATAATTTAATCAACATCTATGCCAACTACAGGCACCAACCAACTTAGTTTATCAGCCACTGTACCAGCTCTTATGCCTTCGATTTCTTTTTTCAAAATAGACCCAACAGAAGATGCCGTTGGCGGCTCTATCTGAATTGTTTTATCCTTATAGGTCAATTCCTTAACAGGGACAATCAACGCTGCGGTACCGACACCAAATATTTCTTTTAGGGATCCATTATCTTTTGCCGCCAGAACTTCAGAAATAGTAATTACTCGTTCTTCATAAGGGATATTCATGTAGGTCAAAATATGCAAAATAGTGTCCCTGGTTATTCCCTTTAAGATAGCCCCATCTGTTATAGGCGTAATGACCTTTCCGTCAATAACGAACATTAAATTCATGGTACCAACCTCCTGAATTTCTTCAAAATGAACACCATCCAGCCACATTACCTGATCAAAACCTTTTTCTTGAGCTAATTTTGCTGGCAAAAGACTGCCTGCATAGTTCCCTGCCGCCTTTGCCTCACCAGTTCCTCCCTTTACAGCGCGGACATAAGTTGTCTCAGCCAGCAACGTAACCGGATTAGCATAATATGGACCAACGGGACAGGTAATAATCATGAATGTATATTCACTTGCAGGTCTAACCCCTAAAAAGGGATCCGTTGCGAACATAAAAGGTCTGATATAAAGAGAACTCCCTTGAATCGCAGGAATCCAGTCCTGGTCTAAAGAAATTAAAGCCTGCAAACCATCTATAAAAACTTGTTCTGGTAAGGAAGGCATACACAATCTCTCTGCCGATCTATTTAATCTTCGCGAATGTTGTTCCGGCCTGAACAAAAAGGGTTTTCCGTCAAGCGCTTTGGTTGCTTTCATACCCTCGAAAATAGCCTGTCCGTAATGAAGAGCCATTGCAGAAGGAGAAATAGAAAGAGGACCAAATGGCTCAATCCTAAAGTTCTTCCATTCTCCATTTTTATAATCAGCTATAAAAACATGATCTGAAAAATTAGCACCAAAAGTTAAGTTAGAAAAATCAATGTTATTTATTTTGGTAGCATCAATTCGTTGTACCTTTATGGCAGTTGACATGTTGTTGTTTTTTTTGCTAATTTACGAAAATTTGTTCATAACAGAAATAAGATGTTCCCTGAAAACGCCATTTCCCCTGATTTTTTTGATTTTGATATGTATCAAATTCCTGACAATGAATTAGTTGAAAAAATAGTTAGGGGCTTAAACAATGAACAATTTTTAATTATTTTCTCCTGTTCCGAAGAGGACGAAAAGGAATTAAATCCTTATTTGCAAAAAATTTTAACAGCTTTGGGTACGCAAATGGAAGTTGATACCCACTACCTGAATTTACCCCCGGGTACTGAAATCAATTTAAGTCATTTTTTACTACATACGGCGACGAGAAAGATTTTACTTTTTGGTATCCAGCCTCATTTGTTGAGTTTGAATATACAAATACCGCCTTATACCGTTTTTCCATTTTTAGGTTGTAAATGGCTCTGGGCTGACCCATTAGGAGATATTTTTGCAGAGAGAAATCAAACAAACAGACCCAAGGCGGCAGCATTGTGGACTGCTTTAAATATATTAAAAAAAGATTAGTCATTCTTTAAAATTTATCCATTGAAAAAATTATTATTTGCTACACAGAATAAAAATAAATTAAAGGAAGCCATTGAGATTTTACGTCATAAATACGAAGTTTCATCACCGCCTGCATTAGAAAATGAGGAGGAGCTACCTGAAGATTTTTTTACACTTTCTGAAAATGCCTGCCAAAAAGCATCGTTTGTAGCAGAAAAATTTAATCTGAATTGTTTTGCGGAAGATACTGGACTTGAAGTTTATGCCCTTGACTTGCAGCCTGGTGTTTTTTCAGCCCGATTTGCTGGACCGGAGAGAGATGATGAAGCGAATAAAAAAAAGTTACTGCAATTACTTGAGGGAATAACAGACAGGCGCGCGCGATTTCGAACGGTCATTGCATTATATGAGAACGGGAAAATAAATTATTTTGACGGTATTCTGGAGGGTGAAATTAGCGACAAACCACTTGGAAGCAGCGGTTTTGGTTATGACGCCATATTTAAACCCAATGGTTACAACTTAACATTGGGAGAAATGGAAGATAGCCAAAAAAATAAAATCAGCCATAGAAAACTAGCCCTTTCAAAACTGGTAAAATATTTATCTGATTCATTTGAAAATTAATGTTTATTTTCGCATTTTACTGAAAACGAACTGATAATGAATATCGATTTATTTATAGCATGCATTGAAAATCCTCTTCGATTAAGAATGGTTTCTTATCAGGAACTTAAGACGCTGGTTCATCAATTTCCTTACTCCGCCAATTTAAGGCAAATACTATGGGAAAAAAGCCAGCTTGAAAATCATTTGGAAAGTGAAAAAAATTTACAAATGGCTGCCTTATACAGCATAGATCGTAAATACTTGTCCAAAAAATTTGATTTATTGCGTTCCTTTTTGGAAAACGGTAAAACGGAGACTGCTATGCCCCCGGAATCACAGCCGCCCCTTCCCTATTTTCAGTTAGAACAAGAGGAAGAAAACACTTTAATGCCTGCATCGAAAGATTTTTTTTCGTCATGGAATGAATCAGTTGGAACGCCCTTCGCGAGCAAAAATAAAACTATAAATAAAAAAAGCCCCCCTGAACATCTTCCTGTCTCCATTAATCATTTTAGAAATTCCGCACAGGAAGCATCGGTTCAAGCAGAGCGCAGTATTCAAGAAAATTCAATGCCGGTGAGCGAGACGTATGCCAAAATTTTAGTGCAACAAAATCAAATTGACAAAGCGATTGAAGTTTATGAGCGATTAATTTTGATATTTCCTAAAAAAAGTGCGTTATTTGTAGCCGAAATAGAAAACTTAAAAAATATTTAGCATGACCTTTATAACTGTTCTTATTGCATTTGTCAGCCTTTTGTTAATGGTTGTTATTTTAATCCAGAATCCAAAAGGTGGTGGCGTTGATGCTACTTTTGGTGGTGCACAGGCAAATCAACTATTTGGCGCTGCTAAATCGGCTGATTTTATTGAAAAAGCAACGATTATTTTAGCTGCTTTGGTTTTTGTACTTTGCATCGTTGCCGCTGTACTTGCAGGCGGTGGAGCAGCTGCTGGAGGAGAACAACTTCTTTCTCAATAATTCCATTCCTATTCGCCGTATATTATTTAAAACGGCTAAAAACATATTGAAATAAATTATTTACGTCCGTATTAAATGTATAATGTCGGGCGTAAATAATATTTTCCCCCAGCACCTTCTCTTCCGAAGGGTACTTTTTATTTAAAGCATACGATATATCAGAGAGTGTCAGAACGCCTTCAGGGATTGGAGGTAAACTGTGTTTTTCATCGTTTGATGTTATTTTTCCATACCCAATCCAGGTTCGTTCCCCTTTTAAGACAGTGAACCATCGACCCATTCTTCTTAAGATATTTTTTCGCTGAAATAATAGGAAAAAAGGAATAAGAATCATATAAATAAAGCAAAAAGTGAGGTCGAATAATCTTTTTTGCCTCAAGAAACGGTTATCGGCAAGATTTAGATGAATACGGTAGGTAAATAATTCTCCGGGATCATTTTTAGAATAAGAACTAATAATACTTGCATTTGACGCCTGCATGATACGAAATTGGTACTTACCGCCCATTTTGCTCATCCAATGCATGATTTGAGTAGCGGTTACATCTTTGGAGCAAAAAATAATATCATCGATTTGATTAATACGGCAGATGTCGTCTAAGTCATTTATATTACCAAGGAACTGAGACGAAATGGTATCTACATTAGCGGGTGAAACGATACCCAGGGAGTAAGCGTTAAAACCTATAGCATCTAATAATTTTTGGGTGCGCAGACCTTCATTTAAAGAGCCTACGATTAAAAATCGCTTTTTACCCTGTTTGAAAAAATCCCGTCGGAAATGGGAAAACAATAAAAATCTGCTTCCTACAATAGATATAGCGCTCCATAAAGTACCCAAAACAATCAAAGCGCGGGAATTCCTATAAGCTGGTTCAAAAAATCCATAAATAGCTGCAATAATCAAACTACCAATTAAAAGACTGGAAAGAATTGATTTTGGACTTATTTTTTTGTCGTACGCGCCACTAAAAAATAGCATGGTAATCCAGATAACAACATAAAGAGGAGCATTTACGTAGAAAAAACGTTCATCGTAGTAATTTTCGTCAGAGAAACGGTACCAACCCCAATAAAATTGGAGCATGATTAAACCCAGATAAGTTAAAAGACCATCAAGGATTGGAAGGCCAGTTTTTTTGAAAAAATCACCGATGATCGTACCTAGAGCTCTTAAATAGATGGCTATATAAAGTAAGAAAACATAAATTCTTCTATTTTTACCAGCAAAGTGTTTTTCGGCAAAAAGAATCATAGCCTGATAAAAAATCCTGACATAGTTAACGGTTCCTTTTCTTGTACTTTCGCCTTTATAATGAATAATAGTCGTTTCTGGGAAATAATAATTCTTAAACCCAGCCTGTAATATTCTAACGGAGAGGTCAATATCCTCACCATACATAAAAAAATCTTCATCTAACAGACCAGCTTTTTGTAATGCCTCCATTCTGATAAACATAAAAGCTCCTGAAAGTACCGGTGCTTCAGCCGTTTCAAACTCCGAAAGAAATCCCAGGTGATACTTATTGAAATATTTAGAAGAAGGAAAGAGCGTGGAGAGTCCAAAAGTTTTACAAAATGCCACCCATGGCGTAGGAATACCCCTTTTTGATTCAGGGAGAAAATTTCCCGTACCATCTATCATCCTCACCCCTAAAGCACCCGCTTTTGGGTTATTTTCCATAAAATGAAAGCATTTACTGAGAGATGATTCTTCCAATAATGTATCTGGGTTTAAGAGAAGGACATAATCGGCATTTGATTGCCTTAAGGCCATATTATTTGCGCGGGCAAATCCAACATTGTCTATATTTTCAATAATTTGGACCGCTGGAAATTTCTGTTTAACCATATCAATGGAATCATCAGAAGAAGCATTATCGACCACCCAGACTTGAACAGACAGATTAGCTGTAGCCTTAAAAACAGATCGTAAGGCTTGTTCTAAAAAAAACCGAACATTATAATTTACAATAACAATAGAAATAGAATGTGCAAAGGGGGTGTCGTCCATTTTAATCTTCTGAAATAGATGAATAAGGAACCCTGGAAATAATAGAACGGCCTAAGGTAAGTTCATCAGCATATTCCAGTTCGCCACCAAAAGCAACGCCCCTGGCAATGGTGGAAATCTTTAGCTGAAAAGATTGTAATTGTTTGGATAGATAAAACAAGGTAGTTTCGCCTTCAATGGTGGGGCTAATAGCCATAATAATTTCCTCCACCTCATTGTTTGCCACCCTACTTATTAGACCATCAATATTGAGGGCTGACGGCCCAATGCCCTCTAGTGGAGAAATAATACCCCCAAGCACATGATAAGTACCCCTAAATTGGTTAGTATCCTCAATGGCCATTACATCCCGAACAGACTCCACCACACAGATAAGTTTTTTCGCTCTCGATGGATCACTGCATATACTGCAGATAACGTCATCTGACAGATTGCAACAAACCTGGCAATGTTTTATATCCTTTTTCATAGAAACAATAGCACGAGAAAAGCTATCCACCTGATCTTCAGGTTGATTAATAAGGTGAAGAGCCAATCGTAGGGCTGTCTTTTTACCTATTCCAGGTAAGGTTGACAAAGCCTTAACGGCATTTTCAAGAAGTTTAGAAGAGAAATTCATTTTGTAAAAATAATAAGATGCATTCAATTAATATCATTTCTACTAAAACTTATCCTCAATTTTGACCATATTACGGAAGTTTACTATACTTGCATATATATAATTATTTGAAACATGACAAAATTTATTGCCGGAATGGGCTTTTTGGTTATAGTCGTCGTCTTATTAATTCCATTTAATAAGGTAACTGCTTTTATTCCATCTTTTTCAAAAAACACTACCGCTTCTGTAAACCCTACAAAAGCGCAGATTGATTCCGTCTTTAATCTATTGGTTGATGAATTTTTAGTGTCTATAGATTCCCTATTTAGCTTAAATCAGGTACCAGGTATGGCTATTTCTATAGTTAAGGATGGAGAAGTCATAGAAAACAGGGTTTGGGGCTATAGCGATTTGAACACGAGGAAGAAATTAGACACCCTTTCTGTATTTCGACTTGCCTCCGTATCTAAAGGATTTGCTCCCTTTATTGTAGGTAAATTAGTGGATCGTGGATTTATTCATTGGGATGATCCCGTAAAAAAATACCTCCCAAATTTCCAATTAATTAGTACTTCTGCTACAGAAAATCTTACCCTCAGACATTTGCTAAGCCATACTACGGGTTTACCCCGGCATACTTTCTCAAATTTACTTGACCAGGAACAAGACATTAACCTCATAGTACAGAAGTTAAAAGAAGTTCCTTTAAGTCATTCACCTGGAAGCTACTATGATTATCAAAATGTCACTTATGGTTTATTGGCCAATGTAGTTGAATCGATTACTAAAAGAAGTTACAGCCAGCTACTTCAGGAATGGATATTTGACCCTGCGGGAATGACTACGAGCTCTGGTTCTTATGCTGGAATAATAAATAGCTCCAGTATTGCCTTTCCTCATACCAAAAATAGAAGAGGATACGTTCGATCAAATCTTTCTCCACGTTACTACTCCGTTGGACCCGCTGCTGGCGTCAATGCAAGTATAACTGATATGGGAAAATGGATGCAAATGTTACAAACAAAGAGCACATTAATTGTTTCAGACAGTACTATGAACGAGATTTTCAAACCACAAATAAACATGTGCACCTGCGAATCAAACTTTTTTGCTTGGGAAGGAAAATTACAAAAGGCCAGTTACGGCTTTGGATGGCGAATTTTAGAATTCAAACAGAATACCTTGTATTATCACGGTGGAAATGTAAATCAATACCGATCTGAAATTGCCCTGGACCCTGAAAGAAAAATAGGGATAACTATTTTACAGAATGCGCCCGGAGGATTTATATCGCGAATAATCCCTTTATTTTGGAATAAGTTACAAGATAAAGTGCCCAAAGAAAAAGGGGTATGAGAAAACCCATACCCCTTTTAACAACGAAATAAAAAGTATTAATTCTTTCCGTTATTAAAAACGCCAGAATCTTTCGTTGGAAGACCTTCTTTTTCAGTAGTCATTTCAACCGTACCTTTTATCGTTAACGTATGTGTGTTATTTGTTTTTTCATTTGTAACGATAGTTACCGTTTTAGTAAAAGTTCCTACACGCTGCGTATCATATTTAACTTTAATTTCAGCAGAAGAACCTGGTAAAATTGGCTCTTGAGGATATGTAGGGACAGTACAACCACAACTTCCCGTTGCTGAAGTAATAACTAAAGGACCTGCACCCGTATTTTTGAACTTGAAAGTACGTAACGGATCAGCACCCTGTTTAATGGTACCATAATCAACAACCTCTTTATCGAAAGTAATTTTAGCTCCATCATCAGATTTAGCTGGAGAGGACTGTGCCTGAAGTGAAAACACACTTAAAAGACTAAGTGTTAACATAAATGCAAACTGCTTCATCGTAATACTTTTTATAATTATTTAAAATAAAATACAAAAATAAATTAAAATAGATAAAAAATCAAACTTTTGGCTTTCTCTAAGGTTAATGGATAGTTAATAGCTGCTTGAATAGTTGTGTTGAAAGAAGTAGATTGTTCCAATAAAGACCTATATTTGACACAAATAATCAATCGAGATAACTCATGCAGATTATCAATTTAGATAACCACTTAATAAGTAAAGCATTATAATCTCTAATAAATAAGCACTGTGCTATGGTTGATAAGTTTTCTATGCAAGAAAATAGGATAAATACCGGACACACTAAGGATACGGTCTTATCAGATTTCAGAATTTGCTGCATTAGCAGAGAATTAAGTGTATTAATACGGAAAGAAGTTCTTACCGGTAAAGCAAAATTTGGTGTTTCAGCCGATGGAAAAGAAGTTCCGCAAGTAGCATTGGCGCGTGTCTTTAAAAAAGGAGATTGGCGGTCTGGTTATTATAGAGATCAAACCTTAATGCTGGCTTTGGGATTAGCTACACCTGAGTCTATTCTAGCTCAACTTTATGCGGATACTTATAACGATCCTTTTTCAAAGGGAAGACAAATGAATAGTCATTTCGCTACCCCTATGATTGATTCTTCCAATGGTGAGTGGCTAAATCAGATGGATCAGTATAATTCTGCGGCGGATGTATCATGTACAGCGGGGCAAATGGCCAGAGCGTTGGGCATAGCTTTTGCTTCTAAAAAATATAGAACCAACCAGTCTTCCGATAAAATTAAATTTTCTAATAAAGGTAATGAGGTTTGTTTTGTTACCATTGGCGAAGCATCGACGTCTGAAGGAGTGTTTTGGGAGACAATGAATGCCTCTGCTGTTCTACAAATCCCCCTCGCAGTTTCTGTTTGGGATGATGGTTACGGAATTTCTGTTCCGGTAACCCTGCAAACCGCTAAAGCAAGTATTTCTGAAGCGCTTGCCGGGTTACAAGCTGATGAAAACCAACCCGGTATTCAAATTTATACGGCAAAAGCCTGGGACTACGCTAATTTGGTGGAAATATATCAATTAGGAATTGATAAAGTCAGAAATGAACATCAACCCGCTCTTTTTCATATTCAAGAATGTACACAACCTCAGGGACATTCCACTTCGGGTTCTCACGAAAGGTATAAATCGGCCGAAAGACTAGCTTGGGAAAAGGAGATGGATTGTATCGCCTCCATGGAAAAGTGGATGATAGACAAAGGGTTTGCTACTTCTCAGGAAATTCTTCAAATCAAGGAAGAAGCAAAAGTACAAATTAAAAAAGCGAAAGAAAGTGCCTGGAAAAAATTAAGAGAACCTTTTAATAAGGAATTAGCTGCGCTGGAAAATATATTCATCGATTTGGTTAAACATGCTCCCCACGCAGAGAGGGTGTTAAAAAACCTAAAATCACTTATCTACCCTTCCATAGGCGAAATGCTCCATTTGGCAAAGTCTATTAGGAATAATTCTCTGTCTCTTGCGCCATCTATTCTAAGCCCTTTGCGTGGTTGGATTTCTCACATTGAAAGTTGGTCAAACGATACATTTCATACAGATTTGTTCAGCTCATCGGTCCACGCTGCGCTAAATATTCCCGTTATACCCCCCGTTTATAGTGACAAGCCAATATTTCATGCAGGACATGAGATTTTAAATATATTTTTTGATAAAGCGCTGGAAAAAAATAAAGATTTATTTGCCTTTGGTGAGGATGTAGGAAAAATAGGTGACGTAAATCAAGGGTTTGCTGGTTTACAAAAAAAGTATGGCGAAGACAAGGTTTTCGACACCGGTATCAGAGAATGGACCATCATGGGCCAGGCGATAGGTATGTCCATGCGAGGGTTAAGAACCATAGCTGAAATTCAATATCTTGACTATCTTATTTATGGTTTACAACCTCTATCTGACGATTTAGCTACCCTTCGGTATCGATCGGGCGGCCTTCAGCAAGCACCGACCATCATAAGAACCCGCGGGCACAGACTAGAGGGAATATGGCACTCTGGGTCTCCTATGGGAATGATAATCAGTTCTTTAAGAGGAATGTATGTATTAACTCCACGGAACATGACCCAAGCTGCGGGCATGTATGCAACTATGTTGCAATCAGATGACCCGGCTATCCTTATTGAATGTTTAAATGGTTATAGGTTAAAGGAAGCTTTGCCACAAAATATTGGCACATTTACTGTTCCTATAGGCATTCCTGAGATACTTAGGGAAGGAAGCGATGTAAGCTTAGTAACGTATGGTTCCTGCGTGAGAATTGCTGAGGTTGCCATCATTGAGTTGGCAACGCATGGGATTTCGGTTGAACTTATCGATTTACAGACCTTGTTACCTTTTGACATTCATCAAATGATCAAAATTTCCTTACAAAAAACGAATACCTTAGTTATATTGGACGAAGATGTACCTGGAGGTGCTTCTTCATTTATTCTTCAGCAAATATTGGAAATTCAGAACGGCTATCATTTTCTTGATGCTGCACCTTTAACCATAACGGCCCAAGAGCACAGGCCACCTTACGGTTCTGATGGAGATTATTTTTCAAAACCCAATGCGGAAGATGTTTTTGAAAAGATTTACCAACTTGTTAGAGAAAAAAATCCATTAAAATACCCTAAATTATAAATAAAAAGAGGGAAAAACGCTTCATTTTCCCCTCTTTTCGTTTAACTTTTACCCATTTATTTCCCCTTTTTCAATAGCTCGTTTATTATTTTAATTTCCTCATTTAACTGTTGGAAAGATTTGGCATATCTGTCTTCCCATACGGCTATTTTTTCAGTTTCCTTATTTGATGCAAGATACAAGAATCCGGGAAGCATCCAGGAAGCATAACCACTATATGGATCGGAAGAAGCATATAAAGATTTATACCATGCGCCATAATCCATTCCTTTTTCGTCAATAAAGGCTCTTTCCAACCACTTAATCCTTGAATTTATGGCCAACAAAGAAGCAGAATTTAATGATTTGAGCAAAGCCTGATCTCTAAGTTTAAAGAACAGTTCCCCATTTTTAGTAATTTCATCGGTGATCAATTTTAGTTTTGAAACAGAATAAGTTGGAGAAAACTTTCTAATTTCCTTCTGCACATTATCGAGATGGGTATTTAAATCTTTTCCATACTGGGCCGGATCTAATGGTAATATGGTTGCATTGGCAAGTCGATAAGCCATGATTCCCATTAATCTGGTAATAGTAATACCTGAAACGAGCCCAGGATCACCAAATTTCATGTACCAGTGAAAGTCGTCGTAACCTGAATGGTAAAGGGTTGGGCCGCCCATTCCCGCGCTAAGGGAAGGAATACCAATATGTGCATAAAAAGGCAAATGATCAGATCCTCCGCCAAGATTACCAACTGGCGGAGTCGCAGGATTACCACTGGCAGCCATCCATTTTTCATAAATGGTTTCTTTAAGGTCACCATAAGGCACTGACTTTGTGGCATTAATCATCAATGATTTTAAGGATGGAGAAGAAGAACCACCAAAAGAAAGGCCAGAACAAGCGCCATCAGCATTAAAATAAGCCACTGCATTTTTGGACAATTCGGACCTGTACTGTTCCACCCATTCTGTAGATCCTAAAATACCATGCTCTTCGGCATCCCAATGGGCAATTTTTATAGTTCTTTTAGGTTTCAGGCCCTTTTTTGCCATTTCGCCTAAAACTTCTGATAAAGTCAACAACATGGCCGTTCCACTATTTGGATCTGACGCGCCAAATTCCCAGGCATCATAATGACAACCTAAAATAATCCAGTCATCAGGAAAATCAGTACCTTCAATAGTACCTATAACGTCCTCAATTCTAACTATCCCCTTCGGCTGGTCCACCATTAGTCGAACCTTTAAATCCTGACCACCTTCTAAACGATAGGTAAAAGGAAGCCCCCCTTGCCAGGCTTCTGGAACAGGTTTACCCTTCATTAATTTCAAGATTTCCTGAGCAGATTCATACCCAATAGGGGTTGTAGGAATAGTATGAAAATCTTTCACCTCCTCTGGTTTCAATCGCTTTACGGAATTATTGCCAGTTAAGGGTAGAGCAGCTTCAAAAGGAGTAAGAGGATCACCTGTATAATCGAGGGTCAATAGAGAACCCCTTTGAATAGTGCTGGGACTGTAAAAAGTACCTTCCGGATAAACCAATCCGCGCATGTAGCCTGAATCTTCAGGATCCGTAAAAATGATACAACCCAAAGCACCGTTAGCCTCGGCATATTTAGCTTTATAGCCTCTAAAATTACCCCCATATCGGGCAAGCACTATTTTTCCTTTTACAGAAACACCGAGTGCTGCGAGTTTTTCAAAATCTTCTTTGGTACCATAATTTACATAGACCACTTCGGCCATCACATCGCCATTCCCTGAAAATGAATTCCAGCCATGATTAATAGCCGGGTTCGCCGAAAAAGCATCTTCAAGTTCAATATTTTCTTTGATATTAAGCGGTTTACGATAAGGTAGAACAATTTCAAGAGAAACTTTACCTGCATTTAAGGGAAGATATATATCATAAGGAGGCCTTTCAACTTGTAAACCTGCTTCTAACATCGTTTTTGAAATATAATCAGCCACCCTTTTATTCGCAGGCGAACCAGCTAAATGAGGTTCTTTGGTTAAAGCTTCCAAATGTTTTTTAAAAATCTCCGATTTAGGCAGGTTGATAATGAGGGATTCCATTTCCTTTTGGATATCAACAGCTTTACCATTGAATCCTGTAAAGGATTGACCTTGAATATCAACATACAAAAAAAACAGAAAAAAAAGCGTTGACCATTTTAAAATGCGCATTATTTATTAATTTAGAAAGTGGAAAATAGGTTAGTAAAATAATGGTTTTTAAATCATTGCCCAAATAATTTGTATGAATTCCTATTTTCATTGTAATTTTATTAAAATTTCACCTGCTAAGTCATTCAATATGAAAACAACTTCCCTGATCGTTTCATTTCTTCTTATTTTAAGTATATCCTGTTCAAAACAAACAGAAAACAATGCTGATCCAAACCTTCAGTCCTATTTTCAATTGACAAGTGAAGGTGTGCAAACTGGAGGCATTCAACTTATTCCCTTGATTGAAGGAAAGGATACCTTTAGTTTATGGACAAAAAGAATAGGTAATAATCCAAAAATCAAGGTGCTTTTATTGAACGGTGGACCTGGGGCTACGCACGAATATTTTGAATGTTTCGAAAATTTTCTTCCTAAAGAAGGAATAGAATTTATTTACTATGACCAATTAGGTACAGGCCATTCCTCAAATCCCAATGACACCTCCTACTGGGATCTGGCCAGATATGTGGAAGAAGTAGAAACAGTGAGAAAATCGTTGAAACTTGATAAAGATAATTTCTATTTGCTCGGGCACTCCTGGGGAGGTATTTTAGCCATGGAATATGCTGTGAAATACAAACAAAATTTAAAAGGACTCATTATTTCTAATATGATGGCCTCTTGTCCTGCCTATGATAAATATGCCGAAGAAGTTCTGGCGCCGCAATTAGACCCGCAGGTTTTAGCAGAAATAAGAGCTTTAGAGGGAGCGAATGATTTCGGAAATCCACGATATATGGAAATCTTGATACCCAATTTTTATGAAAAACACGTTTGCCGCATTCCTGCTCAAGATTGGCCAGAGCCAATGTCCAGATCTTTAAATCAAACAAATCAATCTCTTTATGTTACCATGCAAGGACCGAGTGAGTTTGGATTATCAGGGAAATTAGAACAATGGAACAGAATGGAGGACTTAAAACATATTAAAGTACCAACGTTGGTTATTGGTGCTACGCATGACACTATGGATCCTGCTTACATGGAAAAAATGGCAAATAACATGGAAAACGGAAGTTTTCTTCTTTGTCCAAATGGAAGCCACATGTGTATGTACGATGACCAGGAACGTTATATGTATGGTCTCGTTAAATTTTTAAAAGAAAGCAGTGAAGGCCAGTTGAAAATCACCTTTTAATTTTTTTCACCAATGAAAAATGTTATTTATTCCTTCTTTATTGCGATTACTATAGCGCCTGTCTTTGGTAATGCCCAAATTTTGAATAAATTAAAAAACAAGGTACAACAAGCCATCGAAAGAAAAATCGAACAAAAAGTTGAGGAGAAAGTAGAAAGAGAAGTAGATAAAGCTGCTGGAAAAGCGGTGGATAATGCCTGGGATGCCGTTTTTGGAGCCGATTCTGCTTCTTACAATGGATCGAGTATCGATACAGCAAAACTGAAGCAGTTAAGTTCAGTCTTTAATCAGGCAAACGTACCTACTGAATCTCAGTATAGCTTTGATATCAAAACGACGATGGAAATGAAATTTATTCCAAAATCGGGCAGATTAGATCCCCCAACGATACTGGAAATGTATTTCAAACAAGGCACAAAATATACAGGTTCTACCTATACAGGCGATGCCTCCAGAAATGAGGGCGAAATGATGTTCATGATTGCCGATTATCAAAACAAAGCGTTAATAGTCTTAATGGGTGACAATGAAAAAAAATATCGCACCGTAATGTCTATGGATCCAGCTCTTTATAATCAATCCAATCAGGTGGAAAAACAGCAGGAACCAGTTGATTGGAATAATGTGACAGAATGGAGAGGGTATAAAAAACTGGGTAAAAAAACCATCATGGGCTATTCATGCGATGGCTATTCGATTACCAATGAGATTGGAAAATCAGAGGTATGGATTACCAGGGATGAAACATTTGGCACGGAAAACTTTTTTAATGCTGGAAATATGGGAATGAAATCAAAATTTCCATCGGAAATGCCTTATGGTATGTTGGTTGAAATGCAATCTGAAGACTTAAAAACAGGAGATAAATCAATTATAACTCTTAAGGAAGTAAAAAAAGGAATCAATCAGATATTCAAAATCAGTGATTATCCTAAAATTGGAGAGGAATAAGTAAAATATTAGAACATGGCAATAGCAATTAACTCAGCTTTGCTGTTTATTTCTAACTTACGGTATATGCGCTGAAGATAATATCCAACACCGTCTATAGATAAATCAGTGTCAACGGCAATCATTTTATAAGATTGCCCTTGGCAAACCAGTTTAACGATTAGTTTTTCTTTTACGCTTAAGATATCCTCTCCATCAAAATTTGATTTTGCCCGAAAGCTTTTTACCATAAAAGGCAATACAGAATTTGAAACATAATTCCCAAATTCTATTATATTATCTAACCCTTTTTCTAAATCTTCCAACGAATCACTTTTCAGGCAAAATCCATCAGCACCCATTTTCATGGCCTCATAAGCTTTAGAAGCAAATTCCTGATGCGTCAAAACCAATATTTTAGCTAAAGGAAATTCCTTTTTTAAGGATTTATATGGATCAATTTTTTCAAAATAGTTTGGTAGCAGATTGGTGATAATTATATTTACAAAAATGGGTGGTCTTTTAAAGAAAGAAGCTACATCTGAATTTTTTGAAATAACAATATACTTTTCCTTCTCCATTAAAAAGTCAGAAATTCTAGCCATCAAAATACTGTCTTCATCTAATAGAGAAACTTTATACATGTGCTATATATTCCTGAAGGTTACAGTTTATAATTTTTTTGAAAGTACTTTCAAGCCTTTTAATATCC
>Ga0209550_10001179_pt1 | contig 25256 bp, 22 predicted proteins | sample LauGreSuBDMM15SN_2_FD_187567 | JGI IMG/M metagenome (GOLD analysis project Ga0209550, IMG submission 187567) | Freshwater lake microbial communities from Lake Michigan, USA - Su13.BD.MM15.SN (SPAdes) (version 5) | ecosystem: Environmental > Aquatic > Freshwater > Lake | place: Lake Michigan... | reverse complement strand
ATGGAAAAGTTTTTGCAAAACCCAAGGCACATTGAAATTCAAATTCTGGCCGACAACTACAAAAATGCCATTTATTTGGGTGAGCGCGACTGCTCCATGCAACGGCGTCATCAAAAAGTCATTGAAGAAGCACCAGCGCCTGGCATTGCCCGTAAATTCATTGAACGCATCGGCGAGCGTTGTGTGGCGGCCTGCAAAAAAATGGGCTACCGGGGTGCGGGTACCTTTGAGTTTTTGTATGAAAACGGCGAGTTTTATTTCATTGAAATGAACACCCGCGTCCAGGTTGAACACCCTGTGACCGAGTTCATTACAGGCATAGACATTGTTAAAACCCAAATCATGACCGCTGCAGGGCAAAAACTGCCTTACACCCAACGCCAAGTGGTGATCAAAGGCCATGCGTTGGAGTGCCGTGTCAATGCCGAAGATCCTTTCAAGTTCACACCTTCACCTGGGCGTATCACCATGTGGCACCCACCCGGTGGCCCAGGTGTCAGGGTCGACTCCCACATTTACAGCAATTACTTTGTTCCACCCCATTACGATTCCATGATTGGCAAAATCATTGTCTACGGAGATAACCGCGAACATGCTTTGGCACGTATGCGAACCGCTTTGGGTGAAACCGTGGTGGAAGGCATTCAAACCAATATTGCTTTGCACCGCGAACTCATGATGGACCCAGGCTTTATTGCAGGCGGTACCAATATCCATTATTTGGAAGAATGGTTGGTCGTGAGAGCGTCTGCAGTCTGATGTTCGAGTTGATCCTGCTGTGCGCGCAAGACCAAGTCGAGACCATCAGTGAAGCGCTATTGGCTTTAGATGCTTTAAGCGTCTCCGTAGAAGACGCCGACGCCCACACCGAGCAAGAGCAAGCTTTGTTTGGTGAGCCTGGAATGCCTGCACCTGCTTCGGGCTGGCTTCACTCGCAGGTGACGGCGCTGTTTACCGAGCAAGCTTTGGCCGAGCAAGCAGCTCAATTATTGAAGCCCCAAGATTTTTTTGACCATGCAAGCGTTGTTCGCATCGCTGAAGTACAGCCTCAAGATTGGGTGCGCTTAACCCAGTCGCAATTTGAACCTGTCGAAATCACCCCTGAGTTGTGGGTGGTTCCCACTTGGCATGTTGCACCTGCACAAGCGAGCAAGGTGATTCGATTAGACCCCGGTTTGGCTTTTGGCACAGGCACGCATCCCACCACGCGCATGTGCCTGCGTTGGATTGCCCAGAATTTGGCACCTGCAAGTCGCGTGTTGGATTACGGTTGTGGGTCGGGTATTTTGGCCATTGGCGCTGCCATGTGTGGTGCGGGTAACGTGGACGCTGTGGATATCGATACCGATGCAGTGACAGCAGCCCAAGCGAACGCAACCGCCAACCAAGTGCTTGTGAATACCGGTTTGCCCGATATGGCTCAAGGGGTCTATGGTTTGGTGGTCGCCAATATTTTGGCTGCACCCTTGAAGGTGCTAGCCCCACTGCTATGCGGTCATGTACAGCAAGGCGGGCACTTGGTTTTGGCCGGTATTTTGAGCCGACAGGTTGAAGAAATAAAACTCGCTTATGCGCCCTACATCCAACTCCAAGTTGCAGACAGCTTGGATGGTTGGGTATTGATGACAACCTAAAATCGACACCTATGTCGATAGTGACCCTTTGTCCTCAGTGCAAGACTGCTTTTGCGATTCAAGCTGAACATTACAGCGCAGCCGATGCATGGGTGCGTTGTGGTCGATGTGCCCATGTCTTTGAGGTCGATCAGCATTTGTTTGAAATAGATCCCACACAGGGCGAAACTGAATCCTCGGTCAAAGAGTCACCTGCTTTCGATGCGCCTGTTGCTGTCCCAATGCCTGCCGCTGTGCCTCTAACTCCCCCCGTATGGCAACCTGTTAACCCGCCAAGCGCTGCATTGGCGGTGGTGGTGACTCTGCTGGCATCAGCAGTGTTGCTGGGGCAAGTGCTGGTGTTTGAGCGCGATAAATTGGTGGCGATGAATCTCAGTGTGTCGCCATTTTTCAATTCTGTTTGTCAGGTCTTAGGCTGCCGAGTGGATTGGCCCAAAGAGCCCGATAAAGTGGCCATAGACAGCACCCATTTCAAACAACTGCGTGAAGGTCATTTCTCTTTTTCCTTGTCAGTGAAAAATCAAGCCGCTTATTTTTTGGGTACGCCAGCGCTTGAACTCACCCTCACCAACGATGAGGAAGGGGACGTGGTGCGCAAGGTGTGGTCAGCCCAAGAGATAGATCTTCCTGAGGTACTCAAGCCGATGCGCACCCAAACAGTGGAAATGGTTTTTTCTGTGGAAGAGCCGTTGGCTGGCAAAATTAACGGTTACCGTGCTTTACTTTTTTACCCTTAACAACATAGGAATTTTCATGGCAGCACTGATTTGCGGTTCTTTGGCTTTTGACACCATCATGCATTTTGAAGGACGCTTCAAAGAGCAAATTCTTGCTGAGCAACTTCACATATTGAATGTGTCTTTTCTGGTGCCCCGTTTGCAGCGCGATTTTGGTGGGTGTGCTGGAAATATTGCTTACAGCATGAAACTTTTGGGGGCTGAGCCTTTGCCCATGGCCACCTTAGGCAATGACGGTGCCAGCTATCTACAACGTTTACAAGACCTTGGCATTTCAACCAAACACATCAAGACGATTGATGACACCTACACAGCCCAAGCCATGATCATGACCGATTTGGATAACAACCAAATCACCGCCTTCCACCCAGGCGCCATGATGCAGGCCCACGCTTTGCATGTGGAAAAGCATCCGGATATACGTCTTGGCATCATCTCCCCCGATGGCCGTGACGCCATGCTTTCACATGCACAGCAGATGGCCGATGCAGGCATTCCTTTTGTCTTCGACCCCGGTCAAGGCTTACCCATGTTTGATGGCCAAGAGTTGCGCCATTTCATTGAATTAGCAACATGGGTCACAGTGAATGACTATGAAGGGAAAATGCTGAGTGACCGCACGGGTTGGAGTTCAGCCGAGATTTCTTCGCATGTGAAAGGCCTGATCGTGACCTTGGGCGCACAGGGTTGTGAGGTTTGGCAGCAAGGCCATCAACATTTGGTCGATCCAGTGAAAGCCCAAGCTGTGGTTGACCCCACGGGTTGCGGCGATGCGTGGCGCGGCGCTTTGCTTTTCGGCTTAGAGCAAGGCTGGGATTTACTCAAGTGCGCCGAGTTAGGCAACCGATTGGGCGCTATCAAAATAGCCAGTCGCGGCCCCCAAAATTACCAGCTGACATAAAAAAACCCGGTGCATGCACCGGGTTGGGAGTAGGCGAAAGTCCCTAACTGAATCAATTAGGGCTTTGACGCTGTCGGAAAAGGCCAAGCAGCTTGTGGGTTCAGCGTGGTTTGTGCCACATGTTGCACTGCTGAAGGCTTAGCTACGTGCGCAGCCGGTTTTGAGGCGGCTACTTTCTTAGCGATTGGTTTTTTTTTTACAGCAACCTTTTTAGCGGGTGCTTTTTTAGCGGGTGCTTTTTTTTTCGCTACTGGCTTCTTGGCAGGTGCCTTTTTAGCAACCGGCTTTTTCTTAGCTGCTGGTTTTTTAGCAGGTGCTTTTTTAGCGACTGGTTTTTTCTTCGCTACTGGCTTCTTGGCAGGTGCTTTTTTAGCAACCGGCTTTTTCTTAGCTGCTGGTTTTTTAGCAGGTGCTTTTTTAGCGACTGGTTTTTTCTTCGCTACGGGTTTCTTAGCAGCCACTTTTTTTGCGGCTGGTTTCTTAGCAACAGCTTTTTTTGCTGCTGGCTTCTTCTTTGCTGCTGGTTTTTTTGCAGCGGTTTTTTTTGCAGTTGCCATTAGATACTCCTAGATCAAGTTCTCAGATCGTTGGTTCAAAACACTTGGCCCTTCATCAAAGCCAAGAGATTCATGGAACTGGACAGGTGTCCAATTCCATGAACGGGGTAAGTCCAAGCACTGCTGACTTGATGTAAGTCAGTCAGTGTTTGAACAAAGAGGTCATGCATGGTGTCAATCAATCCCAAGACAGCGCGCCGCCAGTTTGGTACTCAATCACGCGTGTTTCAAAGAAATTGCGTTCCTTTTTCAAATCAATCATTTCGCTCATCCAAGGAAACGGATTTTCTTCGTTAGGGTACAAAGTCTCAAGACCAATTTGGGTGGCGCGACGATTGGCAATGTAGCGCAAATAGCCCTTGAACATGGAGGCGTTCATTCCCAGCACGCCACGTGGCATGGTGTCTTCAGCGTAGCGGTATTCAAGTTCAACGGCTTGGTGAAACAGATCAATGATGTCTGCCTTGAAGTCACTTGTCCACAAATGCGGATTTTCAAGTTTGATTTGGTTGATCAGATCAATACCAAAATTGCAGTGCATGGATTCATCGCGCAAGATGTACTGGTATTGTTCGGCTGCACCGGTCATTTTGTTTTGGCGACCTAAGGCCAAAATTTGCGTAAATCCGACATAGAAGAACAGACCTTCCATCAAACACGCGAACACAATAAGTGACTTGAGCAAGGTCTGGTCAGTCTCGGGTGTACCAGTGTGGAAATGGGGATTCATGATCGCATCAATGAAGGGGATCAAGAACTCGTCTTTGTTGCGAATAGAAGAAACCTCATGGTAGGCATTGAAGATTTCACTTTCATCTAGCCCTAAAGATTCAACGATGTATTGGTATGCGTGGGTATGAATGGCTTCTTCAAAGGCTTGACGCAACAAAAACTGTCTGCATTCGGGCGCTGTGATGTGGCGGTAGGTGCCCAGCACAATGTTGTTGGCTGCCAGTGAGTCTGCGGTAACAAAAAATCCTAAATTGCGCTTGATGATTCGGCGCTCATCTTCAGTCAGACCATTGGGGTCTTTCCACAAGGCGATGTCGCGGGTCATGTTGACCTCTTGCGGCATCCAATGGTTGGCACAGGTGGCAAGGTATTTTTCCCAAGCCCACTTGTATTTAAAGGGAACCAACTGGTTGACGTCGGTTTGACCATTGATGATGCGCTTGTCAGCAGCATTCACCCGTCTACTGTCTGCCGTTTGGGCAGGCGCTTGTGCGGCGGTGGATGGGGGGGCTGACACCACAGCACCATCGTCAAGAATTCGAGTGGTGGGAGAGGGCGAGGCAACCGCAGGGGTCGGCGAAATAATTCCTTGTAGAGGAACGGACGACAGTGGCAGTACTTCTTCTTCCCAGGTCAACATAGTGGTGTATCCATCATTCTGATTATCAATGGAGAAATGTGAAATTCACAGAAATCATTCACATTCCCCTCGGGTTTTGTTGTTGATTTACGTCGACGCACACGGTTGTATGCGCGTAGCAAAAAGTAGGTGTTGTTATTGACAGGCCTCACAGGTGGGGTCCTCAGTACCGCAAACCTTGATATCGGTTGCGGGTGCTTGCGCTTGAACTTGTGCGCGCGCACTTGCAGCAGCAATTTCCATGGCGCTCAGACCCGAACCAGAGCCAGAGGCCACGGCGTTGTGCGAGCCGGATTGAACAGTGGACTTTTCAGCCTGAGTGGCGCTGGTGGTGCGCAAATAGTAGGTGGTTTTGAGGCCACGCAACCATGCAAGCTTGTAGGTTTCGTCAAGCTTTTTACCTGAAGCGCCGGCCATGTAAATATTGAGAGATTGCGCTTGGTCTATCCATTTTTGACGACGCGCAGCAGCCTCGACCAGCCACTGGGTTTCCACTTCAAAGGCGGTTGCATACAAATCTTTGAGGTCTTGGGGAACGCGGTCAATGGGTCGCAAAGAGCCGTCAAAGTGTTTGAGATCCATGACCATCACATCGTCCCACAGGCCAAGGCGTTTGAGATCCTTCACCAAATAAGCGTTGATGATGGTGAACTCACCCGACAGATTGGACTTGACTGACAGGTTGCCAAAACACGGTTCAATAGAGGCGTCCACACCCACAATATTGGAGATGGTGGCGGTCGGCGCAATCGCGACACAGTTGGAGTTGCGCATACCATCAATTTTGATTTTTTGACGCAACGCTTCCCAGTCCAAGGTGGTGCTACGGTCGACTTCAATATAGCCACCGCGAGCTTTTTCCAGCATGTCTAGGGTGTCCAACGGGAGGATACCTTGATCCCACAAAGAACCTTGGTAGGTGGAGTAGCGACCGCGCTCTTTAGCGAGTTCTGTGGAAGCCCAGTAAGCGTAGTAGCAAACAGCTTCCATGGAGCTGTCAGCGAATTCGATAGCCGCTTTGGACGCATAAGGCACACGCATTTCATACAGACTGTCTTGAAAAGCCATGATGCCCATGCCAACAGGACGATGTTTGAAGTTGGAGTCGCGGGCTTTCTTGACAGCGTAATAGTTGATGTCGATCACGTTGTCGAGCATGCGCATTGCAGTATTCACGGTTCGCTTGAGTTTGTCGTGATCAAGTTCAGGTCCGTTTGCGCCTTGTTTAAGGTGTTGAATGAGGTTGACCGAGCCCAAGTTGCAAACAGCTGTTTCAGTGTCGCTGGTATTGAGGGTGATTTCGGTGCACAGGTTAGAGGAGTGAACCACGCCAACATGTTGCTGGGGTGAGCGCACATTGCATGCGTCTTTGAAAGTAATCCAAGGATGGCCTGTTTCAAACAGCATGGTCAGCATCTTGCGCCACAGATCGGCCGCTTGCAAAGTTTTGGTCGGCTGAATCAGGCCTTGCTTGGCTTGTGTTTCGTAGTTGGTATAGGCCTTCTCAAACTCACTGCCGAACTTATCGTGCAAGTCTGGGGTGGTTGAAGGGGAGAACAATGTCCACTCGCCTTTTTCCATGACACGGCGCATGAACAAGTCGGGAATCCAGTTGGCGGTGTTCATGTCGTGCGTGCGGCGACGATCGTCACCGGTGTTTTTGCGCAACTCTAAGAACTCTTCAATATCCAAGTGCCAAGTTTCCAAATAGGTGCAGACAGCACCTTTACGCTTGCCGCCTTGGTTAACGGCTACCGCGGTATCGTTGACGACTTTGAGGAAGGGCACAACACCTTGCGACTCGCCGTTGGTGCCTTTGATGTGAGAGCCCAAGGCGCGCACTCGAGACCAGTCGTTGCCCAAGCCGCCAGCGAATTTGGAGAGCAAGGCGTTTTCTTTGATGGACTCGTAAATGCCGTCTAAATCATCAGGCACAGTGGTCAGGTAGCAGCTTGACAACTGGGGGCGCAAAGTACCGCTGTTGAAAAGAGTTGGTGTGCTGGACATGAAGTCAAAAGAAGACAACACTTCATAAAACTCGATCGCACGGTCTTCGCGGTTGACCTCGCCTAGCGACAAACCCATGGCTACGCGCATGAAAAACGACTGGGGTAACTCGATACGTTGCTTGCGCACGTGCAGAAAATAGCGGTCATACAGGGTTTGCAGGCCTAGGTAGTCGAACTGAAGATCGCGCTCGGCTTTGAGCGCCTTGGCTAGGCGAGGTAAGTCAAACTGCAGAAGACGGGCATCTAGGAGTTCGTTATCAACACCCTTTTTGATGCAACTGGCAAAGTTATCAATATAGTTTTGAGCCATTTCGGCTTGGGTGACTTCCTTACCCCAGACTTCTTTTGCAATGGAGTACATCAGCAGACGGGCAGTGGCATAGGTGTAGTCGGGTTCTTTTTCTATGAGCGTGCGAGCCGCAAGCACTGATGCTTTGTGCACTTCTTCCATGGGAATGCCGTCATAGAGGTTTCGCATGGTTTCATTAAGGATGGGCTCAGCTTGGATGTCTGCATTCAAGCCTGCACAAGCTGCTTCAACCAATCCACGCAGACGCGCCATGTCGAGCACCATGCGTTTGCCGCCGTCAATCACATGCAAGACGGGTTCAGCGGGAAGCGCTTGCTCCTTTTGGGCTGCACGTTCTTGGGTTCTTCTTTCGCGGTACAGAACATAGGCGCGCGCGACTTCATGGTGACTGCCGCGCATGAGGCCGAGCTCGACTTGGTCTTGTACGTCTTCAATATGAAAGGTGCCGCCACCTGGGCGTGAACGCATGAGGGCGCGCACAACGGCTTGGGTAAGTTGGTCAACGGTTTCACGCACGCTGGCGGATGCAGCGCCTTGCGTGCCGTGAACGGCCAAAAAGGCCTTCATCATGGCCACAGCAATCTTGGCTGGCTCAAAAGGAACCACTGCGCCATTTCGTCGAATGATTTGGTAGTTGCTTAGGTTGGTCTGAAGCGCAGAGGACTTGTTGGCGTCTGTCAAGTCAGCGGGGTTGACATAGTTGGTGCTGACTGCAGAGGAGGAAGCAATTTGCATCTTGATTTAATTCCTGTTGTTCTGAATGCTTTGGTTAACTTGTGAAGTGCTGCTTGTTTCTGAGAACAAGCAAAAAACAAAATGTGACTACCCCACACTATATATGGGGTCGAAACTCTTTTCAACACACTACGCGTAGTGTTTGCGAAAAAAATGCGAATTTACTAAATTAAGCCAAGCTCTGCAGGAAAGTTCGTAGCTTTCAGACCTGCACCGTGTTGCAAATAACGCCAAGTAAAACCCTCTCCTGGGTCTTTTTTGCGTTCAGGCGCGATATGTTCATGCCCTGCAATGAAAGAAATCGGGTATTGAGACAGGAGCATGGGCAAAAGAGAAATTAAACTTTCGTATTGGTATGCACTGAAAGTTTCGCCTTCTATGCCTTCAAGCTCTATACCAATAGAGAAGTCATTGCAATTGGCGCGCCCTGCGTGGGTTGACACACCGGCATGCCAAGCGCGTTGGTCACAACTGACGAACTGAATTAATTCGCCGCCACGGCGAATCAAAAAATGCGCAGAAACCTTGACACCACGAAGTTGGTCGAAGTATGGATGGTTGTCATGGTCAAGGGTATTGGTGAAAAACTGTTCGATGGCGTCCCCACTGAACTGTCCTGGTGGCAAGCTGATGGAGTGCATCACCAGCAAATCAGTTGAAACGCCCGTTGGTCGGGGTTCAAAGTTGGGCGAGGGAACATGCTTAGCAAACCTGTACCAACCCTTGGACCAGCATGCGGACATATTGGCTAGCCTTCTTTGGCGTCTCGGTGCGCTGCACTGCAATAAAAACCAAGTGAGCCCTCTTGGGCATCGGATTGGGGCAGATGCAGATCGCAATGCCCGCATCGCACCATATTTAAAGCTTTGTGCGCTTGCCTCGCGTCATCCTGCGTGTTGTTTTTGTCACGGCGCTGCGTTTTTAGCCACCAAAGCACCACACCGAGAACGGCAAACAAAATAAGGTATTTCACAGGACTTTGTGCAAAAGCACTTCCAGTACAAAGCGCGACCCGACATAGGCCAGCAGCAACATGGCCGAGCCCAAATAAAGCAAGCGAATCGCTAAGGGGCCGCGCCACCCCTTGGCCAGGCGTCCCCAAATCAGCAGCGCATAGGTAAGCCAGGCCATGATCGATAAAACGGTTTTGTGGTCCCAGCGCAAGGCGTTGTCAGACCCATACAAGCGTTCACCAAACAAAAGCCCCGCAAAAAGGGTGGCTGTGAGCAGGAAAAAACCAATATGTACAAAGCGAAATGTCAGCCGCTCGAGGGTCATCAGGGGCAAGCCAGAGGGGTCAGCTTCTGCCAAGCGAATTTGACGCTCGGCGCGGTTCATCAACCCCGCATGGACTACGGCAGCAGCAAATAAAGCATAAGAGGCCATGCCCAGCGCCCAGTGAAGCGGCAGCCACAGCGAGGCCGCGGCGTGTAAATCGTGCCCGGGGAAAAACAAGGGCAAAGTCACCGCCACCAAGCCAGCACCTGAAAGGACCCAGCGGGTTTTCATTTGGGGAAACCAATGGTGTTCTAAGGTGTAGACCATCAGCACCAGCCAAGCGGTGGCGGACAAAGCGGGGGCGAAACCAAAGCGAGGGGTGGCGTCGGGCTCGGGGATGAGGCTGGCCAAGACACTCAAGCCATGGAAGAGGGAAATCACCCACAGGTAATTTCGGCTTTGTTGGAGAGAAAGCCTGCCGCCTAAGAGCGCGCCCAGCGCATAAGCCAAAGCGGCAACCAAACCCCATACTGTGCTGAAGGTCGATGCGCTGAATACAATCATGCGAACAGTTTAGCGTCTTGTAGCCCTTCAGGGCGCATCCCCCCGATTTCTTTCAGGCTTAACTATGGCAACCGCGCTCAGCGACAAACTCTCCAAGCTGGTCAAACAGATCAGCGGCCAAGCCCGCATCACCGAGGCCAATGTCAGCGATATGCTGCGTGAAGTGCGCATGGCATTGCTCGAAGCCGACGTGGCGCTGCCGGTGGTGCGTGACTTTATTGCCCGCGTGAAAGACAAAGCCCTGGGGCAAGAGGTACTGAGCTCACTGACCCCTGGGCAGGTGCTGGTGGGCATCGTGCAAAAAGAATTGGCTGCCACCATGGGCGAGGGGGTCGCGGACATCGATTTGGCGGCACAACCTCCCGCAGTGATCTTGATGGCGGGTTTGCAGGGTGCAGGTAAAACCACCACCACCGCCAAATTGGCCAAGCACCTCATCACCAAGCGCAAGAAAAAAGTGTTGACGGTTTCTGCCGACGTTTACCGCCCGGCCGCCATTGAGCAACTCAAAACAGTGACGGCGCAGGCTGGCGCTGAGTGGTTCGCCTCAGACGCTAGCCAAAAGCCGGCGGACATTGTGTTGGCTGCCTTGGATTACGCGAAAAAACATTATTTCGATGTTTTGCTGGTGGACACAGCAGGCCGATTGGCCATTGATGAAGCTTTGATGCAGGAAATTAAAGCCTTGCACGCGGCAGTCAAGCCTGTTGAGACACTGTTTGTGGTGGACGCCATGATGGGTCAAGACGCGGTGAACACCGCACGGGCTTTCAAAGAAGCTTTGCCCCTGACCGGCATTGTGCTGACCAAAACCGATGGCGATTCCCGCGGTGGTGCGGCGCTTTCGGTGCGGCAGATCACCGGCGTGCCCATCAAGTTTGCAGGCACCAGCGAAAAAATCGATGGTTTAGAAGCCTTTGATGCCGAGCGTCATGCCGGGCGTATATTGGGTATGGGCGATATCGTGGCCTTGGTCGAGCAGGTGACGGCCAATATTGATATTGAAGCCGCGCAAAAGATGGCCGCCAAGATGAAAAGCGGTGACGGTTTTGACCTCAACGATTTTTTAGCTCAAATTCAGCAAATGAAGCAGATGGGTGGCTTATCGAGTCTGATGGACAAACTCCCCAGCCAACTCACCGCCAAAGCGGGCGCAGTGAACTTTGACAAAGCAGAAAAAGACATCCTGCGCAAACAAGGCATCATCCACAGCATGACGCCCAAAGAGCGCACCAAGCCAGACTTAATCAAAGCCACACGCAAACGCCGCATTGCTGCTGGCGCTGGCGTTCAGGTGCAAGACGTCAATCGCCTATTGAACGAATTTGGCCAAATGCAAGACATGATGAAAAAAATGCGCGGCGGTGGCCTGATGAAAATGATGAAAAAGCTCGGTGGCATGAAAGGCATGCCCGGCGGCTTCCCTGGGATGCCGCGTTAGTCTGTAACCAGCACTTGGCCGCGCAAAGAGTGCGGCAGTGCCTCGGTGATGCGGACATCGATCATCTGACCCACCAAGCGTTGTCCTAGAGGCCCCGCATCAAAATTGACGATGCGGTTGCATTCTGTTCGGCCCATCAACTCGGCAGCGCTTTTGCGCGAAGCGCCTTCGACCAAAATACGTTGCAGTGTGCCAACGCGGCTTTCGCCGATACGGCGTACGTTGTCTTCCACCGTGGCTTGCAGGTGTTGCAAGCGGCGCAGTTTCACTTCATGCGGCGTGTCGTCAGGCAGATTGGCGGCAGGCGTTCCTGGGCGGGGGCTGAAGATAAAACTGAAGGAAGCGTCAAAGCCGATGTCGGTGATGAGTTTCATCAGCTTGCCAAAGTCTTCCTCGGTCTCACCTGGAAAGCCCACAATGAAGTCTGAACTCATGGAGATGTCGGGGCGCACCGCACGAAGTTTGCGGATGGTGCTCTTGTATTCCATGGCGGTGTAGCCGCGCTTCATTGCCATCAAGATGCGGTCAGACCCGTGCTGCACCGGCAAATGCAAGTGGCTGACCAACTGCGGCACTTTGGCATACACCTCAACCAAGCGTTGGGTGAATTCATTGGGGTGGCTGGTGGTGTAGCGGATGCGCTCAACACCTGGAATCTCGGCGATGTATTCAATCAACAAGGCAAAGTCGGCAATCTCGGCGGTGTTGCCCATGCTGCCGCGGTAGGCGTTGACGTTTTGACCCAAAAGCGTGATTTCTTTCACGCCTTGCGCGGTGAGACCCGCCACTTCGGTGAGCACATCATCCAAGGGGCGGTTGATTTCTTCGCCTCGGGTGTAGGGCACCACGCAATAGCTGCAGTATTTGGAGCAACCTTCCATGATGGAAACAAACGCCGAGGAGCCTTCCACCCGCGCGGGGGGAAGGTGATCGAATTTTTCAATCTCGGGAAAGCTGATGTCAACCTGCGGTTTTTTCAAAGCAGCACGCTGGTCAAGTAACTGCGGCAGACGGTGCAAAGTTTGCGGCCCGAACACCACATCCACATAAGGCGCTCGCGCAATGATGGCTTCGCCCTCTTGGCTGGCCACACAACCGCCGACCGCAATTTGAACGCCTTTTTTCTTCAGGTGTTTCACCCGACCCAAATCGGAGAAGACTTTTTCTTGGGCTTTTTCACGCACCGAACAGGTGTTGAAGACCACCAAGTCGGCCTCGTCGATGTTGGTGGTTTGTTCGTAGCCTTGGGCAGCGCCCAGCACGTCGACCATTTTGTCCGAGTCGTACTCGTTCATTTGGCAACCGAAGGTTTTGATAAAGACTTTGCGGCTCATGACTGAGCCCTTGGTGATGTGCAGCGTTTCATGGTGTAGATCCAGAGGCTGTTAAAAGAAAACAGATTGTAGCCAGCCACTTCTTTATGATGCGCCAATGACAACTTTCACGCGTGCTGTTTTGTTCACCGATGTAGACGGTCGCGCTCGCTTCAAAGAGGAAGTGATTGATTTAGACCAAGGCAGCGAAAAAGCCCGTCTGAGCGAATGGATGCCTGCTAAGGGTTTGCAACTGCGCCAAAGCCCCGTGGGTTTTAAGAGCGAGTTCCATGTCAGCAGCCATTCGCAATGGGTGTTCATTTTGCAAGGCCAAATGGAAATTGGGCTACAAGACGGCAGTTGCAAAGTGTTTGCTGCGGGCGAGCATTTTTTCTCTGCCGATTTGCTACCCGAAGGTGCTGTGTTTGACCCCAAAGTGCATGGCCACTGCAGTCGCCAAGTGGGCGAAGAAGCTTTGGTGACCGTGTTTGTCAGGGTTTGAACCGCATTCCTGAAAACGTGTCAAAGCTACACGCTTCTTAAATATGAGTAATTTGGGAGTATTTTTACCCTAAAAAATTAAAGTCATGACCTGTTCAAACCGATAAGACTCGTAGCATCTTGGGCGAGAATCGGTCTTGAACTGGATTTCTTTTCAAAAACCTTTTTGAGTAGCCATGAAAAAATATTTGCGTCTGATCCTGGAAGTTTTGCTGGGAATTTGTCTGGTTGCTACCGCAACGCTGGCGTACTGGAATTTTTCCGCCAAAAAACATTTGAATGAACAGGTTGTCGAGTTGAGCGAACAGCTTGACGAAGCCAAAGAATCTTTAGAGAAAGTGCAAGAAGAAGCCACTGCTTCGCAACAACCCAAAGAAGAGCCGGAGAACTCATCCATTCAGGAAATGGAGGCACTGAAGTCGGCCTTTGCCAATGGTGTGGTGTTGCAAGACGTTGAGCTTTTGTACAAAGCCCAAAAAAGCTTGAGTGCTGAGCGCCAAGTCGGCATGGCGTCTCTGCGCTTGTTAACCAAAGGCGCCCAAGACCCTGAGACCATCGCCGCTTACCAAAAAGCTTTGGAAATGGCTGAATGGAGCAACCGTTTACAAACCGTTTGCGCGGCTCAAAATGCCTTGGCCGCTGCCGGTCAAAAAGTCAAAGTGTTGTCCGAATGTAAAAAATCCACCGAAAAAGAAGCCGAAAGCAAAGATGCCAATGCCAAGAAAGACGACAAAGCGCACGCAGTTCATTGGGGCTATGAGGGTGACAACGGTCCCGAGCACTGGGGCGACGCTTTTCCTGTTTGCGGCAAGGGCAAGAAACAGTCACCTTTGAATATCGTTGGACCCTTTGATAAGTCCAAAGAAACATTAAGCGTGGACTACAAGGAAGGCCCGCTGAAAATTTTGAACAACGGCCATACGATACAAGTCAATACCGATCCTGGCAGCACCTTAACGATTGGCAAAGAAAGCTTCGATTTGCTGCAGTTTCACTTCCATCGCCCCTCTGAAGAGCAGGTCGACGGTAAAAATGCCAGCATGGTGGCCCACTTTGTTCACAAGAGCAAGGAAGGCAAATTGGCAGTGATCGGTGTCATGCTGAATGAGGGCAAGGACAGTGCTGCAATTAAAACCCTGTGGGCGAATTTGCCTCCTAAAGAGGGCGAGGAGTTTTTGCCACCCAAGGTGACTTTTAACCCTGCCAGCATGATGCCCAAGGAAATGGCTTTCTACAACTACGAGGGCTCACTCACCACCCCCCCTTGTACAGAGGGCGTGCAGTTCTTCATTCTTAAAGCGCCTGTGGACATTTCCAAGCAACAGCTGGCGAAATTCCCCTTCAAGCTCAATGCGCGTCCGGTTCAAGCTTTGAACGGTCGCAAAATTGCAGCTGGCGGTTAATTTAGATTGATTGCAAGCGATCGGTGGAGGGTACGACTCGGGTGAGTCGTATGCCGTAGCGGTCATTGACCAGCACCACCTCGCCTTGCGCTACCACTGTCTCATTCACCAACAGGTCTAGCGGTTCACCAGCAATGCGGTCGAGTTCGACCACGCTGCCTTGGGTCAGGCGCATCAAATCTTTGATTTTGATATTGGTGCGTCCTACCTCGATGGAAAGGGTGACCGAGATGTTTTGCAGAACTTCCGGATTGATATTGCCCGGTTGGCTGACTTGAAACTCCTCTGATGTGGGAGGCGTTTCGTCTTGGGTTTCGGTGGTGTCGTTCATGGTGCTTTCCTGTCTCAAAGCTGTCCGGGGACAATTTGCTTTTCAACCCGCACAGCCACATTGGAGCCGCGCGTGCCGATATTGACCCCAAAGGTGGGGACGCCGTTGGCCAGGAATTGCGCCTGGTCGGGTTTCTTGAAGAAAAGCAAATCGCCCTCCTTCATGTTTCGCAAATGGTAGAGCGAGGTTTTGATCTCACCCATCATCACGCGCACATCGAGCTCGGAGTCGCCAACGGCAACCGCCAAGTCTTCGCGCCAAATTTTGTCGGATTCATCGTTTCCGTCACTGGTGGATACGCGGTTGCGCAGCAAGTCGCGCAAAGGCTTCAAAGTGGCGTAGGGGTAGACCAAATCCATGAACCCTTTGCCACCCGAAGCGGTGGCTTCGGCGTCAAAGCGGGTCAGCACCACCAAGTCGTTTTCGTCGGCAATTTGTGCAAACTGGGGGTTGATCTCGGCGCTGACTTGTTCGCAGTCGATTTCCAAAATTGGCGCCCATGCATCTTTGAGTGAGCGGAAAAACACGCTGAGAATGATATGAATGATGCGGGTTTCGGTGGCGGTGAACATCCGACCAGGTGGCAGGTCGGAAACGCCTTTGCCAAAACCGCCAAAAAAGCTGTCCAATGAACTGAACACCACATTGGGGTCGATGATGATGACCGAGTTACCGCGCATCGGGCTGATGCGGACCGTATTCACCGACAAGGGTGCTTTGAGAGTTTTGATGTAATCGCCAAACTTCAAAATTTGTACCCGTGTCGGGTTCACGCGGGGGGTGGTGCGCAAAACTTCCAGCAAACCCAAACGAAACATTCGGATGAACCGCTCGTTGATCATGTCGATGGCCGACACATTCACGCCCAAGCTGCTGTTCTCGCTGGCCAGGTCGTGTTTGCGCACCCGGACCTTGGTATTGAAACCAGTGTCCGATTCGAGCGATCCGTCCTTCAAACCCTCGGCCAAGGCCGTGAGTTCTTCGGGACTGAGTAAGTTGGGTCGGGTTGCCATGGGAGGTTTATTGCATCACAAAGGATGTGAACATGACTTCTTCGATGCCGCCAAAGTCTTCGTATTGCTCAAGCATCTCATTCATGATGTCTTTGAGCTTGACGGCGAGTTCTTTGCGAAAGTCGGGCTTGCTGGCTTCGGCTTCAGTGGACTGGCGCATGATGTCGAGCATGGCCGAACGCAGTGCGAATTCATGCTTTTTGATGTTGTCGAACACGCGGGTGTCGTAGTGGGTCATGACGGCGAGTTGCACGACCATGACTTTCTTGGAGCCCGTGATGTTGGTCATCAGCTCTTTTTCAATTTGGAAATAGTTCTTTTCAAAGCGGGTGGCTTCGGGCGCTTCTTTCTTTAGCTTTGAAGGCGCTTCATCCTTGGCTTTCGTTGCCGCTGCTTCAAGTTCTTCGAGCTTGTCCATGGCGGCGAGTTCGGCTTTTTTCTCGTAAAAACCAGAGAAATACAAAGTGCCAAAGGCCACGGCAACCACCACAACAATGGCGACCACCGCGATACCTGCGATCAGCAAAATCGGTTTTTTCTTTTTCGGTTCTTCTGAGCCCTCTGCAGGGGTCGCTTCAGGTGCTGCTGTTGCCATGATTTACTCCTCTTTCATTCATTGTGTCGTCATGCAAAAGTGTCAAATAATGCACTGTTGCTGTGACGCGCTGGTGTTGCTGCGTTTTCTTTTTCGGCCACGCCGTTTGCGCCGAGTGTGACACGATTGTCTGCTGCGGCTTGGCGCTGGCCAGATTGTCCGGAGCCACCTTGCGACGACTGACGGTTATCCTGTCCTACAGAAACATATGCATTGTTCATGCCAAGTTCAGCCAAAGCTTCTTTCAAGCGGGTGCTGCCATTTTGAATCAATTCTTTGGTCAAGCCGTTCTCGGCTTGGAACTGGGCACTTAATTGTCCATCACGCATTTCAAGTTGTACATCAACCAAACCCAAACTGGCGGGCTTGAGGGCGAATTTCATCTTCCATTCACCCGCGTTCAGTTGGTCGTTCATGCGACTGGCCATCTCCGTGGCTAATTTTTGACTGAGTTTTTCAAAGGTCTGCGCCATGTCAGGGTGGGTTTTCAATGTCAGGGCGGGGGAGGCGCTGCTTGGCGAGGCAGTTCGGTTGCTTGCCACGCCACCACCTGAGGTGCCTTCTTTCGACGTGCTGCTGTCATCTATGGCGCTGAGCTTGTCGAATTCTTCATTCAAGCGGTCAATGTCTTCTGGGCGCAAATCAGCGTCCATCATCGACAACACTGCCAGGGTGCTGATGTTGTCTGGCGCTTCGCTAGCTTGTGCAACGATTGCCTGTGTCAAGTTGGCGCTCGGGTTGAGTTGTTTGTTTGCTGCCAAGTCGGCGGAGGCTGAACTCCACTGGACTTCCAAGCCAATAGGCTTCATGTCTTCGGTCATCACATTGCTGTTGGCCAAAGTGCTGACTTCAGGCGCGAGGGGCAGGGCTTGGCTGAGAACCGCTTGTGTGCCAAGTGCCGCTTGTGTGCCAAGTGCCGCTTGTGTGCCAAGTGCCGCTTGGGCGGAGGTACTCGAGTTATTTAAGGTATCGATGGCCACGCCGCTAGGGGATGGGGCCGCGCTTGTGAGGGGGTTGCTCAGTCCCAGGCCGGGCATATTGTTCATGGCCAAGATTTGCTGGGTGGTTGTTGCGGGCGAATTGGCCAGCGCCTCAGCTGCTGCGTCATCGCCCAATAAGGCTTTGATTTGGGTGGCGTCTAAGCCCATGGCCAAAGCGAAATCGGTCAAGCTTTTTTCGCTGGTTTCTGGTTGGGTCACGGTGATGATCTCAACCTCAGGGCTCAGGGTAATCGACTGCAAGGCTAGTCCCTCTTGAGAGGCCACTGCCTTGGCATTGGCAGCTTTTTCGTCGGCTCGCTTTAAGCTTTGCGCGTTTTGAGATGCAAGTTCATCTGGCTGGCTGGCTTTTTGCGTGGCAGTGTCTGCTTGTTGGTTTGGCTGACCCGAATCCTTGGCATCAACTGGTGATTTGTGGCGTTCGGCCTCAGCTACGCTGGATTTCGCCACATGGGGCTGGGCTGGTGGCAGCTGTTTGGCGAAATGTCCGCCTGGGGCTAGCACACCCATGCCTTTAGAGCCCAGTGTTTTGGCGTGTAAATATTGATTTGGATGGAAAGCTTGGCGCAAAGCTTGCTGCTCCAGCATGCCCTTGGTGGCAGTGGCGGTTGGGCTTTTTTTCGCGGGTTTGTCCGCGCTGTCAGCGGCAAGCTCTTGCCGTTGGGGTGTCTGCAGCGAGGCAATTTGATGTCGCAAGAATGCGGCAAAGTCCTCGCCCGACTGGCTGCCTGAGGAGGGGCGTGACAGTGCCCCACCAAGGTTGTTTGCCTCGGTGGAGACGGGGGTGGCGCTAGGCGCTAGGCCTGAATTCAATGCAGATAAGTTCATATCCGTTCAATGCTTCCCATAAAAGACAGAGCATTTAAGCAAGAACCGTGACAGGCCAAGGTTTGCCGTTCGCCGCAAAGCCAGGTGTTAAGCCAAAGAGGGTGCCAGAAGCTGGCACATGGCTTGCTTCATCTCCTTGAGGGCGTTGAAAAACGCTTGGAAAAAAGAACCCTTAATGATTCAAAAACTGTGACAAAACGACCATGAGCACCTTAACCCTGTCAACGATTCGACAGAACTTGACCAAGTTTGACTACACCGGATTGGGCATTCCCGTCTTGGTGTTGTTGATCATGGCCATGTTGGTATTGCCATTGCCACCGCTTTTATTGGACTTTTTGTTTACTTTCAATATTGTCATCAGCTTGGTCATCATCATGATCGCCATCAGCACCCGTAAACCACTGGAGTTCTCATCCTTCCCTACTATCTTGTTGTTTGCCACTATGTTGCGCTTGGCGCTGAACGTGGCGTCGACCCGCGTGATCTTGGTGGATGGCCATACCGGCCACGACGCTGCTGGCAAGGTGGTGGCGGCTTTTGGTGAGTTCGTGATCGCTGGTAACTATGTGGTGGGTTTCATCATCTTTGCAATTTTGATGATCATTAACTTTATTGTGGTGACCAAAGGTGCCGGCCGCGTCTCTGAAGTGAACGCCCGATTTACCTTGGACGCCATGCCTGGCAAACAAATGTCTATCGACGCCGACTTGAATGCTGGTGTGATCGACCAAGCCACAGCACAAAAACGCCGAGCCGAGTTGTCCCAAGAATCCGACTTCTTCGGTGCCATGGACGGTGCTTCTAAGTTCGTGAGTGGTGACGCCATTGCGGGCATATTGATTTTGCTGATTAACTTGGTTGGTGGCTTGGCCATTGGCGTGCTCCAACATGATTTGTCGGTCTCAGAGGCTGGCAAGATTTACACCTTGCTCAGCATCGGCGACGGTTTGGTGGCACAAATTCCTGCGCTGCTGTTGTCCTTGGCGACCGCCATCATCGTGACACGTGTCACCACCTCGGAATCGATTTCCGAGCAGGCACATACCCAGTTGGCCAACCCCGCAGCTTTGTTTATTTCCGCCATCATCTTGACGGCCTTGGGCTTGGTCCCTGGCATGCCTCACCTGATGTTCATCACCTTGGCTGCGGCGACTGCCGGTTTGGGCTTGATGGTGATTCGCAGCGAGGTCGATGAAGAAGCTGTGCAAGTGGCCGAGGCGCAAGCCGCCGCGACTACCGAGGCCACCAAAGATTTGGATTGGGACGACGTCGATCAGGTGGACTTGATTGGCTTGGAAATTGGCTACGGATTGATTCCTTTGGTGAACGTGGAAACCGGCGGCGAATTGATGAGCCGTGTCAAAGGTGTACGTAAAAAATTGTCTGCAGAGCTTGGCTTTTTGGTGCAACCCGTGCGCATTCGCGACGACTTGAACATAGACCCCGACTCTTACAACATCGTGCTCAAAGGCGTGGTGCGCGGCAAAGGTGAAATCAAAGTGGGCCGTGAATTGGCCATCAACCCCGGCCAGGTTTATGGCGAACTGCAAGGCACGCCCACCCGCGAACCTGCGTTTGGTTTGGAAGCCGTGTGGATCGAGTCTTCTCAACGCGATTTGGCCCGTACCTTGGGCTACACCGTGGTCGACGCCAGCACCGCCATCGCCACCCATTTGAATAAAGTATTGCGCGAAAACTCCGCCGATCTGCTCAGCCACGACGAAGTGCAGCAACTTTTGGACAAACTGTCTGCCAAGTCACCCAAACTGGTGGAAGAGTTGGTGCCTGGCAAGCTGTCGCTGGGTGTGGTCACCCGCGTGCTACAACATTTGTTAAACGAAGGCGTGTCGATCCGCGACATGCGCTCAATCGCCGAATCTCTCACCGAGGCGAGTGCTCGCAGCACCGACCCCGAGCAGCTCGCCGCTTATGTGCGTCCCAAACTCGGTCGCATGATCATGCAAAGCTTGGTCGACGAGTCCAGCAATTTGTCCGTGATGACTTTGGAGCCCGGCTTGGAGCAACTGTTGCACAACGTGCTGCAGCAAAGCCAGCCAGGTCAGCCCGTGGTTTTGGAGCCCAGTTTGGCCGAAAACCTGTTCAATGCGCTGCGCATGGGTGCGCGGGCCATGGAAGACGAAGGCCATGCCGCCGTCTTGGTGGTCTCGCCATTGATTCGCAGTTGGTTGTCCAAGGCCGTTCGTTTTCGCGTCAGCGATTTGACGGTTTTGTCCTACAGCGAAATTCCAGATGACCAAGCAGTCAAAGTGATTCACACAGTGAACGCTAACAACCGCGGCTAATTCAACCCTTTATTTGACCAACGAGAAAAACCATGGAACTCAAGCGAATCATTGCCCGTGACACCCGGGCGGCCAACGAAAAGGCAGTTGCCTTGTACGGCCCCGACGTGCTTGTCATCTCTACCAGCAAGGTGAGAGGCAAAACCGAGTTGATCGTTGCGGTTGATGTTGAACCCATGAATGCCGAGGTCGCCTTGGCAGAGACTTTTGTGCCTAGCGAGAAAACCTACAGTTTGTCTGCGACGCCTGCCACTGAAGAAGCGCCCTTGGCTCAAGAAGCGCCAGCCAGCTTTGGCAAAGTACTCAACGACACCATACAAAAACGCCCAGCCAAACCGACCAAGGAAGATGTTCCCGGTTTTGTGCCTGCCGCTGCGCTGAAAAAAGCCCAAGAAAAAGCCTTGCCAATGCAAACCGTGGCACCCGCCGCCGAACCAGCACCTGTGCAGGAAATCGTGGTGAAAGAACAAGTTTTGGCCTCAACACAGCACATGGCCGAAGAGCGCGACGCAATGCGAGGCCGTGAAATCGTTCAAATGGTGCGCGAAGAACTCGCCACCTTGCGCAAAGAATTCAAGCTGAGCCAGCAAATGGCGTGGCAAGGTACGGGTTTGGCCCGCAACCTCATGCCTTTGCGTAACGCTTTGCAAGAGGCCGCTATACCGGTGGCCTTGCGCGCCTTGCTGATTGACAGCATTCAAAGTTTTGAAGACGTCGAACCAGCGATGGATGAAATTCGCCGCCAGCTTTGCCATTCCATGCAACACAGCAGCGTGACAGCGCCAGATCAAGGCGTGCATGTGTTGGCAGGTCCTTCGGGTGCTGGTAAATCCTTGATGGTGGCTCGCTTGGCTCAACATGCCAGCGTCAACTGGGGCAGCGAGCAAGTCGCCGTCATCAGTTACAGCGACCAACGTGCAGGCGCTTGGAACCAAGCCCAGTTACTCAGCGCCCAGTCCGGTGTCGATTGTTTCCGTGCCACCAACGTCACCACTTTGAAACTTTTGTTGGAAGAACACGGTCAGCGCAAGTTTCTCATCATCGATACCCCGGGTGTTCAAATGGCCGAGCGCGTAAGCGAAATTGTGGCAATTTGCAAAGAGGCACAATTCCACGTTGTTCTTCCCGCCGATGCCTCTCAGTCTTCATTGCGCAGAGTGCTTTCAACCCCGCATATTCAATGGCAAAGCCTGATGATTTCCAAATTGGATGAAGCCAGCCAGCCTTGGGCCCTGATTCAGGTGCTAACCGAAGGCCATGTGGGCGTGAGTGGCGCCAGCCGCGGCGAGCGTATCGGCGAATGGTCGGTGCAAATGCAGGTCGAAGAATTGGTCACCGTGGCACTGGCGAATTTGTCGCTGGGCTACAACGACACCACTCAGGAAGACATGTCCAGCACACTGGCCATGGCTTCTGCCAGAATTTCGCGTCTGGCCGCGCAACACACAAGGTCTACCCATGAGTAACAACAAAACCACTGAGGTCATCGGCATCGCCAGCGGTAAAGGTGGTGTGGGCAAGACCACGGTGTCAATCAACTTGGCTGTTGCTTTGGCCCAGCGTGGCCACGATGTCATGTTGTTTGACGCTGACTTAGGGTTGGCAAACGCACAAATCGCTTTGGGTGCAAGGGCTGAATACAACCTCAGCCATTTTTTAGCGGGTCAAAAAACCCTCGAAGAAATCACCATCACCACCCGCCAAGGCATTCAGCTCATTCCAGGTGCTTCGGGTGTGCAAGAACTTGCGGCGCTCAGCCAGTTGCAAGCAGCCAGCATCGTGCAGGCGTTTAGCAACTTGGGTAAAAAAATTGACTACCTCATCGTCGATGTGGCCGCTGGTATTTCTCCCTCTGTGTTGGCGTTTTTGGCGGCTTGCCAGCGCCGCTTCATCGTGGTGCAAGACGACCCCTCTTCCATCGCTGACGCTTACGGCACCATCAAAGTGCTGACGCAGGAAATGAAGCTGGACGAGATTTACTTGGTGCCCAATTTGGTGGATACCCAAACCCAAGGATGGAAGCTCTACCAGCGTTTGAACGACGTGTGCGTGCGTTTCTTGGGTGAGTCGATTCACTATCTCACATCCATCGAAAACGATGAAATGGTTTTGGCAGCGTTGAAAAAATACCAGTCGGTCATGGAGCTCGCGCCCGGCACGGCCGCTGCGCGGGACTTCCGGCGTTTGGCTGAGCTATCTACCCAATTACGACCCATCGACCACCCCTCGGGTGGCCTGCAGTTTTTCATGGAGCGTTTGCTGCAAAGCAATACGAAGAGTACATGAGACCCATATCCCCGATGAAGATGTACCAGCAGTCTCGCCCGCAAGGCGAAGAGCTGGTGTTGGCCCACCTTGGCTTGGTCAAGCGCGTGGCTTTGCACTTAAAGGCCCGCGTACCCGCTTACATGGAACTGGATGAACTCATTCAGGTCGGCATGATGGGTTTGCTAGAAGCCTCGCGGGTGTTTGATCCCACCAAGGGCGTGGATTTTGAAAATTTTGCCCACAGCCGTGTGCGTGGTGCCATGCTCGACGAGGTGCGTCGTTTGTCTTTTTTGCCCCGTTCTGCGGTGGCTTTCAACAAAGAACACAACGAAAGCCTGCACGTGTTGTCGGCTGAGTTGGGCCGTGCGCCCACACAGGCCGAAATGGCCGAGTTCATGGGCAAAGACTTAGACGATTTCCAAAAAGAGCGCGGCAAAGCGCGTCGCTTTGAAACCTATTCTTTGGAAGTCGTTACCGAAGAGGTGATGAGCATTGCCGATGATGCCTCGCACCAGCCCGATGTGATGGTTGAAGAGGCCGAGTTCATGGACGCGGTCACCAACGCCATCGGTAAGTTGCCCGAGCGCGAGCAATTGGTGATGCAGCTTTACTATGTGGAAGAGCTCAACCTTAAAGAAATCGGTGAAGTTCTAGAGGTGAGCGAGTCGCGCATCAGCCAGATTTTGTCCTCGGTCGTGAAAAAGTTGCGTGTGCAGTTGCAAATTGCGCCAGAGGATATTTTCAAAACCTCTAGGAGCATCTCATGAACAGCTTCTTTCAGCTTTTCTTGGTCTGGGGTGTGTTGTTGGTCTTTTTGCTCGTTCTGTATGTGATCGACAAAGTCAACGTCATTTACCAAGGCTATTCTCGCGCCGAAGTGCCCGTCACCTACGATGATGGTTTGTTTGGCGAATTGGCAGGTAAAACCCTGTGGGACGCTATGAGCGGTATTCCTTTGCCAGGTGTGGACGCCAAGCATGTGTCAGATTTGAAGCCGCACTACGAACCCATCTTGCGCCAACATATTGAACAAGTGTTCATGGAAGGCTATAGCCATGGCAAAGCCGGTACCGTAGGCGTGCCTACCAACAACCGTCAAGTGCCCACACCGCGCGGCTCGGTGGTCTCTTGGCTGCCTATGCACCATTTGGCCAGTTTGTACCAAGCCGGTGTCGATTTCGCCATCAGCAAACCCGACGATGTGCTGCGCATTCAGCAATCCTTGGACCAAGTCACTGGCATGATTTACGCCCGAATTGGCTTGGGACTGGGTGAGCCCTATTCCGCCACATTATTGATTCACCCTGTGTCGTCTGAAGAAGAGGCGATGTTGCCACCTGCGGAGAATGCGCCTGCCGCTGAAGTTCCGCCAAAGCCTGCCCCAGCTCTGCCCGCGATGGCGATGGAGATGGCGGGGGCAGCCGCGCCTGCGCCCATGGGCGAGGTGTTAGAGCCTGATTTGTCTCAGTTGAATGCGGGCCGAATCGCCCCAGTCGAGCCCGTTCAGCAGGAAGCCACACCCGAAGAAAGGGCGGTGCCCGTTGCTGCCTGATCTCAAGTTAAGTCATTTTGCGCCGATCTATTCTTTGTCAACGATTGAACACAGGAGAACTTGATCATGCGAGCCAATTCCAGAGCCATTGCCAGTTACGGAGACGTCAAGGTCACCACCGGCGTTTCCAAAGCCAACAATGTCGAACTCATTCAAATGCTGTTTGATGGCTTGATCGAGAGCTTGGCAACCACCAAAGGCCATATCCAGCACAACAACATCGCTGAAAAAGGCAAAGCGATTGCCCGCGCCAGCCGTATTGTGTTGGGCCTGCAAGGCGTCTTGGACTTTGAAAAAGGTGGCGAACTGGCTGGTAATTTGAATGAACTTTATAACTACATTACGCGCCGTTTGCTGCATGTAAACGCTCGCAATGATTTGGCGGCTTTGGATGAAATCCATGGCCTGATGACTGAAATCCGTGGCGCATGGGAAACCGTGCCTGCGTTGATCCCGCGAGCTACCCCCACCCGCGAATTTATTAATTGAAAAATCTGTTGGCTTAAATCAACAGATTTATCAGTTAATCTAGGGGTAGTTTTGCTAGGCATGTTGGCGCGAACCGCGTCAGCATGCTTTAACAATTGGAGCTTGCAATGGCAGCAATAGGTTTAGTCGTTTTGATGATCGCCGTGTTCGGTGTGTTCGTTGCCCACGGTGGCGATTTGAC
>Ga0209550_10001178_pt1 | contig 25264 bp, 26 predicted proteins | sample LauGreSuBDMM15SN_2_FD_187567 | JGI IMG/M metagenome (GOLD analysis project Ga0209550, IMG submission 187567) | Freshwater lake microbial communities from Lake Michigan, USA - Su13.BD.MM15.SN (SPAdes) (version 5) | ecosystem: Environmental > Aquatic > Freshwater > Lake | place: Lake Michigan... | reverse complement strand
TCTGGGATCAGCCAACAAAAATTAATGCACTTCTATATCCAAAGATTCTAATAGTGCCATCAAGTAAATGGTTTCGTTGGCGTCGTATTTTTCAATACCACTTTTGTACCATTGTTCGATGATCTGCAATTGATGGGGATTGTATTGCATATATTCAATGATCATACCCAACATGCCGGCCAACATAAATTCTTCTAAGATTTTGTCGGTCAGGATGTGTTTGGGAATACCCATGGATATTTTTCCGTTCAATCGTTCGTATTCCTCCCGGCCATATTGAAAACCAGAATTAAAAGCTATGTTGGATTGATTCACCAAAGGGATTTCTACAATAGGGTTTAATCCTTCTTCAAATCCCTGCATATATTCTTGACGGTAAACAGGGTTATAAAAATCTTTCATCAGTGGTTGGTTCTTAAATTCAAAACAAACATATTACCTGTATTTGAAACAAAAAATTATATTCGTTAAACGGGCAAAAAACTCTATAAAAACCACACACCTTGTCGTTAATCGATAAAAGCGCAGGATTTTTTTGGCCTGATGTATCATTTGATGAATCATTTTATTTAAAAGTTCTGTTCCTATAGCAAATTAAACCGCTTAAATTTGAGGTGATATAATTTATCTCGGTTATGAAAAATACTATTCTCCTTTTGCTCTTGTTTTTGGCCGTCAAATCTTGGTCACAACCAGTTTCTGTGTTGACGATTAATGATACTCTTCAACACCCAAACTACCAACAATTTATTTATCTAAGTCCAACTACGCCAGTAGATCAAGCCGTTTTTGTGGCCAAATTGAAAGCCAGCGGCAGTTTAAAAAACCTGAGCAATTTGTTTGAGAAACTAAAAACCAAAGCACAAAGCATGGGTGCCAATGCGTTTCAATTTGTAGAATTTACCGCCCAAGACCCTGCGGTTGGCGAACTCACCTTGAACACCTTTTATGCCGATGATGCACTTTTGGACTCCAATTTTGAAGCACTGCCCAAAAACAAACTATTCGTGTTGGGGCCCGACAATTTTCTAGAAACCAAGGTACAATCCTACAAAGTGCAAGGGCAAAAGCAGGAAATTACCTCCGGCCAATACCAAGTTTATGACTTGTCATTACAAGAGGAATTGCGGATAAACAAAGGCGGTTTTACCGGCATGACTTTATTTCTCTCCAAACAAACCAATGGTAATTCCTACTTTTTGAATTTTGGAGGCATCGGACTCGCCGGAGCAGCTGTAAGTACCTATGGCGGCGTTGGTGTTTCTATCACAACCGGAAGCATCAGTCAGGTGGAGCCCAACTTAGCCTTGTTGTTGCTGCAACTATTTACCGAAAAGGACAGTCAGTAGCCTTTTTACTAGCCAATTTTACTATATTCGTCAAACCTAAAAGTCCTGCCCGCTTGGAAAAATGCGGGGGCGATATCCGAAAAGCCAAATGAGTAGGTCTACTTCAAAAAAACTAAACCGTATGAGTACCGCAAACACCGTATTAATGCAACAAGCCCGCGAATCATTGGCAGGCAAATGGGGACCAGCCATTGGCGCTTTTGTCGTGTATATGTTAATCATGATCGCCGTCCAACTAATTCCATTTGCAGGACCAATCATTTCTCTTTTAATTGGCGGCCCAATGGCCATCGGATTGGCCACTTATTCCTTGGCTCTGGCCAGAGAACAAGACGCCAACATCAATCAACTATTTGACGGATTCAACAAATTTGGTTTGGCCCTCGCGGCCTATTTTTTAATGCTTGTTTTCATCGTCCTTTGGATGTTATTGTTAATCATTCCTGGAATAATTGCCGCACTTTCCTACTCCATGACGTTCTACATTATTGCCGATGACGAATCGATCGATGCCATGGAAGCCATTGACAAAAGTAAAGCCATGATGGACGGCTACAAATGGAAGTACTTTTGCCTAGCGCTTCGTTTTGTGGGTTGGGCCTTGTTGTGCATCCTTACTTTAGGAATTGGATTCTTGTGGTTAGTGCCCTATATGCAAGTGAGCAATGCCAAATTCTATGAAGACGTAAAAGCCAATTATATGAATCAACAAGCCGCTCCAGTAGCTGATGTTGAAATTCCAGTTGCTGTTGCAGACGAAGCTACTTCATCTGAAGAAGCAGAAGCCTAAACCAACGTAACCTTTACAATCCCTTAGCTAATTTTTAGATAAGGGATTTTTTTTAGCAAAATCCAACTTCATGAATACACCCAAAACATCACAGTTAAAAAAAGTACTCACGCCTATTCATTTATGGGCCTTGGGCGTAGGCATGGTAATTTCTGGCGAATATTTTGGCTGGAATTACGGCTGGAATTCGGCTGGAACCTTGGGGTTTCTGGTGGCTACAGTTGTTGTAGCGGTCTTGTACATTACGTTTATTTTCAGTTACACCGAACTCACCACCTCAATTCCGCATGCGGGAGGACCATTTGCCTTTGCCTACAAGGCTTTTGGGCCCTACGGCGGACTCATAGCCGGCTATGCCACCTGTGTAGAATTTGTATTGGCACCACCCGCGATTGCATTTGCCTTGGGCAGTTATTTGCATTTTTTATTGCCGGAAATTCCCGTATTGGGCACAGCCATTGGTTGTTATGTAATTTTTTCGCTGATTAATTTTTTTGGGATCAAAGAATCTACGCAGTTTAATCTGTTGGTTACGGTTTTGGCCGTGGCCGAATTGCTGCTCTTTATGGGCATAGTTACGCCTTCGTTTCAACTGAAAAATTTCACCCACAATGGTCTTCCTTTTGGTGTTTCGGGCATCTTTGAATCCTTGCCATTTGCGGTGTGGTTGTTTTTGGGAATAGAAGGATTGGCCATGGTGGCCGAAGAAGTAAAAAACCCATCAAAATCGATTCCAAAAGGATACGGCTATGCGCTGGCTACTTTGGTTTTTTTGGCCATAGGCGTGATGGTTTTAGCCGGAGGAATTGGCGATTGGACACAACTGCAAAACCTAGATTACCCCTTGCCCGAAGCCATAAGCCAAGTTCTGGGTCGCGATAGCCATTGGTCAAAATTATTTACAAGTATTGGATTATTTGGGCTCGTAGCTTCGTTTCACAGTCTAATCACTTCCTATTCCCGGCAATTGTTTGCTTTATCCCGCAGCGGCTATTTGCCGGCCAAATGGAGCGAATTGCATCCCCGTTTTCGCACCCCACATTGGGCCTTGTTGGTGGGTGGATTAGCGGGATTGGTCGCACTGCTCACCGGCACAACTGCACAAGTTATTCTTATTTCGGCGTTGGGCGCCTTGGTCATGTACCTCATCAGCATGCTGAGTTTGTTTAAATTGCGCCAACAACCGCAGTATGTAGCGTCCTACAAAACGCCATTTTATCCCCTATTTCCCGCAATTGCCCTACTGCTATCGCTGCTGTGTTTGGCCTCAATTGTCTACTTCAACCTGCTCTTGTCCCTTATTTTTTTGGCGGGAATGGTCGCGGTAGTAATTGGATTTAAGCTAGTTGGAAATGTAGAAAAAACGGCTTTACTTCGTAGTGAAATTTTAGACGAAGACTAAACCCGAGCTTATGTACCGGTTTACCAAAAATAATATCTCCTTTACATTTCCCGATCTAAAGACGCTTTTGGCCAAAGCAACTCCCTATCGTTCGGGCGATGCGCTGGCCGGATTGGTAGCAAATTCCTATACCGAACGCATTGCTGCGCAGTATTGTTTGGCCGAAGTGCCGCTTACACAATTTTTGCAAGAATTGCCCATACCCTACGAAGAAGACGAAGTGAGCCGACTAATTATCGATTCGCATGATGCCCAAGCGTTCCAAATAATTGCGAGTCATACGGTGGGAAGTTTTAGGGATTGGCTGTTGCAACACAGCACCACAACCCAGGAATTACAAGCAATCAAATGGGGGCTCACACCCGAAATGGTCGCTGCGGTATCCAAAATTATGCGCAACCAAGACTTGATGGTTGTGGCCAAAAAATGCATCAATCCTACCCGATTTCGAAATACCTTAGGATTAGCCGGACACTTTTCGTCTCGCATTCAACCCAATCACCCGGCAGATGATCTAAAAGGCATTGGCATTTCATTGATAGAAGGCCTGCTGTATGGCTGTGGTGACGCAGTGATAGGCATCAATCCGGCGAGTGATGATCCCCGTCAAATTGCCCAAATAAACCACCTGCTCAACGATCTCATTCAACGGTTTGAGATTCCTACCCAAGCCTGTGTTTTAACCCACCTCACCACTACCTTGCAACTCATTGAGCAACAAGTTCCGGTTGATTTGGTGTTTCAATCCATTGGCGGAACCGAGAAAACCAACCAATCTTTTGGCATCAATTTATCGATGTTGCAAGAAGGTTTAGAAGCCGGCTTGTCGCTAAATCGAGGCAGTGTAGGCAACCAATGCATGTACTTTGAAACCGGTCAAGGTTCGTCCTTATCGGCCCAAGCGCATAGCGGCGTTGACCAACAAACCTGTGAAACTCGCGCCTATGCAGTGGCTAGGAAATTTAATCCGTTGCTGGTCAATTCGGTAGTGGGATTTATTGGTCCCGAATATTTGTATGACGGCAAGCAAATAAATCGGGCTGCCCTCGAAGATTTATTTTGCGGAAAATTACTCGGACTTCCCATGGGCCTAGACCTGTGTTATACCAATCATGCCGAAGCCGACCAAAACGATATGGATTCCATCTTGGTTCAAATAGCCGTTGCCGGTTGTGGCTTTGTGATGGGCGTTCCCGGTGCCGATGACGTGATGCTCAATTACCAATCGACTTCCTATCACGATGTACAAAACACTCAACGTCTACTGGGGCTGAAGCCCGCTCCTGAATTTTCCAGTTGGCTCGAGCAACAAGGTTTGGCTACCGAAATTAATCGGTCGCATCCGCTTATACAGTACCTCAAATGAAAATAACCGATACACTTGCCGTTCTCGCTCATTTACGTGAACTCAGTCCAGCAAGAATTGGATTGGGCCACAGCGGCAGTTCGATGCCTACCGCCGCCAACCTCGATTTTTCGTGGTCCCATGCTGCGGCTCGCGATGCCGTATACACGCTCTTGGATACCGCTGCACTTGCCGAACAATTACAGGATTTATTTCCGGTGCAACTCACCCTCCAGAGCCAAGCTTCCGATCGCGAAACCTACCTGAAAAGACCCGATTTGGGAAAACTACTACACGAAGAATCAGCTGATATGCTGCAACAGTGGAAAAGTACTTCGAGCTATGCCTTGACAATTGTGCTCTGTGACGGTCTTTCGCCACAAGCCATTCAACAACATGCAGCACCTTTTTTAGAACACTTATTCCCTTTGCTTCAGCATGCCAATATTGCCTATGCGCCACTTTGCATCGCTACACAAGGACGAGTGGCTTTGGGCGATGCGATAAGTGAGGTATTATCGAGCCAACTAGTTTTGGTGCTTATCGGCGAACGACCCGGTTTGAGTACACCGCACAGTATGGGTGCCTACCTCACCTATAATCCCTTCTCTGGCATTACCGACAACCAACGCAATTGCCTTTCTAACATTCATGCACAGGGACTTTCCTATGCGTCAGCTGCACATAGCTGTGCCTATTTGATTCTAGAAGCACTCAAACAAAAATTAACTGGCGTTGCCTTAAAAAATAACAGCGCTATAGCCGCACTAAAATGACAGCACCCATTGCCTTGATTGGCGCCCTCGACGAAGAAATTAAAGCCTATTTAGATCAGCTTGCGCACACCAAAACTACCCAATGGAACTCGCTTACGTTTTATGAAGGCAGCTTGTTTGGTCAATCGGTCGTGCTAGTAAAATGTGGGGTAGGAAAAGTGTTTGCGAGCTTGGTAACCCAAAAATTGATTGATGCATTTCAACCCAAAGCCATTGTGTTCACCGGAGTGGCGGGTGCTTTAAACCCAACTTATGAAGTGGGCGATATTGTCGTGGCACACGATTGCGTACAACACGATTTGAACACCACAGCGCTGGGCATTCCCCGGGGACAGGTGCCTTATACAGATTTTCGCTATTTTGAAACCGATGCAAAACTAAAAACCTTGGCACTCTCTGCAGAAACCGAGCATACGCTTCACAGTGGACGTATCGTAACGGGCGATCAGTTTCTTACCCAAAAAGAATTACACGATTACCACTACCTCACTACTGAACTCGCGGGTGATGCGGTTGAAATGGAAGGTGCCGCAGTAGGATTTGTGTGTGCGGTGAATGCGGTGCCTTTTTTACTTATTCGGACCATATCCGACAAAGCCGACGACGAAGCGGGCCAAAGTTACACCGAGTTTTTACCTGTGGTGGCGCACAATTCGGTTGCGGTGATCAAACACCTTTTTAATGCCTTGTAGTCGATAAATCAGGTTGATCAATACCACTTCGTTTTCCTTGCCCATGTATATCCAAACCGAGTTCAATGCACTTCGGCGTCTTTTTCTTTTAGCACGCATTCGGAAAATTATCCTATTAAAAATGCACAGAAAATTAGTATTTTAGCAGGCCAAATTACAAACGTGTAAACCCTTATTTTCATGCAACACCTCATTGACCGCTTTATCAGTTACGCCATCATAGACACCGAATCTGATCCGTATTCAGACACGACACCCAGTACAAAAAAACAGTTTGACTTGGCTAATTTTTTAGTGCATGAATTGAAAACCATTGGCCTCACCGATGTCACTATTGATGAACGCGGCTATGTAATGGGAACCTTGGAAAGCAATGTAGACCACGAGGTACCTACCATCGGGTTTGTATCTCATTTTGACACCACCCCTGATTTTACGGGTGCGAATGTAAAACCCCATTTGGTGCACAACTACAACGGCGGTGATATCCTTTTGAATGCCGAAGAGAACATTGTGCTTTCGCCCAGCTATTTCAGTGATTTATTGCTCTATAAAGGCCAAACGCTCATTACCACCGACGGGACAACCTTGTTGGGTGCCGACGACAAAGCCGGCCTAACCGAAATTATATCGGCTATGGAATATTTGGTGCAACACCCCGAAATTAAACATGGAAAAATTCGCGTAGGCTTCACCCCCGATGAAGAAATTGGGCGTGGTGCTGATTTTTTTGATGTAGAAAAGTTTGGCGCCGAATGGGCCTACACGATGGATGGCAGTCAACTAGGCGAATTGGAATTCGAGAACTTTAATGCGGCCGGAGCCAAAATAACCTTCAAAGGAAAAAGCGTGCATCCGGGCTATGCCAAAGGAAAAATGATCAATTCGATGCTCATTGCCAACGATTTCATCAATGCATTGCCCAAAGGTGAAACACCACAGGAAACACAAGATTACGAGGGCTTTTTTCATGTGCATCATTTGAAAGGGAGCCTCGAAGAAACGGTCTTGGAATTAATTATTCGCGACCACGACGCCACGTTATTTGAACAACGCAAGCAACTCATTCATACCATAACCGCGCAAATCAATGCGCAATATGCGGCACAATTTGGCGAAGATATTGTGATTGCCGAAGTAAAAGACCAGTATTACAACATGCGCGAAAAGGTAGTTCCGGTCATGCACATCGTCGATTTGGCCGAACAAGCCATGCGGAATTTGGGCATTACGCCGCTCATTAAACCCATTCGTGGAGGAACTGATGGCAGCCGTTTATCGTATATGGGATTGCCTTGCCCGAACATCTTTGCGGGCGGACACAACTTTCATGGCAAATACGAATACTTACCAGTTGAAAGCATGCAAAAAGCAGTTGAGGTGATTGTGGAAATTGCCCAATTGACAGCCACTACCGACTTTTCGAAAAAATAAAAAAGAGGGTGTTTATTCCCTATACTCCATAAAAAAAGCAACCGCCAAGGGTTGCTTTTTTTTTTAGATTAGTCAAAAAAACTATTTGACTTTGTTTAATGCCGCCGACAATTCCATTGAAATAGCCGAACGCTCCATTTTGAGTTTTCCTGCCATGGTTTCAATAATGATCGTGGTATCATTGAGTTCTGAAATTTTGGCGTGGATGCCACTTTTGGTTACAATTTTATCGCCCACTTTTATATCGGCTTCAAATTGTTTTTCTTGTTTAACGCGTTTTTGTTGCGGACGGATCATGAAAAAATAAATCACGACAAACATTAAAATAAACGGCAAAAATTGTTGAACCTGTTCCATAATAGTAAAGATTTAGTGCCCTAAAACACCACTTTGAGGTGTTATAGCAGCTTTGATTGTTAATTGTTCTTTTTGTGCTTTGGTGTTGGTGGTAATGGTCACTGTTTTTTGTTGCATACCCGATTTTCCGGCCGAGTTAAAGGTAACTTTCATTACGCCCGATTTTCCTGGCGCCAGAGGTTCTTTGGGGTATTCTGGCACAGTACAACCGCAAGATCCTACCGCATTGGCAATCACTAAATCGCCGGTTCCGGTGTTTGTGAATTTAAAATCATAGGATACTTTATCGCCTGCATTTATTTTTCCAAAATCATGAGCCGACGATTCAAATTGCATCACCGGATATTGACCATTGGTAACCGCAGGAGCTTTTACCTCGGCGGTAGGCGCCGGTCCAATATTGGCTTCTGGGTTCAATTGATCTTCTGAAACCACAGGTACATCATGGGCGTTAGGATCAATTTTAGACATCACGTTGTCATTTTTACAGGCAATCACACTGAACATAACTACCAAGACTAAAAGTGTTTTGATTTTCATTTTTTTAAAATTTATAATAAACCTCTTCCTATTTTTTTCATTTTTTTGTTGGCTTGAAATTCCTTGACCAAATTATCTAAAATTCCGTTGATAAAAATACTGCTTTTGGGCGTAGAATATTCTTTCGCTAATTCTAAATACTCATTCAGGGTAACTTTTACGGGAATCGAAGGAAAACGCAACAATTCGCAGATGGCCATTTTAAGTATAATGGTATCCAATTCGGCAATACGATCTACATCCCAATTGGGTGTTTTATCGCTAAAGTAACCGGCAAATTCTTTTTCGTTTAACACCGTTTTGATGAACAATTCTTGGGCATATTCTTGGTCATCGGCGTCTTTGTATACCTTGGGCAATTTCCATTTTTGATCGGCCGATTGCAAGGCTGTCAATTGCTTCACGATGAAGGTGTTGACTACGGGAATATCATCTACCCAAGTGAGTTTAAGGTCTTCTAGGTAGTCGTATAATTTTTCATTGGGCGCAATAACTTCAGTAAATAAAGCCAAAATAAAATCGCGATCGGCAGCAAACGAAGTGGTGGTTTGCTCCATGTAATTTTGGTAAACACTAGATTCTTTGGTGGCCGCCAACAACAATAAAATGTAGTCGTCGTTTAAAATCCATTGGTTGATTTTGCGGTTTTCTATGCCTTCTTGTATCGCTTTGCTAGTTGTGAGCAATTGCAACACCGCGTTGTCTACAAACTTTTGATTGGGAGTGCGCTCAGCAGGAGTAGCCAAGTGTTTTTGGCTGGCCAGCGCGAGGTATTCGGCTTCTTTTTTACCCAACTCGATTAAGGCCGAAAGCATTGTGAGATATAAATCTTGAATCACATCAATGCTGTTGAGCAAAAATCGCTGTTCTTTTTCTACTTGATCAGAACCATTTTGGTGCATCGCATAAATGGTCTGCATCACTTTCACACGGATATGTCTTCTGTTTAACACGGGTAAGAACTTTATAATTTACGCGCTCAATAGTTGAAACGCGGGGCGAAAATAACAATAAAAAAAACAACCAAAAATTATTTAGCTGTTTCTTTTTTCTTTTCTTCAATTCGGTTTTCGGCCAACCACAAAGCAGCTTGGTAGGTGGTTTTGTGTTGGGCAGCAGCCAAACTAAATATCTCTAATGTAGTGTTGTAAATGTTCTCGGTGCGACGCAAGGCTTCTTCTTTTCCGTAGCCAGCAATTTCTCCGTATACGTTGATGATTCCGCCGGCATTAATCAAGAAATCGGGCGCATACAAAATTCCGCGTTCTTGCAAAATTCGCCCGTGCACTTGCTCGTTGGCCAATTGATTGTTGGCAGCACCTGCTATTACTTTGGCTTTCAGTTTATAAATCGTGTCGTCGTTGATTGTGGCTCCCAAGGCACAAGGCGCATAGATGTCTACATCGGCGGCATATAAATCATCGCCACGGAAGATTGTAACGCCATATTTGGCTTGCAATTCGCTGAGACGCTCTTGGTTGATATCCGAAATTTGTACCTGGGCACCTTCTTGAACCAAATGCATCACCAAGGTTTCGCCAACATGTCCAACACCTTGCACCATCACTTTCTTTCCTGCCAAGTTATCCGAACCAAATTGGTACTTGGCAGCGGCTTTCATGCCCATATAGACGCCATAGGCTGTAACAGGCGAAGGATTTCCTGAACCTCCAATTGACTCAGAAATTCCAGTAACATAAGGCGTTACTTCGCGAATCAAATCCATATCGGGTGTGGTTGTGCCGACGTCTTCGGCGGTAATGTACCTGCCGCTTAGCGAATGCACATATTGACCAAATTTGGTAATGAGTTCGGGTGTTTTATCCAATTTGGAATCGCCAATTATAACTGCTTTTCCTCCACCCAAGTTCAAACCCGAAATCGCTGATTTGTAGGTCATGCCTCTAGAAAGTCGAAGTACGTCGTTGAGCGCTTCCCATTCGTTGTTGTATTTCCACATGCGCGTTCCGCCAAGGGCTGGGCCTAAAACGGTATTGTGTATCCCAATTATTGCTTTTAAACCAGTATCTTTGTCGTGACAAAAAACGATTTGTTCGTGATTATCAAAGGAAAGTTGTCCAAAAACCGGATCAATTTTTTGTAATTCGTTTGCTTGTACCAGCGTTGTAGTCATACGATGAATGGGATTATATTTGCGACTTTGCTAAAAAGTCGTGGCAAAAATAGTATTAAAATCATTATTTCGTATGATTTTACGTTTTAAATAAATATTACGCAATATAATTCCAGTTTCAAGCAAACCCATTCAATTGAGAATGAATCAGAAAAGACCCTTTATTACTAGTTAACCTCCAAGAGAATTGCCCTATTCATGAAAGAACTTTATTATTTAAACAAATATTTCGTAAAATATAAATACAGTTTTTTACTGGGAATTGTGATCACAATTGTGGCGCAAATTTTCTCTTTATTTACTCCCAAACTCATTAGTAAATCGTTTAAAGCGATTGAATCGTATGCGAAAAATAACAGCTCAACAGCAGATATTCAAGCCGAGCTCATTCACAACATTTTACTGGTAATAGCCACCACCATTATCGCTGGTTTTCTTACTTTTTTAATGCGTCAAACCTTAATTGTGATGTCGCGTCACATTGAATTTGACGTAAAAAACGAGGTATTTACCCAATATGAAAACCTCTCTCAAAATTTTTACAAGCAAAGCCGCACCGGCGATTTGATGAACCGCATTAGCGAAGACGTAAGCAAAGTGCGTATGTACGTTGGCCCGGCGGTGATGTATGCGATTAATACGGCCATTCGATTTACTGTCGTTATTGGGTATATGTATGCCGTTTCACCGAAACTTACCTTATACACGCTACTGCCCTTGCCTATTTTGTCGTTTGCGATTTTTAAATTGAGTACCGAAATTAACAAGCGCTCCACTACGTTTCAGCAATACCTCTCTAAAGTATCGAGTTTTAGCCAAGAAGTGTTTTCAGGCATACGCGTCATAAAGGCCTATTCGCTCGAGGAGCAACAGCAGGCCGAGATGAAAGATTTATCAGAGGAAAGCAAAGTAAAAAGCTTACAATTGGCCAAAGTGCAGGCAGTGTTTGGTCCGTTGATGTTGGCCTTGATAGGTGTGAGCAATTTGGTGGTAATCTATTTTGGCGGAATGCTCTATATAGAAGGCAGCATCTCAAGCATAGGAACCATCGCCGAATTTATTTTGTATGTAAATATGCTCACCTGGCCTGTGGCTTCCTTGGGTTGGATCTCGAGCATGGTGCAAGAAGCCGAGGCCTCCCAAAAACGGATCAATGAATTTCTGAAAATTACCCCCGACATTCAAAATAACAATCCCAACCGCAGTACTATCGAAGGGACAATTGCCTTCAAAAACGTGAGCTTCACCTATGACGACACCCATGTAACTGCCTTGAGAAATTTGAGTTTTACGGTACAAAAAGGCCAAACCATAGCCATATTGGGCAAAACCGGTTCGGGTAAATCGAGTATCATTTCGCTCATCAGTCGTTTGTATGACACCACACAAGGCAGCATAGAAATTGACGGTCAAAATATCAAAGATGTCAACTTGTTTGATTTGCGCAACAGTATTGCTTGTGTGCCGCAAGATGCCTTTTTGTTTTCGGACACCATTAAAAACAACATCAAATTTGGCAACGAAAATGCAACCGATACGCAGGTAATAGCAGCGGCAAAAAAAGCGGTCGTGCATGACAATATCCAGCAATTTGGCGAACAATACGAAACCATTTTGGGCGAACGAGGAATAACCTTATCCGGAGGTCAAAAACAACGTGTTTCGATAGCCCGCGCTTTGATAAAAGATGCCGAGATTTTGCTCCTAGACGATTGCTTGTCGGCAGTAGATACCGAAACCGAAGAGCTCATTTTGTCAAATTTATTGGACTTTTGTAAAAACAAAACCACCCTTATTGTGAGCCACCGGGTGTCCTCAGCCAAAAATGCCGACCAAATAATCATCCTAGAATACGGCCAAATTATAGAACAAGGAACTCATAATCAATTAGTAAACCTGCAGGGCTATTATGCCGACTTGTATGCCAAACAACTTTCTGAAAAAGATTTAAATTAATTGTTGTTTTGTAATACAATTTTTATCATTTTTGAAAGGTAAAATTCAACTATTGAGCCCGAGATTATGAGAGAACACGACATGTTAGACAAGGAAGAAATTTATTCCAAAGTATTGCGCGCCGGCCGTAGAACGTATTTTTTTGATGTACGTGCCACCAAAGCAGACGATTACTACATTACCATTACCGAAAGCAAAAAATTTACCGAAGAAGACGGATCGTTTCATTTCAAGAAACACAAAATATACTTGTATAAAGAAGATTTTGCTGCCTTTGCCGAGATTTTAGAAGACATGATGGCTTATGTACTGAATCACAAAGGCGAAGAAGTCATCTCCGAACGCCACCAAAAAGATTTCAAAAAAGACTACTTCGGCGACAAACCAGAAACCGATTCGGAAACTCCGAGCACCCCTAGTTTTACCGATATTGATTTTGACGATATTTAAAAAAAAAGTCCAGCAAATTAGCTGGACTTTTTTTTATGTACCTATCTAGTAACACGATTACTTTTCAAAATATATCGCTGTATACTGCTTTATCAAAGCAAATGACTTGTCATCCAATTTTGCTTTGTCTTTCATTCGATCTAATATAATGGCCCATTTTGATTCATCAAATTGTTGAGGTTTTGCTAAATCATGGCATTCCACGCATCTTGTATTAAAAAGATCCCTACCTGCGGACTCTGCATCGGTTAGCATATTCATCCGGTTCACTAGGATTTTTTCTTTGACTTTTTCATCAACCGGAATAATATTTCCTTTTGCGTCAAGAGCAACTAAGGCTAATTTGGGCGTAACTGCAGGCGAAACGGATACTTTATCGTACTTGTCAGCGGCTGCAATTTTAGTTTTAGGACTTGAACAAGCCAACAGCAAAGCAGCAATAAAGACAGCTGCAACTTTTTGTTTTAGGTGTTTATTTTTCATTGTAATTTGTTATTGATTTATTTAACATCCATTAATTCCACATCAAAAATCAAGGTTGCATTGGGCGGTATTACACCCCCGGCTCCTCGAGATCCGTATCCTAAGTGTGAAGGAATCACAAAACGGGCTTTGTCTCCCACTTGCAACAACGCAATTCCTTCGTCCCAACCTTCGATAACATTGCCCATTCCCAAAGGAAATTCGATTGGTTTTTTTCTAGTGTATGAAGAATCAAATACTTTTCCGTTTTCTAGTGAGCCTGAATAATGTACCGAAACGGTTTTGCCATTTTCGGCTTTTTTGCCCGATCCTTTTTGAATCATTTTGTAACGCAACCCGCTTTCGGTTTTGTCAAAGCCTGCTGCTAATTTTTCCATAGCTTCCTCGGCAGCGGCACGAACTTCGGCTTCTTTCTTGGCACGAGCGCCTTCAAATACGCGAAACGCTTCGATGGCATTCCATTTTTGGGCTTCGTCGCCTTCGCGAATAATTTCGATCGAATCAAGGGAATCACCTTGCGCAACGGCATCAACTACATCTTGACCTTCAACCACCTGACCAAAAACAGTGTGTTTCCCGTCTAACCAAGTTGTGGGCACATGCGTAATATAAAATTGCGATCCGTTGGATGCTGGTCCAGAATTGGCCATAGACAAAACACCCGGTTTATCGTGTTTGAGGCTTGGATGAAATTCGTCGTCAAAACTGTAACCCGGTCCACCCGATCCAATTCCTTGTGGGCATCCGCCTTGTATCATAAAATCGGGAATTACCCGGTGAAACTTAAGTCCATCATAATAGGGTGTTCCCATAGGTTTAACCTTGTTTTCCAATTGCCCTTCGGCCAAGCCCACAAAGTTCCCTACGGTTCCTGGTGTTAAATCGTGTGTCAATTTTACCACAATAGCTCCTTTTGAGGTATTGAATTTCGCGTATATTCCGTGTTCCATATCGTATAGTTTTATATTGAATAAGATTGCGAAAATAATTAATAATATTTACAGTAGACTACTTAAATTGACCTGTTAGTTGTTGCAATGAAAATTAATCCCGAATAATGATATCTTTGCGAGCAGAAAAATAGTCTTATGCGCATTGATATCATTACCGTATTGCCCGAATTGTTGCGAAGTCCGTTTGAGGCCTCGATCATGAAACGCGCCATAGACAAAGGCTTAGTAGAAGTGCATTTTCACAACTTGCGCGACTATACCACCAACAAACAAAAAAGTGTAGACGATTATCCGTTTGGTGGCGGTGCAGGAATGGTCATGACGGTGCAGCCCATTGATGCCTGCATTACCGAGCTCAAAAGCCAACGCGACTACAACGAAATTATCTACATGAGTCCAGACGGCGAAACCCTGAACCAAAAAATGGCCAATACGATGTCGATGTACAAAAACCTCATCATTTTGTGTGGGCATTATAAAGGTGTCGATCAGCGCGCACGCGATCTTTTTATAACCAAAGAAATTTCTATCGGCGATTATGTATTGAGTGGCGGTGAACTGGGCGCTTTGGTGTTGAGTGATGCCTTAATCCGATTGATTCCTGGGGTATTGAGCGACGAAACCTCGGCCCTGACCGATAGTTTTCAAGACAATTTATTATCGGGTCCTATTTATACTAGACCTGCAGATTACAAAGGACACAAAGTTCCTGAAGTTTTATTGAGTGGCCACGCCGCCAAAATTGACAAATGGCGAGAAGACAAAGCGTTTGAACACACCAAAAATAGACGACCCGATCTTTTAGAATAAATTCCAATTGATGAAATTCCAAACACCAATGCATCATGTTGAAATTATTTGGAATTTGGAATTTGTTTTTTGAATTTTTTAATTACATTTGCGCCCACATTAGACCAACCTCTGGCGAAAACCGTGCATGTTGCTCTGAGTTCAACCATAAGTAAATAAGATTATCATGGCAGATTTAATGAAATTCGTACAAGACGAATTAGTCGCTAAAAAAGACTTCCCTGTTTTCGGAGCCGGAGATACAATTACCGTGTACTACGAAATTAAAGAGGGTGAAAAAACAAGAACACAGTTTTTTAAAGGTGTGGTTATTCAACGTAGAGGTTCAGGAACTACTGAAACATTTACAATCCGTAAAATGTCAGGTGCAATTGGCGTAGAGCGTATCTTCCCTGTAAATTTACCTGCTTTGCAAAAAATTGAAATCAACAAAAAAGGTCACGTACGTAGAGCTCGTATTTTCTACTTTAGAGAACTTACTGGTAAAAAAGCCAAAATTAGAGACAAAAGAAGATAGTTTACTATCACTTCTTCATACCAATAGCCTTCCACTCGGAGGGCTATTTTTTTTGCCAATAAAAACGAATGCAAATTGTCAAATTCATTTTTTAAAGTTGTTTAGCTAACAATTTGATAATTCAATCGTAATAGTGCAAAACTTAGCAAGACCCTTTTTTATAAATACGAAATCGTTTGTTACATTTGCGATCACTAAAATAAACCTAAACTACAAATAATTCCTATGGCAAAAATTAAAGTAGCCAATCCAGTAGTAGAATTGGACGGCGATGAAATGACACGAATAATTTGGGCTTTCATCAAAGACAAATTAATTCTTCCTTACTTAGATTTAGACATTAAATATTACGATTTAGGCATGGAAAGCCGTGAGGCAACCAAAGATCAAATTACGATTGATTCAGCCGAGGCTATCAAAAAATACAATGTGGGCATTAAATGCGCCACCATTACGCCCGATGAAGAGCGTGTAAAAGAATTTAACCTGTCTAAAATGTGGAAATCACCCAACGGAACCATCCGTAACATTGTGGGAGGAACAGTTTTTCGCGAGCCAATCATCATGAGCAATGTGCCGCGTTATGTGCAAGGTTGGACCAAACCAATCGTAATTGGCCGTCATGCATTTGGCGACCAATACAAAGCAACCGATACGGTTATCAAAGGAAAAGGAACCTTAACCATGAGCTTCACCAACGAAGCCGGCGAAACGAAAACTTGGGAAGTATATAATTTTGAAGGCGATGGCGTGGCGATGTCTATGTACAATACCGACGAAAGCATCTACGGTTTTGCACATTCGTCCTTCCAAATGGCCTTGACCAAAAAATGGCCGTTGTATCTGTCAACCAAAAACACCATCTTAAAAGCCTACGACGGGCGTTTCAAAGATATATTTGAAGAAGTGTTTCAAGCGCACTACAAAGCTGATTTTGAAGCCAATGGAATTATTTACGAACACCGGTTAATTGACGATATGGTGGCTTCTTGTATGAAATGGAGCGGCGGATTTGTATGGGCTTGTAAAAACTACGACGGCGACGTGCAATCGGATACGGTAGCACAAGGATTTGGTTCCTTGGGATTGATGACATCCGTATTGGTTACGCCAGACGGAAAAACAGTAGAAGCCGAAGCCGCTCACGGAACAGTTACGCGTCACTACCGCGAACACCAAAAAGGACGCGCTACCTCAACCAATCCAATTGCGTCAATTTTTGCATGGACCAGAGGTTTAGAACACCGCGGTAAATTGGATAACAACCCCGAATTGATCAACTTTTGCCACACCTTGGAGCAAGTGTGTATCGATACGGTTGAAAGCGGGAAAATGACCAAAGATTTGGCCATGTTGGTAAAACCAGAAGGGCTAACCAGCGCCGATTACTTAACCACACAAGATTTCTTGGAAGCCATTCGCGAAAATTTGGATCACAAACTAGCCTAATCCTTTCGGTAATTTATACAAAGGCAATTCAGCAATGGATTGCCTTTTTTTGTAGAAGGATTAACAGTTGTTGTGCGCGTTTATCTTGAAAAATTTCTCAATTTTGCAGCCTGAATTCACGAATATGAACTGGAAATTACTTTATTTATTTGTCTTGTCATTTGTAACGACAGCCAACTTTGCCCAAGAAAAACGGATCTTGAGCGGAACAATCACCGATGCCAAAAGCAACGAAACCCTAATTGGCGTGAGTATTTATGACGAAGAATCCAAAAAAGGCGCCTCGACCAACGAATATGGATTTTACTCCCTAACGCTTTCTGCTGGAACCCACACCCTTAGATTTAGCTCGATGGGATACCAAAACGAAATCTTGACGATCAATTTGCAACAAGACAAGAAAAATAATGTGGCACTCGTTCCTTCGCAAGAACAATTACAAGAAGTTGTGGTGACCGATAGCCGCAAAGCAAGCAATATTCGCAAGGCCGAAATGAGTGTGAATAAATTGAGCATGTCTACCATCAAAAGCATGCCAGTAGTATTGGGTGAAGTCGATGTACTCAAATCGATTTTATTGCTGCCTGGCGTGACCAATGCCGGCGAAGGTTCATCTGGATTTAATGTGCGCGGCGGCGGTGCCGATCAGAATTTAATTTTACTCGACGAAGCCACACTCTATAATTCCTCCCACGTTTTTGGGTTTTTCTCGGTGTTTAACCCCGATGCGATCAAAGATTTAAAATTGTACAAAGGCGGGATTCCCGCACGCTTTGGCGGACGCGCGGCTTCGGTTTTGGACATCTACCAGAAAGACGGAAATAGCAAAAAATTTCACCTCAACGGAGGAATCGGATTGATTACTAGTCGAATCTTGGCTGAGGGTCCAATCGTGAAAGACAAAGGATCTTTTTTAATTGGTGGTCGAGGCTCATATGCACATTTGTTTATGAAATTATCCAAGGACCAAAAAGATAATGCTGCCTATTTTTATGATTTGAACACCAAATTGCACTACCAATTAGACAGCATCAACCACGTATATGTGTCGGGGTATTTTGGCCGCGATGTGTTCAGGATCAAGAACCTATTTGAAAACCAATACGGCAATGCAACCTTTAATTTGCGTTGGAACCATTTGTTTTCCAATAAGTTATTCTCCAATTTTTCAGCTATTTACAGCGAATATTATTACGGCTTAAACCTTGATTTCATAGGGTTTCAATGGGATTCGGGCATTAAAAATTACAACTTCAAATACGACTTCAAACATTATTTGTCAGACGCCATAAAATTGAGTTACGGAGCCAATGTGATTTATTACGATTTCAACCCCGGCACTTTGCGACCTAATGGTGCAGAAACAGGAATTAATTTCCGTCAGCTCGAAAAGAAAAAGGCGCTTGAACCTGCCGCATACCTCGAAGTCGAACAACAGCTGGGCAGCAAATTGACCGTGAATTATGGCCTGCGCTACAGTGCCTTTTATCGTTTGGGTGCCGCCAATATTCGCACCTACGCCAACAACCAAGCGGTAGTATACAACGCGGAATTGGCCATTTACGAAAAAGCAATCCCTACCGGAAGTATCTACTACGCACGCAACCAAACCATTGCGCAATATGCCAATTGGGAACCACGGGCGGCCCTTGCTTTTCAACTCAATGATGATGCATCAATTAAGGTCAGTTACAACCGCATGGCACAGTATTTACAACTCATTTCCAACACCTCTTCGCCTACGCCTTTAGACATTTGGATGCCCAGCGATTCCTTTGTACAACCCCAACTGGCCGATCAATGGGCGGTGGGCTACTTCAGAAATTTGCGCAACAATCGCTATTCGCTCGAGGTGGAATCCTATTTTAAAGTAGTGAAAAACCGCATCGATTACATAGACGGCGCCAATTTGATTGCCAACGATGCCATCGAGCAAGTAATCTTGAATGGTAAAATGCGTTCGTATGGCTTGGAACTGATGTTGCGTAAAAATGAAGGTCGACTAACTGGCTGGATCTCCTACACCTTGTCGCGTTCGGAACAGCAAACTCCTGGTAGAACCGCTGTAGAACCGGGTATCAACCAAGGAAATTGGTATGCGTCGGTCTATGACAAAACCCATAATTTGGCCGTGACCAGCAGTTACAAATTCAACGAGAAATGGAATTTTAGCGCCAATTTTGCCTTGCAATCTGGCCAACCGGTAACCTATTCGAATGGGCAATACCAATACCAAGACATTACCGTGCCCATATTTGGATTGCGCAACCAAAACCGTTTGCCACTCTACCACCACTTGGATTTGTCGGCATCACTCATTCCTGCTTCCAACAAAGGACGATCCTGGCAAACGGAATGGGTGTTTAGTATTTATAACGTGTACAACCGTTTTAATGCAGCCTCCATGAGTTTTAGACAAAATCTTCAAACCGGAGTCAACGAATCGATACAAACCTCCATTTTTGGAATGGTTCCCGGCGTGAGTTACAACCTTAAATTTTAAATTGATGAAAAAGATAATAGCCCTACTCCTACTTTCTATTTTGGTATTTTCTAGCTGCGAAAAAGTAGTAACCGTTCCACTCGAAACGGCGGCTCCCCGATTGGTTATTGACGCCTCGATTGCCTGCGTTAAAGGCGTTCCGGTGAGCACCCAAACTATTAAACTATCTACCACAGCGCCTTATTATGCATCGGAAGTTCCAGCGGTTTCGGGTGCCAATGTATCAATTAGTATGGCCAATGGAACGGTATTTGAATTTGCCGAAGTGAACCAAACCGGGGTCTACCAATGCACCAATTTTGAAGCTGAAGTGAATGCTATTTATACGCTTTTGGTGAATTACAATGGACAAACGTATACGGCTACCGAAAGCCTTCAAGCGGTTCCCGTGATTGATAAAATAGAACAAGAAGAGCAACCCAAAATTGGTGGAGGTGGATTCACAATCGACATTAAAACCTTTTTTACCGATCCGGCGGATAGTAATGATTTCTATTTGGTGCGCGTAAATACGAATCGCACGGCTATACCCGAATACTCGGTAACCGATGACGCGTTTTTTCAAGGCAACCAAGTATTTGATTTTTACCGCAACGAAGATTTAGTTCCTGGTGATGTGGTAACCATTCGATTGGGACGCATTTCACAACGCTACCACAACTACATGAAAATCATTACTTCTTTTTCTGGGAATAATGGCGGAGGACCTTTTTCGTCACCACCGGCAACCGTGCGCGGAAATATTGTGAATACGACGAATCCCGATTTGTTTGTCTTGGGGTATTTTAGCTTGTCTGAAGTGGTGAGCCAAACGTATACGTTGGAATAATTAATCTTTGATGAGGATAATGCTGGCTTTAAAACCGGTAGCCAAGTTCCATTGATTTGCCGAAATCAATTGACTTTTTTCGTCATAGACTTGAAATTCGGCGGTATTCGGACCAGATTCGCCTTGGTTTATGGCTTCAAAATCAACTTTATTGAATCCTTTGATGAGGCCCAAATCGATACCGCGGTAATCGCCGGTCAAGAAAATGCGTTCGATCATGATTTTGCCATTCACCCAAATACGAATTTCGTCGCCGTCTATTTCACCAAAATCACGGCAACTGATGCGCACGGTTTCGGCTTTGGAAGTAAATTCTCCTAAAAATTGGTTTTTTCGATACACCCGAAAGTCATCGCCTTCGGGCTTGCGGTTGAGTTTGTCTTTGTAGACATCACCGGGATTGGCAAAGGAATTGGGGTTGGTGAACTGCATGCTATTTTTTTCTAAAATAGAAGACGACTTAGATGCTGCGGGTAATTTGGGCGAGAAAACAGAAGGACTAAACACCTTGGGTGCACTGGTAGATGGCATTGCAGGTATGGCATTACTGGGATTCGAGAATTCGTATTGCGCCCATACATTGGAAGCAAACAAACACAAAATCACTACTAAACCATACTTTTTCATACGCAAATTGACGGGTATTTCTCTTTTTCGAAAGGCTAAAATAATTCATATTCTACCAACGGCCTTGCTTTTATATTTATTTTATCATTTTGGAAGTTGACGATTTAGAATTCCCTTTTTTTGGGGATTATATTTGTAAATTAGCCGGTCAAACAACCCAATTTTTGTATGCAATTCGAAGTCGTATCTGACTACCAACCCAAGGGCGATCAACCACAAGCGATTCAGAAACTCGTCCAAGGTATTTTGGCTGGCGATGAATTTCAGACCTTATTGGGCGTAACAGGTTCTGGAAAAACCTTCACGGTGGCCAATGTAATCCAAGAAGTACAACGACCGACTTTGGTCTTGGCGCATAACAAAACCTTGGCCGCGCAATTGTATTCGGAATTCAAACAATTTTTCCCAAACAATGCCGTAGAATATTTTGTTTCCTACTACGACTACTACCAACCCGAGGCCTTTATGCCGGTAACGGGCGTCTTTATCGAAAAAGATCTATCGATAAACGAGGAGCTAGAAAAAATGCGCTTGAGCACAACGGCATCCCTCCTTTCGGGCCGACGCGATATTTTGGTAGTCGCTTCTGTTTCCTGTTTGTACGGAATTGGAAACCCAATCGAATTTCAAAAAAATGTGATTGCTATTGCACGTGATCAGGTAATTGCCCGCACGAAATTGCTGAAACAATTGGTGCAAAGTTTGTATTCCCGCACCGAAGCTGAATTTACTCCCGGCAGTTTTCGCATCAAAGGCGACACCGTAGAAGTCTATCCCAGTTATGCCGATGATGCGTTTCGGATTCATTTTTTTGGCGATGAAATTGAAGAAATTGAACGTTTTGACATAAAAACAGCCGCGGTTATTGAGAAATTTGACCAATTGACCATTTATCCGGCCAATATGTTTGTGACATCGCCCGATGTGCTGCAAAATGCCATTTGGGAAATTCAGCAAGATTTGGTGAAACAGGTGGACTACTTTAAAGAAATTGGTAAACATTTGGAAGCCAAACGTCTAGAAGAACGCACCAATTTTGATTTGGAAATGATTCGCGAATTGGGCTACTGCTCGGGCATTGAGAATTACTCGCGCTACTTAGATGGCCGAGAAGCCGGAACTCGACCGTTTTGTTTGCTGGATTATTTCCCCAAAGATTTTTTGATGGTAGTAGACGAAAGCCACGTGACTATTTCCCAAGTGCATGCTATGTATGGCGGCGACCGCAGCCGTAAAGTGAATTTGGTCGATTACGGATTTCGTTTGCCGGCAGCCATGGATAACCGACCCTTGAAATTTGAAGAGTTTGAAGCGATGCAAAACCAAGTCATTTATGTCTCTGCCACACCTGCCGATTACGAATTGCAAAAATCGATGGGCGTAGTGGTCGAACAAGTGATACGGCCTACCGGACTGTTGGATCCGATTATCGAAATTCGTCCGAGTTTAAACCAGATTGATGATTTGATTGAAGAAATTCAGCAACGGGCAGAAGTAGACGAACGCGTGTTGGTGACCACCTTGACCAAACGCATGGCCGAAGAATTGGCTAAATATTTAACCAAGGTGAGCATTCGCTGCCGCTACATTCACTCCGAAGTAGACACCTTGGAACGCATCGAAATCATGCAAGATTTGCGTAAAGGAATATTTGACGTATTGATTGGGGTGAATTTACTGCGCGAAGGCTTGGATTTGCCGGAAGTTTCGTTGGTTGCCATTTTAGACGCGGACAAAGAAGGCTTTTTGCGCAGCCACCGCTCGTTGACGCAAACGATAGGACGTGCTGCCCGTAACTTGAATGGAAAAGCCATTTTGTATGCGGATAAAATTACGGTGAGCATGCAAAAAACCATCGACGAAACCACCTACCGCCGCAACAAACAAATGCAATTCAATACCGATCACGGGCTTGTGCCGCAGGCGTTGTCGAAGAAAATAGAAAGTGCATTTACCAAACAACCACTCATCGATGCCGAATTGGGCTGGGAAACAAAAAAAGTAGCCGAACCAGCGCCGGAATATTTGACCAAAGGGGAAGTAGATAAACGCATCCGCGAAAAACGTAAAGCCATGGAAAAATCAGCCAAAGAATTGGATTTTATGCAGGCGGCCAAGTTGAGAGATGAAATTAGCGCTTTACAAAAACAACTGTAGATGAAACATTTTCTTTGTTTTGGCCTCTGTCTTTTGGGCAGTTTTGGCATGGTCTTGGCGCAATCCAATTCTGTTTCCAAAAATGTATCGACTATATTCCTTGCCGATAGCGTACATTATACCAATCGGAAAATTTGGATTTATACGCCAGCGAACTATACCCAAAGCAAAAAACGATATCCAGTATTGTACGTTCACGATGCACAAAATATATTTGATGCCCAAACGTCCTATGCCGGCGAGTGGAACATCGACGAAAAACTCGACAGCCTCAACGCACAAGTAATCGTCGTAGGTATCGAACACGGCAACGAAAAACGACTCGACGAGCTCACGCCTTACCAAAACGAACAATACGGTGGCGGAAAAGCAGCGGCCTACTTGGACTTTATCATCCACACACTCAAACCCGAAATCGATAAAAAGTACCGAACCAAACCTGACGCAAAAAACACCTGTATTCTAGGCAGTTCCTTGGGCGGATTGGTTTCCTTATATGCCGTAATGAAATACCCCAACGTATTTGGAAAAGCCGGAGTTTTCTCCCCTTCCTTATGGTTTTCGGAACAAATCTTCAGCGATTTCAAGGAATTGCCCGAGTTTAAAGCCAAGGTCTATTTGCTGTGCGGCGATCACGAAAGTGAAAATATGGTGCGTGATATCAAACGCTTAGAATATGCCATCAACGAAAAACGCTGCTATTGTTTGCACCTCAACAAACTTAAAATTGTGCCCGGTGGCCAACACAACGAAAAATTATGGCGGGATGGATTTGTAAAAGCCTACCTTTGGCTCTTCTAATTAATACTGACCCCAACTCATAACTCAAAACTCATAACTCCTAACTATACACCCGTGAACAACAACGATATTTTCAAAAAACTACGCGTGGCCTTGATGCTGCGTGACGATCAAATTATAGACATCTTGGCCTTGGTCGATTTTAGAATGTCCAAAGGCGAAATTGGCAACCTCTTTCGCAATGCCGACCACGCTGATTTTATGGAATGTGGCGACCAAGTGTTACGCAATTTCTTGAATGGTTTGGTTATTCATTTGCGCGGTACTAAAGAAAATCCAAAAAACCCGAATGAGGTATTGGCCCAACACAAAGCAGAGATTCCGGTGAAAGCCAATTTTGCTACAAGAGCCGAATTCAAACCAACTCCCAAAATCGATCCTAAAAAATCATATGGTAATGCCAAATCGAGTGGCGTAAAAAAAGCTTCCAACCCGAAGTCACGCGAAAAGAAACCGGTGGCTAAAATTCAAGTGGTTGAAAAAGTAAGATTCAACAACGGTAAAAACAAAAAGTCCTGATTACTCAGGACTTTTTTATTTGTATAAAAGGTAATTATTAGCCTTGTAATGCTTTTTGCACTTGATCAGCCGCTTCTTGGAATTCTACAGCTGATAAGATTGGCATCCCAGAATTGTCAATTAATTCTTTGGCAATCTCGGCATTGGTTCCTTGTAAACGCACAATAATTGGCACTTTGATGGCGTCTCCCATATTTACATAGGCATCAACTACTCCTTGAGCAACTCGGTCGCAACGTACAATTCCACCAAAAATATTGATCAAAATCGCTTTTACATTCGGATCTTTCAAAATGATGCGGAAAGCCAATTCCACACGTTTCGCATCGGCTGTACCTCCTACGTCCAAGAAATTCGCAGGTTCAAAACCAGCGTATTTAATCAAATCCAT
>Ga0209550_10001177_pt1 | contig 25269 bp, 20 predicted proteins | sample LauGreSuBDMM15SN_2_FD_187567 | JGI IMG/M metagenome (GOLD analysis project Ga0209550, IMG submission 187567) | Freshwater lake microbial communities from Lake Michigan, USA - Su13.BD.MM15.SN (SPAdes) (version 5) | ecosystem: Environmental > Aquatic > Freshwater > Lake | place: Lake Michigan... | reverse complement strand
TATATAAAATAAATTTAATAGTAACCAAGATAAAGAATAAATAATAGTTAATATAGAAACAATGAAAAATATCTTATTAAAGTACTGGGAGACGAATAAAAAAAAGATGGAAACAATCAAGCGAACTGAATCGTCTAAAATATATTTATAATTAAGATTCGATTTTGAGTTTAAGATATCCATATTTTTCCTATGATGTGAATCATTCTCCTACAACCATTTATTTACAATTTAGAACAGTAAATATATTTTTAAAATTATATTAAAATTTGAAATTTATTAAAGCGTAATTTCTTATTCACTTGAATTTAATCAAAATGGAAATTTATATTTAGAAAATTACCTATAAGTTTATATGATCTCTAACAATTATTTTTATTTTTAAAGTCCAAATTTCAATTTAATACTATAAATTCGTTACGTGAAAGAATCTACTAAGTATATGTAATTAAATAAAAATGGAGAGTCCCTGACAAATCAATTAGTGACATCAATACCATGCTTGATATCGCAACGAAGATGCATGCGAAGGGATTTTCTGCCTCTGAGATTTGGGAAATTACAGGACTTTCAGAAATAGAGCTTAGGAGGAATGGGATTATTTAGAGAGATTTTGTGACTTGTGTACCTCACCCCTACTATTTTGTACTACAATATTTATTTGATTACACCGCCTCTCCATTCCGTGGTACAGCTACGAAACAGAGAGGGGTAAATTCTTAAGTGCTATTACATTTTAAATACTAAGCCCAAATCAACTTTTTGTTAAATTAAGCTTTTAAATGCAATCCCAAACTATTTTTTTCTAGATTCCCAAATTTTTTTGCAAAAATTTTGATCACTAGCTATCTTTTTTATACATATCTATGTAGGAGGCAAAAATGCCCGACTACCATGATATTTTTTGGAAATTGATTTTATTGAGAATGGACTGTGCAATTGAATTCTTTAGGTTTCTATTAAAAGAAAAAGCCGAATTTCTGGATTTAGAAAATATAGTTTCTATCCAAGATGTCTATTATAGAAAAAAGAAATTACTGTATGACATTCTCTATGAAATTCCCATTCTGTTTTACCAGGGTCTGGACAATTGGGATCCTGAATGGGAGCTGGCAGAAGAAAGAAAACTTTCTAATCCAATTCTATCTGAGAATCGACAAGAAATTTTAAATTCTTTGGAAGAACCAAAAAGAATTGATTTAGAAGAGGACATGTTGGATTATATTTTTAGATCCAGATTAGAAAGTAGAGAATTAGTTGAAGAGGTAATTATGGGAAAGCAAAGAACAATGACTTTGTATGAAAGGGCCTTAGAAGAAGGTGAATTCAGAAACAAGCTTGATACCGCAAGAAAGATGAGTGAAGAAAAATTCAATCGGGAACAAATCATAAGAATCACAGGTCTTTCAGAACTAGAGCTTAGGGAGAATGGGGTTATTTAATTTCAATGAGTATCTCATTTCTTCTGAGAAACCAAAGGCTAAATGGTGAATTGTAACGTGCATAGATGGGAGCACCTATGATTGCATATTTCTGAGAAGCTATCCATCCCATTAATTTTGCCAGATTCTCATTGTAGTTGGATTCATTCCAAAATCCAGAATATGTAATACAAGCTATTTGTCTTACAGGATTATTTTTAAGTACAACCTTGGGGTCGTTGGGGGTGGGTGCAGTTTCTAATGTAAAAGTTTGAGGTAGTACAAATGATATTGTATACTTTCCATCTTTTCCTTTTTGTTCCACTGGGGCTGTCATGGTTATCTTTTCTGAGGTAGATTTTTGCTCTACAGGAGCTGTCATTTCTACTTTTTGTTTTTTTGAGTTATTTCCAGAGATGAAATCGAATAAATATCGGAATGCTTTGCTTCCAGCAGCATCAAATGTACCATCTATTTCAACTTCAGCGGTTAGGTATTCTGTATATTCTCGAATTTGAAAGGAATCTACTTCTTTTAGAATTGTATATTTGGGGGTTTCAATTGCCATTAGGTTTATCAAAAAAAATAAATGTAAACAAATAATTATCTTCATATCTTTTAGACTCACTTTTATTAAGAAAAGTTTTATATAAAATAAGGTATTCATTTCCCATTCTTATAACTGAAATTCCTTATCTGGGACCTTTATTGCACGTTTGATATTTTTGTATACAATATCTACCTGGCTGATATTTTTTCCTGTGTTGATTTCACTAACCCTTGTTAGGATCTTTTCAGGGGGATGGGTGCCTCTTTTAGATGACTCAGAAACCTTTGCTTTGGCTTGGAGATTTTTATCTTTTGAAATATATTCTAATGACTCTAATCCGGAATCATAAAACATATAAAGATATTCATCTGTATTTCGTACTACTTTTACTTTCTTTTCAGATGGATTTAGCATACTGCCTTCTGAAGTAAATTCTGTAGTAAAATCCAATGCTATAGAATAAAAAATAATTGGAAAGGGAATCCGAAAGAGTTTTCCTGTGTTGGGATCTTGTAGTACAATATCACCCATCTTTTGGACATGGAGTTTATCATTGCCTCCCTGTTTTATCTTTATTTGATTGGGATTGGCTAAAATTTGAGAAATAATTGCACCAAAAAAAGGGTCTAGAAGCTGAATCTTAACTTTTTTACCTTCTTTTTCATAAAAAATTTTACCATTGATAGTATTCGTCTCTGAAGCAGTGACAATTTTTAGAGAAAAATCAGCTGTAAAGGATGAAGATTTTACCTCTAGATCTTTCACAAACTCTAGTAAGATAAGGGACCTTTTATCACTTGGCGAAAAAAATCCTTTAGAATCTAATGGCTCGGAGAATTCAACAGTTTCTTCAGGTGCTTTTTTTTGAAATGTATTACATCCTATTAATATAATTAGAGTGAATAATATGAAGCCACTGTAAAAACTTAATTTTTTCCACTGGTAGGTGGAAAAAAGGGAATTTTTTTTGTAGTAGTAATTGCTAAATAAGTCTTTTGGAGGTTCTATCATAATATAAATAAATATATTTTTTTCATTTTATTTTCTCTATGATTTTAATTTTTTCTTTAATTTTTTCTTTCTCTGATTTTTCTTTGAACAATACTTCAGCTTTTTCGTAATTTTCTTTGGCTGAATTTATATCATTCATTTTAATCAATACATCTCCTAAATGGTCGTACACTGTGGGGTCTTCTTCTTTTTTTTCCTCCATCAACTGACGTGCTAACTGGAGATGGTGAAGGGATTCTTCAAATTTTCCAAACCTAAAAAGTACCCAACCAAAACTATCCTGGTATGCTGGATTATCTGGTTCTATATCAATTGCTTTTTTGATCAATTTAAGAGATTCCTCAAGTTCTATATTTTTTTCTGCATAAAGGTATCCTAAAAAATTATAAGAAATAGAATTTGCTGGATCTAATTGGATGATTTTTTTTAAATCTATAATTGCATCTTGGGTATATCCTATTTTTTCATATGCCAATGCTCGGAAGTAATAGTGAGTGGGGTTTGTGACTTCAAACTCTATTGCCCTTGTAAAATAATCTACGCTCTCTCTAAATTTTTCCATCATGAAATATGTAAGCCCCAGAGATTGAAATACATTTGGATTAGAGGGATCTCCATCCAAAACTTGATGAAGAATTTTTATCGAATCTTTATATCTTTTTAAATTAGGATTCCTTAGTATATTCGCCTCATGTAGCCTATATAAGTCTTTTTCTTTTTCGGTCTCTGAGCTATCAATAGCACGTCTTACATGAATTAAAGCTAAATGCAGAGAGGCTATATCTTCATAACACGTTGCAATGAAATCGTACTGGAGTGCAACCTGGGGAGTGAGGGCAGGTTTTTTTTCTGCAAGTGCAATATACTTTTTTGTAAGTTCTATAGCTAATAAATAAAGTTTATTTCCATGTGCAATAGAGGCAGATCGCTTTAAACTTTCTAGTAGCCCCTCCTCGGGACCTAGTTTAGAGTATACCTCATTCAAAGCTAAAAAGAGTGATAACCTAGAGAGATTTTTTTCTGCAAATTTTTCTAAGAATGGTTTTACTTCAGGAAGTTTTCCTTGTAGTACTTTAAACAATTGTAAAAGATAATAATTCCCTGATAAAATACCCTTTCCATCGAGATACGTAAAATATTTATATGCCTCTGTTCTATTTTCGACAAAGTAGATTTCAGCGAGTAAATACTGTGCATTGTAGTATGTGGGATTTTTTTTCTCAATCTCCAATAGAATTTCACGAGCTTCTTTTAAGTTTCCTATTTGGCTCAAAAGGTTTGCTAGTTGGAATTGTCCATCTACATCATTGGGTTTAAATTTTAAAAAGTTTTTTTGGTAGTAAATGGATCGTGTGATTTCTCCCCTCTTTCCATGCAACTCAGACATAAGCCGTAGTACATAAGATCTATAGCGGGTATCCCCATCTTTTCGTTGGATATTATTCCAGAGTGATCCAAAGTAAAGCAATGCTTTAGAATAGTTTCCCATTTCGTTGGAAAGAATCCCAAGTGTAAAAAGTATATCAGAGTCCTGGTTCAAGTACGACACGGCATCTTCTAGAAGTTCCAATGCTTTTTCAGGATTTTTTTGATTGATTAAAAGCCTTGCTTTCATATACACAGAATCCCGATGGCGGGAATCCTGCTCGAGAGCAAGGGTGAGGCTATCGTCTGCCTCTTTCCATTTTCCTAACTCATAAAGACTTACAGCGCGATTGTAATATACTAGAGCACTTACAGAGTAGTCCATGTTTCGCAAACAACCAATATATGTATCAAAGTTTTTAATGGCTACTTGGTGAAATGTTTCCCGTTCTTCCGGAGTCTGGGTTTTGAGAGCATGGATTTGGCTATTTAGAGCCAAAGAAAGATAAAATTCCGGAAATACAAAAGTCTTTTCATTTTCGGAATCGGTATAACTGCATCTATGGTATTTGGGACGCTCTTTTTCTGCAGCTTGCAAAAATCCCATGGAAACAATAAAAAATATCAGGACAAACCTCAGGCTCATAAATTCATAATCGAACTTGCTATTCCCCTTGGAAGTAAAATTTCTAAGGGGAACACAAAAGATGTTACCGAACATATATACAGGGGAGACTAACTGCTTTGAATAAAATTATCAAAGAAAACATACTCTATATTATCCTATTGGGGACATTTTGGTTTTTTTCCATGCCCTATGTTTTCTCAAAAAAAGAAGCTATCTATGATTGGTACTCCATAAAAGTTTCTCCCCTTGGTTATACACCTAAAGTGATGAAGAGTTTAGTAAAAAAAGGGGATAGTATTTTAATTAGTACATTTCTTGAAAAAGAACCCAAGACAGAAGAAGCATTTAAGACTAGCATGGATCCCATTCTAGATAAAATAGCCAGGGTTTGTGAATACTACAAAGAAGTAGGGAAAGCTGATGAAATTCTCAGCGAACCAACATGGTATGATAAAAATACAACTTGGAGTGAAGATCCGTCCAAAATCACCCCAGACGGTGTTTCCAGAGCATCGCTCCCCAGCCATGAAAATCCTAGCGAGTTCTGGCACAGACACCAAGATACCATCCTTTCCGCATTGGATTACTACAAGCGAGCCTTGAACTATTCAGGTCCAGAGCTATTAGCTGCGGAGAGAATTCGGTTGGTATCCCTTTCCGTTTGCAGACCACAAGAAGTTGTGGTGTCCTATTCCACCTTCCTATCGAATGCTGATGCTTATGTGGAAGAACAGATTCGTAAAAAAGACCCAAGGGAACTACGGGGACTCACAGAAAAACAAAAGCAAATGATTGTTCTCTCCCGTATCCGAAACGGATCTCCCCCTCCAGATGTCCAAGAGTATCTAAAAGCATTGACAGTACTCTTAAAAGATACACAGTACGAAACTCTGAGCCCAATTGAAGCAGACGGGCTTTATGAAAAGATACTTTTTTTTCTGCAAAACTCTGCCGACCCAGGTCAGAAATTCAATGAAAGACAATTTCGATTGAAACGTGGAAAATTACTCTTTGAAGTCTTAGGAAAGAAAAATCCTTCCTACATAAAAAATGCAATTTTAGAATTCAAAGCAGCCGCTTCTTTTGAAAACATGGAAGAGTTTAGATCTACCCAAGAAAATAATATAATGGCACACATATTTGAATCGAATCTATACACAGTTAGATGTCATTTAAAACTTGGAGAATTCAAACAAGCCCTTACCAAATTGGAAGATATGCAAACAACTATCCGGACAGTGGATGAACGCGCGGGTAAGAGGAAAATGGAAGTCAATCTTCTACATGATCACCATTTGCTTTTACGGGAAACATTAATCAAACTGGGCAGAAAGATGGAAGCAGATGCAGTCGAGCTATGAGCTCAAAAATTAGCTATTTTGATTACAATGCAACTCACCCACCTTTTAAAGAAGTGTTGGAATCAAATCTCCAAAAGTATTCAGAAGAGTACTACAACCCTTCTGGTTCTAGCCGATTTTCTTTAAAACGACAGTCGGCTATTGAGGGAGTTAGGGGTTATATTGCAAATCTCACAAAGAAAAAAAAAGAATCAATTCTATTTTGTAGTACAGGAACTGAAGCCAATCATATACTTTTAGGATATGTTTTTCAATCAAATTTATTCAAGGAGGGGATGTATGTATCTCCCTTTGAGCATTCCGGTGTGTATGGGGCTCTAGAGGTATTCGGAATCCCCTATACAATCATCCAAGGTACAAGGGAAGGGGTTATTTCCCTTGACGACCTAGAAGAAAAGATGAAGAGATCACCTAGACCAGTGGTAACCCTTCTCGCTGCCAATGAAACAGGGGTTGTGCAACCTCATCTAGAAATTGGAAAACTGTGCGAAAAATCAAACATGCCATTTCTTTCCGATTTGATGCAAGCATACTGTAAGTTAGATTTCTCATTTTCCCATATCACAGGATTTACATTTTCAGGTCATAAGATTGGGGGTGGAATGGGGGCGGCGGTTGTATGCCTACCCGAATCTATCAAAAGTGATTTTAAAATTTTCAAGGGGGGAAACCAAGAAAATGGAAATAGGGCAGGAACAGAAAATTCAAATGCTATTGAAAATCTAAAAGGTGCAAGTGTACTACAATTAAATTCCCTTTTAGAGAAAAATGAAAAACTTTATTCCTTTAAAAAAAGTATAGAGGATAATCTAAAGGATTTAGGGGCTATTATTCTCTCCCAAAACGTAGAGAGATTGCCATCTACCACTTTTGCAATTCTACCAATTGAGGATATTGATTTTGTTCTCATGGGATTAGAAGAAAAAGGGATTCTTATCTCCACAGGTTCCTCTTGTAAATCCAGAGCTAGGGACGCATCTCCCTCCCTACTAAACATGGGATATACCAAAGAAGAAGCTCTCAGAGCAATTAGAATATCTACAGGATATTTCACAACCGAAGAAGAAGTACTGGATTTAAATAAAAATATAAATAATTTAGTAAAAATATTAGCTTGAGTTGAGATTAATTTTATGACCGATCCAAAAGAAAAAGTAGATAATCCAGAAACAAGAGACCAATTGTTTCCATTAGCAGAAGGGGATGGATCCACTACCCTATTAAGAATCATAGCCCTTGCAAAAACCAAACTGGAAAAAGCACTTTCAGATAGGACCACACTTGCAAACCAAAACCTAAGCGGAAAAGAGATCAATATTTCATTAGATGACTTTTATTCCCTCCAGGACATAATTGATGTATTAAAATATGATATCGAACTTTCTGGAAAAAATAAAACAACAGAAGCTATAAATGATGCTTTTGTAGAAATGCTCGATATTCGAAAGAATGGATTAAAAAAGAAGGGATACCTCTATCCAGTTTTTTTTGAAAGGGGGGGGCAATTAAAAGCAAAGATTGTAATTGCGGTTGCATTTGATAATAAACTAACCCCCGTATCTTTGTTTAGACCCTTTTTTCTCAAACATACCAAATTTGCAATTGAACCATTTATTAAAAACTTTGATGATTCAAAGACTAGTAAGTACTACACAAACCCCGAGATATCCCTCATATTTAAAAAAGAAAGTACAATTGAGTTTAATCCTTATGGACTTTCATTACTAGAAGATCTAAGAGAAGAAATTAAGGATGCTTTCCATCCCTTTTCATTTATTGAATTACAAGATTTCCATGATGATATATACAATTACATAAGATCAGAAGGTCTTCTAAAAATCATTAACAGTAAGTACTACATATACAAAAGAGAGATTGAGTTAAATAAACTAGGTGAACCAAAAGTAGAACCAGAAGTTTACTTTCATTATATTTCACTTTTTACTATCATGGAAGATCTCATCACAGTAAACCTTGTTGCCCTCGCGGGGCAAGTTGGTTTGGATGTTTCCAAATCTCAAATCAAAGACTATTCAAAAAAATTTCCTAAAACTACCAGTAGAAACATTTCAGAATATACTGAGAGATATTCGTATCTATCTGAAATTATATCTAAATTCAATATTGCTTCAAAAATGAATAAATCACAGTCGGGGTTGGTATCTGCAATTAAAACTGGTTTTACCATTCTAAGTGACTTGTCCAGATTTTTTAAAGAAGTGGAAAATGAAATTTTTCTCCAAAAAAACAAACATGTTACTAAAACATTGATAGATGGAATTGAATCCCATTTCACAAACTCAAAAACTCTGTATGTATTTTCACCCAAAAAACCTTTTCCAGAATCAATAGACCAAAAATTAATCTCATCTGAATTAATCTCACAAATTAAGGATATAATTTTAAATAAGTACCATTATTTTGAATCACAAGATAGCAATGGAAATAAATTATTTTATTTATTGAGCCCGCAACACTGCTTAAAGGTAGTTGTAAACCTTGCGACTATTTTTGAAAAAGATGAAAAATATAAAAATCAATATAAGATAGCCAAGCTTCTTCGGGAAAAAATGATAAAAGAGGGTATTCAAAATTTAGACTCAAGCCTTGATTTCACTCAGAAAAAGAAACTAGAGGAATCCCTTGTAGTACTAAATAGAACATATATTGAATCGGAAGAAAAAGAAGATATCAAGAAAAATTTTAATAATCTCTTTGCTTATGCCAGTGGATCTTTTTATTTGATAATACTCTTATATATGTATATCTTTTATAACAACACAATCCTTTTGATAATGAGTCCATTCGCTTTATTTGTTGGCTATGTCTCAGGAAGAATGTTTAAAAAGAAGAAAAATCAGATTTTGTTTAACAATCCAAATATAGATTTGAATATTGGTACTACAATTCCACCAGAACTAAAAGCATACATTCCAATTTTAAAAGATACAATTTTTTCAAACAAAACAAACGCTGAAGATATTGTGATGAACACGGCAGATATGGAAAATTATTTTAAAAGTAATCTGTCTACTCTAATGTCAAAAAATTTAACTTTATTTAATAATCTTCCACAAGAAAAAAGTATTGAACTATTGGGTGAAGTAGCAAGAAGCCTTTCCATCCTTATAAAAATTCCTAAATATATTCAAAACAAATACTTTCCTGAAGAAGTTTTAATAAACAAAGATTTTTTAAAAGATAACTTTAAAAAAGCGCAGGTTATTGAATTTTATAAGAGTAATTCAAAACAAGCTAGCGATATGAAAATTAACGACGATCTCAGATATTACAAATATATTTTAGAAATACTTGAATGTGATTTTTCAGAGTATTAAAAAAAAATAGTTTTTTAACTATTTTTTATTATCTCTATCTTTCTCGAGAACGCCTCTGAAAAGTTCTGAAATTTGGTAGATTTGTGATTTATAATATATTTCATAGTTTCGATTTGGTTTAAAATAGTCAGTTGTCATTCTATTATTTTTTTCTTGGAGGAACCAAACCCACCAAGCAGAAACCAACCATACCTGGCTTTGAGATCGGAGTTCACTTCGGCGAAAGAGTCTAGAATCATAGATGAAAATAGAACTCTCTAAATCACGATAGGCAACAGATGGAACAGTGCCCAATGTTATTCCTGAAAAAATTGAGCTAACAATGGTTAACCATGTTTTACCTTTTCCAAGATCCCAAGTTTCTTGGGATATGAAATCCCTAGGACCCATGTACCCATAGAGATAGAAATCTACATCCCTCTTGGACATTTTGAGAGGCTCTTTGAAATTTCTCTCTGCCCCGGGGATGAGAAGAATAATATCTGGGTTGTCTATAACGCCTTCTATATCTTTGATCTGGCTTAAAAAATCCTGAATTGCAACCGGTGAAACGGTATCATCTCCCATTGTAGGAAAGTTTTTAATGTCTTTTCCGATGGAAATTATCTTCTTAAGAGAGTTTTCAGTGTCTAGCTTGTAATCAATTTGGTCTTGACCTGATGCGTTAGGAGTTACAACTTCCCGATAAGGATAAAAACCAATGAGAGCAATTTTTTTTTGTGAGATTTCCTCTTTTATTTTAGGAGGAATTTCTTGGGGGTTTTCTGTGAAATTTATATAGTTTGCAGTGGCACAATGTATAAAGAAAAAACTAATTAAAATTATTGAATATTTCATAATTATATCCTCCTTAGGAAGTTACCACAATCAAGCTTTATTTTTTGGGTAAAATTATTGGTAATGTTTAGTCTTCCATTTGAAAGGATATATAAATATTTTTTATAACCTCTCTTAAATGAAAAGAAAAAAGATACCAATAATAGGGAAGTACTCCTAAAATGTAAAGTAATGAGAAAAAATATTCTATTTTTAACATTTTTTTGCAGTGGGAAGTGCATAAACTTTCCAAATTTTTATTGCTTTTTTATTTTTTTAGCTCAATGATTATTTTTATAATATCCTTCGATACTATAAATAAATGGATTTTTTTAAAAGGTAAAAACTTAATTGCCCTTTCTTTATTTACAAAGAATTTAACAACTAAGAGATTAAAGAATCACCTATGCAAGAGGTACTACAATGAGTGAGATATTTTTAAAAACTTGGTTATATAGAGAAATTTCTCTGAACCATGCTAATTTTACTAAAAAAATAAATGTTCTGTTTTTAGTTATAGGAATTCTTCTCCCCTCTTCCATTCTATTCTATTTCTGGCCTACATCTCACCTACCAACTAAATCAAAATCCTCCGATATATCGTCCAATAACAATGAACCCATAAAACCAATACCGCTCTCCCTTGATCTAGATTATCAAAAAGTGGAATTGGGAGAAAAATTATTTTTTGATAAAAGACTTTCAAAAAATAATACAGTTTCTTGTGGATCCTGTCATGATTTAAATATGGGAGGAACTGATAAAAGTAAGTACTCAAAAATGTACAATGAATCTCTCACTCCCATTAATTCTCCTACAGTATTCAATGCTGGTTTTAATTTTAAACAATTTTGGAATGGAAGATCGGACACATTAGAAGACCAAGCAGATAAAATCATCAATAAGTCATTGTCCATGGGGAGTAATTGGGAAGAGGTCATTTCAAAACTTTCTAAGGATCCTGAATATATCTCAAAATTCAAATTAATATATAAATCTGATATCAAACCAGAATTCACCTTGAATGCTATAGCTGAATATGAGAAATCCCTTTTTACACCAAATGCAAGATTTGATCAATATTTAAGAGGTGATACAAATGCAATCAACCAAGAAGAACTAGAAGGTTATTTGCTTTTCAAAAAATATGGGTGTACATCATGTCATCAGGGTGTAAATGTTGGTGGAAATATGTTTGAGACATTTGGTGTTTCAGGCGATTATTTTTCTATGAGGGGAAATATAACGGTTGCAGATTATGGACGTTACAATGTAACAAAAAATGAAGCAGATCGATTTGTGTTTAGAGTTCCATCCCTACGAAATATAAGCTTAACATCACCCTATTTGCATGATGGGACAGCAGAAACACTAGAAGATGCTATAAGAATCATGTCTCTATACCAACTCGGTAAAACTCTCAGCCCCGAAGAAACCGACAAGATCATTAAGTTTCTTCATACACTCACCGGGGAATTAAAAGGGAAAAAGTTAGAATGAAAAAGAGGTACCATGCCCTATCTCTTCTACTATTTATATTTGTACTATCTTTTTTGTACAACAAATCCAAAGTAATAGACAATATTAGAGCAGAAAATATTTTTTCTACCTTTCGGGGTATCAAGGAAGCAGATAGCCTTTTAGATGAAAATATTCTAAAATCAAGGTACTACATAAATAAAAATTATGACCCAATCAATGAATCCTTACAAAAGATTCAAACAGAAATCAATTACCTTGATAAAGGAGAAGATTCATTAAGAAAATCAGAAAACAAAGAACTATTAGATTCCTTTGAACTATATATAAAGGTTTTTAATGAAAAAAAATCCCTAATTGAAACTTTTAAAGCACAAAATTCAATCCTCAAAAATGCTCTTTATTTGTTACCTATTTCAACAGAAAAAGTAAAATCCTTAAAACTTTACAATGAAGCTTTCCTAGACGAATCCTTAAAAAATATACTGATTTTCAATTTAATAGGCGAAGATGATCTCAGGTTAAAATGTGAGGAAAATCTAAATTTATTAAAATCCGCTTCTCTAAATATTAAAAATATAGAATTCGATATTTTAATAAAACACACAGAAAATATTCTCCAAAAAAAATCTTCTCTAGATTTAATTTTATCTGAAATTTTAAAAATAAAAACTCCAGAAACATTAGAAATAATGTCTGAAAATTTTTCTTTGTATTACAATTCTTTTTTATTCAATGCAAATTTTTATAGACTACTAACATATATATTTTCAGTTACTCTGATTATTTACATTGCATATATACTTGTTAAACTTTTAATTTCATCTATTTCTATCAATATAGCTAATTCAAATTTATTGTCCCTAAATCGTACATTTGAAAAATTTGTTCCTAAAGAATCTATAGGTTTACTATCTAAGAAATCTTTGAGCGATCTCAGATTAGGTGATCATGTCAAAAAGAAAATGACTGTTTTATTTTCAGATATAAGATCGTTTACAACACTCTCTGAGAAAATGACCCCAGAGGACAATTTTAAATTTATAAATTCATTCCTTGGAGAAATGGGGCCAGTAGTACGAAAAAATAATGGATTTATTGATAAATACATCGGAGATGCTATTATGGCTATCTTTGAGAGAGAAGAAGATGCTTTAATTGCTGGAATTGAAATGCTTACTACTCTTGCTTCCTACAATGAGAAAAATAGAAATTCGGAAACACGTCCACCAATAAAAATAGGAATAGGAGTACACTCAGGTGATATGATGTTTGGAACTGTGGGAGAACATAATAGAATGGACAGTACTGTTATTTCTGATGCTGTTAATCTTGCATCGAGAGTGGAGAGTTCTACTAAAGATTATGGAATTTCTATGCTCATTACAGAAGAACTATTACTCTCTATAAAATCTCAGGAAAAATTGAAAATTAGGTATATAGATAAAATTAATGTTAAAGGTAAAAATATACCTGTTAAAATTTATGAAATTTATAATAGTGATCCAGATCCAATCATTCAATTAAAAGATAAGATAAAGCCACTTTACGAAAAAGGTTTAGAGCTTTTTTATGAAAAAAATTTTTCAGATTGTGCTTCTATTTTAGAAGATGCATCACAAATTTTTCCAGATGACAAACCCCTCCAAATTTTACAGGAAAAAAATTTACAGGGGCTAATCAAAGATGCCAATGCTGATTTAGATGCAAAATTTGCCCTTTCTTTGGAATTAGATAATAAATAAACTTATATCTTCTTAAAAACCCGCTATCTTAGTTTGTGATTCACTTTTAAAGGAAGCTTCTGTTCGGAGTGCAGAAATGATTTCTTCTGATCCCACCAATTCAATATCTCTAAACCTAAATCGATTCCATACAGCCCTATAATCTCCAGGAGTGAGAAAGGGGATATCCTTTATAGTCTCCATGTGGATCCAAGATAACGTATTACTAAATTTAGGAAAATATTTTAATAAGATTTTTACTTTATCATCCCTTCGAAGTGGTTTAAACTCTCCTTTCCATGCAAATCTACGTAGTACTGCAGGGTCAAAATCAGTTATTAGATTGGAAGATGCAATAAATATACCCCTAAAAGACTCCATCCAAGTTAAAAATTCATTTGTTTGGGATCCTTCATAAGAATGTGTTGCCAGTTCCCTACTCCTAAAAAAGCTATCTGCTTCATCTAAAAAGAAAATTGATTTTTTCTTTTCTGCTTCCATAAAAGCATCCGCAATATTTTTCTCTGTTTTTCCAACCCACATACTCTGAAGATCAGAGCTCCTTTTTTGTACGAGCTCTATCTCTAACTCTTTAGATAGGTAACGTGCATACTCTGTTTTTCCAGTCCCTGGTTTTCCATAAAATAAAAGACAGAGAGATCCAATATTTGTATCCGAACTATCTAACTCCTCTTTGTATCTTTTGACTAAGGTCTCTAAGTTTTTCAAATCTGAATCTGTATGCAATAAAGTTGGATCATAAGGAGTTTTACCAAGAAGTGGTTTCTGGATTTTGCCCCCTATGAGTTGAATGTGTTTGGAGAGTACATCTTGAAGTACAGAAATGAAATTTTGAGATAAATTTGTACTACATATTTTTTTGGATGCTCTTATTGAAGAAGTGATTCCACCCACTCCAACTGGATAAACTTCTGAAAATTCTTTAATTTTATCTGTATCAATTTTATAATCCATTCCTTCCAAATTAAGAATTCGTTTCCAATAGTACTCCCGTTGCTTTTGGTCTGCTGGAAAAAACTGAAGGCTATAATCAAATCTACGTCGTACAGATTCATGGATGGAAGAAAATTCATTGGTAATAAAAATGACCCTTCCTTTGAGTGAATCCAAGAATTCATTCATCCAAATCTTCTTTTCAGGTAGCGGGGAACTAGATCCGAAGAAAAATCTCATTGATCTTCCCTCATTTAATAGATCATCTGACTCATCCATTAGCAAAATCCCACCTGTTTCCCTTGTAGACAATTCTCCCACAACTAGAGCTGCCCTTCTCTCTTGGGTATGTTCAGCATCATGTATATCAATTTTTAATAGAATAGCTCCAATGGAATCTGCTAGACTTTTAGCAAATTCAGTCTTACCAGTTCCTGGAGCTCCGTACAACAAAATCTTAGCCGAATTGCTTCTTCCTAAGAGAGCCTTAAGTCTTTCTTTTTCTTGTTCGGGGAGAAAGAAACTAGAAAGTTCTTGTGGAATATCAGTATCTTCTTTTACCAATCGCATACCAAATGTATCTAGACCTGGCTCAGTTAAGTATTGATGGAAATTAGTTGTGATATCTACTTCTCTTCCACGGTGGACTCTATTGCTTTCTTCCAAGATTCCAAACAAAGTAAATTTAGATTTACTAGTGGTTTGCATAAAAATCTCAGCTTTAGAGAGTCCGGAAATCTTTGAAGTACAGATCATAAACATATCATCCGAATTACCATGAACCAACCATTGGTTTAAAACTGGAAATTCAGATAAAACTCCCAAAAAATGGATGAGGGGAATGTATTTACATTTCAATCCCAAAGAATCAAATGTTTTTTGGATTTTCTGGTAACTAATAGTTTGGGTAACATCAAAATCAACCAGAAGCTCCTCTAGTGCGGTCTGGAAGAAATCCTGAAGTTGTTGTACGCCAGATTCCTCCTGATCCAAATAAACCATAATATCATTTTCAACTTCATCTATACTAAAATTATTTTTGCTGAGTGTATCAAATAAAAATCTATCACCCCTTCCTCTGCGTACATTCCTTGTTGTAGGCTGGAAATCTTCTTTTTCCAAATGAGACTGGTCCATTTTTTTTTGGATGGGGAGAAAGAAATCATTGATGAGCTTGGTTAGGATGGAGGGCTCAAACATGGATAAAAACTTACCATTCAAATTGGCATTCATCTCAAATTCATTTAAGATTCTATTTAGATAATAATAGGATGATTTTACAACTTCTCCATCATATAAATTTGCTAATGACTGTATCTGTCTTCTTCTGGGCATATATTTTCACCTCTTTAAGAATTATATGGAACCAAGAGGACAGAAACTTGCAGTTTCCAATAAATATCCTCTAAGGTATCAAAAGAATTCCCCAATTTTCAATTTCGATCATTTGAACTAAGTTATACTTAATACAAAGAATCTTCGCTCATTCTATGGATATTGAGGATGTGTAAACAAAAAAAATATTTAATATATAAAAAAGACTGTAAAAGGTATAAAAAAATCTCTCATTTATTTTGGATAAAGAAATTTGCGAGATTACTCATCCCCTAAATTTTTCAAACCCCTATTCGTACTACAATAAAAATCCAAAGATTCCCAAAACTCCCGCCTCTTTTATGATGGGAGCAAGAGTGAGGACAATCCTATTGTCCACCAAACTATGCAGAATATCAAAACTAGCTTTGAGGATGGGATTGACTCCCCGCATAGATTTTTTTACACCTCTGAGAAGATCCACAATTTTGACACCGCTCTCTAGTTCTTTTTCGGGTTCCACTTCAATTCTGGTGGTGGATTTTTCCACTTCTTCCACATCAATTTGTAGTTCTCCCGCCACCATTTTTAAGGATTCAAACTTTTCTTTGACAATATCTGATTTTTGTTGTATCTCGTCTTCCGACTTTTTTTGTAATACGGATGTATTGAGTTCTTTGACTACCGATAAAAACTCCACCGATCGAGTCTGGAAACTTTGTATTTTAGAAGGAAGTTTTTCCACCCTATCCTGTAAAGATTTGATTTCCCGAGAATTTTGCTCTGTTTTCTTAGATACTTCTAGTATTTTCTCTGAAAAGTTTCGGAGCCTAGATTCTGTTTCTGTTCTGGATTTTTCGAGAGAAAGAATACGGGAATCCATGGCATCTAAATCCATCTTCATAGTAGCCAAACCCTTTTCATGACGTAAAACATTTTCCTCTACTAAAGAAATACGATTTTCTAAGACATAATTTTTATATCCAAACCCAGCAATTGTAAGACAAATTATAAGTAGTACAAAAGAAAATATTTTTGTTTTTTTAGACAGCTCTCCCGCACTCACTTCTTTTGCAATTCGTTTGATTTCAGTAGTACTTTTAGCTCCATAGGCTTTTGCCACTTCGGGGGTAAAGGGTTCCAATTTCAGTCGAATACCCTCAAAACCAAGCTCCACGATTAGGCCATGGGATATTTTGGTATCCTTTGAAATATCTCTCTTGTTTAGGAGAGTCCCGCCTTTGGATTGTAAATCATTTATCACCCAACCATCTGGCTTGAGGTGAATCCTAGCATGCTTTCCCGAAACCCTACTTTCTCCTTCGAGTGTGAGAGCATGATTGGACCCCGCATCCCGTCCTATGGTAAAATCGGTTTGTTCAATTTTAATCCGCTTGCCTTTGTGGTTTCCATTCAAAACTTCTATGATAACAAAAGATTTCTCTTTTTTTTCAGAAGGCTCCTCCTTTACTATAGGCCAACTGCTACCCAAGAATTTCCGAAGGGCAATTACCATCCCAAATCCAAACAAGAAAAGTGATACAATATAGATGGGAGCAAATAGAGATCCCAAGGACTGCCATCCCCATTCGTACTTTTTACGATTAATACTCCAGAGAGATTCCACTTCTTGTATGACATATTTTCTTTGTTTGCCATGATTTTTGGCAAGGGTGAATGTATTTAGCTTTGCTAAAATGTCGAAAGGAATGGAAAGTTTCTCGGTAGCCTGGGATGGTGATACATCAGAACCCAAATCCACCATCTTGAAGGGAGGAGAGTCAAGTAAGGATAAAATATCCCCCGATTGCAATTCTTCGGAAGATTCTTTTTCTCTCTCTAAAAATACATTTTTATTTTTGATAAGGGCTCTTATCCCCAAAATGGTTTCGGGGGTGGTAGAAAATCGATCTGCTATTTCTTCGATAGATTCCTTGTCCACTCGGAAGAGAAATCGGGAAGGCGAAGTAGTTTCCGTTGAGTGGAGATGAGTTTGGAATAAAAACAAAATTATTAGAAAATAGACAGTTTTTATGAGCATAATGACACCAATTTGATAAATTTTACTAATTTTGCAAGTAATTTCTTACGCTTAGAACTACAATCTGCTGTGTACATCTTACTCACAAATTCTTCATTAACCTGTAATTCTCAGAAAAAAAAATCCCCCCTCAAAAAAATTCATACGATAGCATACTTTCCGAGAACTATATAAATACAACCTTAGGAGAAATTTATGATACAACTCTATACAGCCCTTATACATGCCAATATCTCTGAGCTCGAAGCTAAAAATGTATTGACCGAACTCGAAAATACCATTCACAATGATATCGAAAGAGAATTATTACAGATGAACGTATCCACAATCAATCCCATAGTCCGAGAACAAGACGGCATACGAAGTGATATCCGTCAATTGAGCATTACATTAGAAAATGAAGTCGAAGCACTAAATACTAAGATTCATACTGAGATAGAAAAACTAAATACTAAAATTGATACTGGATTAGAAAAACTAAATACTAAAATTGATACTGTAGAAGAAAGACTGAATGCCAAGATTGATGCTGTGGAAGAAAGACTGAATGCCAAGATCGATGCTGTGGAAGATAGGCTGAATGCCAAGATCGATAGTGTAGAGGCAAATCTTACAAGTAAATTTAAATTCCATGATAAGCTTCTCTGGACTATTATCAGCCTTCTCATTGCCCTTTCGGGATTTGTAGTTACTAATTCTATCTTACTTTATCAAAAGTTAAAGTAGAGCGAGAGAAGGCTCAGTAAGAGAATTTTCTACTTCCTAAACAACTTGACAAAATCAGATTTTTAAAGAAATCATTAGATATGTCGACGATACTCACAACCCCAGAATTTGATCTCTCCCAAATTATCAATGGAGTTACTGTTATGGCACCGAGCCCCTTTGGTTTTCACCAAAAACTTTCCATGAAACTTTCCTATCTCATCCAAAACTTCCTCGAAAAAAATCCTCATGGAGAAATATTTGCCGCACCCCTAGATGTTGTATTAGAAAAAGATATCAACGTACTACAACCTGATCTCATCTATATCAAAAAAGAAAATATATCCATATTTCATCTAGACGGGCATATCCATGGTGTTCCCGACCTTTTGGTAGAGATAGTATCATCTAGTTCTATATCGAGAGACACAGTCGATAAGTTTCGAATCTATGAAAAATATGGAGTAAATGAATATTGGATTGTATTTCCCGAACAAAAAGTCATTGAGGTCTTTGTTTTAAAAGAGGGGAAATATTCATTGTTGTGTAGTACGGAAAATACGGAAGGGGTTGTAAGTTCTATCGTACTTCAGGATTTTAAATCAAATGTAAGTGCCCTTCGACTACCCCTGAAAAGATAGGGGTGCTCAGGGAGCGTGCTTGTCTGTGTATCCTTTTTTCTCCTTATCAGTAAATTTCTTTAAATACAATGTCTTACAGAAAAGGCCGCTGGGTGTGGTTCGAGAGCCTTGGTTGGTGAGCTCAGTCGAACCACACCAACCGAACTTTCTAGTATATCTGATTCGTACTACAAATAAGTCAGAGTCGAACCCCAGCTTCACTAAATACTACTTATCAAATTTTCACTACTATTTATAGTAGCACTATGCTCTTCCTACCCCTCAAAATGGATTTCGTTTTTAAGTTCGTTTTTACAAACGGGAGAATCCTACTTTCAGCTCACTCCCATCATCCAAATAAATATCCTTGACTTTTCTCTCTTAGATGGAGAAAGTATAGTGAGTAGATTTTTGCTTAAAGAATTGGACAGTAACACAATTCTCACAGAAGATTTTCAGATAATCTATGTGGAACTTCCTAAGTTTCAAAAAACTGAAATTGAAGATCTACAAACGGATGCTGAAATCTGGTTTTACCTATTAAAAAACATTCAAAATTTAACGGAAGAGTCTCTCATGGAAATTCTAAAAAAGAAACCCGATTTAAAAAATGCCTTTGGAGTCTTGGAAATGTATTCCTCTGATCCAGAAAAACAAAGAGACTTCGAAGAACGTTTGAGAGCCGATGAGAATTATGCCTATGAGTTGGCTGTAAAGTATGAGAAGGGAATTGAGAAAGGTGAGTTCAAAAAGAGTCTAGAAACAGCTAAAAAAATGAAGGATAAAAAATTCTCTGTAGATGAAATTTTGGAAATCACTGGCTTAACCGAAGAAGAGCTCCGAAAAAATGAAATTCTTTAATCCCCCATAAATTAAAACAAAACCTGAAAACCTGCTTTGTTGAAATGTTTTCCTAGAGTCACTACCTTGTTTGTCTTACATTCTTTCATCAGTAGAAAACTGGAAGTATCCACAAAAGAATAGTTTTGGTCTAGGTGTTTGCAAAAATAATCCCCCGATTTTTTAAATCTCTCCGAGTCTATTTTTTCTATTTGCAAAATTTCAATCTTATCCCCACCCTAAACCTATGGAAGCACTTAAAAAGAAACTTTATACCGAATCTGAATATCTCGAACTAGAACGAGTAAGCCCAACCAAAAGTGAATTCTATCGCGGAGAGCTTTTCGCAATGGCAGGGGCAAGTAGAATCCATAATCTATTGGTTGGAAATATAATTGGAACTCTCTGGAACCAATTGCAAAATAAGCCTTGTAGTGTCTATCCTTCTGACTTATGTCTAAGGGTGAACAAATCAGGACTCTATACCTATCCCGATGTGAGTATCATCTGCGGAAATCCCATTCTCGCCCCTAACACATCTGACACTGTCACAAACCCCACCGTTCTTATCGAAGTACTTTCAGATTCCACTGAAAAGTATGACAGAGGGCAAAAATTCCAGTTTTATAGAGAAATTGAATCTTTACAAGAATATGTTTTGGTCTCCTCTTCCCATAAACGGGTGGAAGTATTTCGGAAAATGTTGGATAGAAACTGGCTTCTTTTGGATTCAATTGAAACTGACAGTATCACATTATCAAGTTTGGAATGTACTATTGGGCTGGATGATTTGTACAAAGGTACTACATTTACCGAAGAAGTAAATTTGGGAGAGGGAATTTAGGAAGTAGGTCTGAAGATTTTTCTCACCAAAAAATTCCAAATGAACATTCAGTTTAATTTCTGTTTAGTCGTACTACATCTTACATTGGTATAATTTTTAACCTTGACGGAGCATTTAAATAAAAAAAAAGTATATATCAGATATTAAATTTATTCTATTTTATCTTAAATTTGAATAGTCCATAAGGAAAATACATGAAGAAAATTCTCGTAATCAATGGTCATCCCAATAGGGAGAGTTATAACACTGCCCTTAAAAATTCTTATATAAAAGGTGCCAAAGATTCCGGCTTTGTTGTAGAAGAAATCCAAATAGGCGATTTAAAGTTTGATCCAAATCTATTTTTAGGTAGTGTTAGAAGATTTGATTTAGAACCTGATCTGGAGGAGTCCTGGCAAAAAATACTACTTGCTGAACATATAGTTTGGATTCATCCTCTCTGGTGGGGAGGGATTCCCGCTATCATGAAAGGTTTTATTGATAGAATTTTTTTAGCTGGAAGGGCATTTGCATATAGGCCAAATTCTATTTGGTGGGATAAACTTTTAAAGGGCAGATCAGCTAGAATCATCTGCACTTCCGATCAACCATATTTGTACTACTGGTTAGTTAATGGAAAACCCGCCATCCACCAATTAAAGAAAATGACTCTCGAATTTTGCGGTATTACTCCAGTTAGAGTAACTTTTATTTCTCCCATAAAACGTTCCACTGAGGAATATAGAAAAAAGTGGTTGGTTAAAGTAGAGAATCTTGGTAAAAAAGGAGCTTAAATTATTCTTTATTATCGTATAATATAGGATATTCATCTTATATTATACGATAATGTAAGACATTCGAAGTAACAAACTAACCCTACACTACCTCAGCTTAAGCCTTCATTTAATTCACCTTCACATTGAAGTACAAAATGATAATTGGAATAATTCCAATAAGCATTCTGATAAATATCATATAAACCCAAACAGAGCAATACAAAAAATATATTTTCTTTGTAGTTCATTTTAAGATAATGAAGTAAAAGGAGATAAAACCTTGGCTACGAAAACAGAATATGATGACTTTATTGTAAGAGGATTTATCATTTCCGCTATGGTATGGGGTGTTGCTTCCATGCTATTTGGTGTGATAATTGCTTTTCAAATGGTCTATCCTCAACTTAATTTAGGGCTTCCATATACAAGCTTTGGAAGATTACGACCTCTTCATACAAATGCAGCTATCTTTGGATTTGCATTGAGTGTCATTTTTGCAACTGCGTATCATACAGTCCAGAGGCTATGTAGAATAAGAATGATGAGTGATGGATTATCTCGCATACACCTTGTTCTTTACAACCTCACAATCGTGCTCGCAGCAATCACATTGCCACTAGGATACAGTCAGGGTAAAGAATATGCCGAATTAGAATGGCCCCTTGATCTCTTGATAGTAATTTGGTATGTCATCTTTTTTATCAATTACCTAGGTACAGTTATCAAAAGGGAAGAAAAACAAATGTATGTAGCTATTTGGTTCTATATAGCATCTTTTGTAACAGTTCCATTGCTTTTTATTGTGAATAACCTTGTCATACCAGCTAGTCTTATGAAATCTTATTCAATTTATTCAGGAATTTTTGATGCAAATATCCAATGGTGGTATGGTCACAATGCTGTTGCATTTGTTTTAACTACCCCATTCTTGGGATTGATGTATTACTATCTTCCAAAACATATCAACCTTCCAATTTATAGTCATAGGCTTTCGATCATTCACTTTTGGAGTTTAATTTTTATTTATATCTGGGCAGGTCCACACCATCTTCTCTATTCTCCAATTCCTGAATGGTTACAAACTGCAGGTGTAGTTTTTTCAATCATGCTTTGGATGCCTTCTTGGGGTGGTATGCTAAATGGATTTCTAACCCTCACGCAAACTAGAGATAAAATCAAGGTAGATGCCACATTAAAAATGATGCTGGTAGCTATTACATTTTATGGGATGTCTACCTTTGAAGGTCCACTCCTCTCCATTCGTGCAGTGAGTGCAATAGGCCATAACACTGACTGGATTATAGGTCACGTTCATAGTGGTACATTGGGCTGGGTTGGATTTTTATCAGCATCTGCATTGTACTACCTAGTACCAAGGCTTTGGAACTCTAAACTTTATTCCGAAAACCTTGCAAATTTTCACTTCTGGATAGGAACTCTGGGAATCCTTCTATATATTGTATCTATGTGGGCATCAGGTATCACTGAGGGATCTATGTGGAGAGCTTTAAATACCGATGGAACTCTTATGTATCCAGACTGGGTAAGTATTACGGAAGAATTAAAACTATTTAGGTTGGCACGCGCAATAGGTGGAAGTATGTTTTTCATTGGAATTTGTGTGATGATATTTAACTTTATAATGACCATGAAAAATAAGGACAGTGGTTTTGAAGCTACAGATCTTAGAGTTGGGGTAAGGGGATAATTATGGATAAATTACTAAATTGGTTTTCTGAGATTGCAGACCGTTGGGATACAAATGCTATCAAGTTTACAATCTATGCAACCATAGCCGTTATCATTGGAGGAGCATTTGAATTGATTCCTCCCTTCTTTTTGGCACAGTCTGTTATTCCGATCTCTGCAGTGAAACCCTACAATGCACTTGAACTTGCAGGTAGAGATATATACCAAAGAGAAGGCTGTAACAATTGTCATACACAAATGATTCGTCCATTTAAATGGGAAGTAGATCGTTTTGATCCAAGTGGGGCGTATGGAAAAGATGGATACTCCAAAGGTGGAGAATATGTATATGACCATCCATTCCTTTGGGGCTCAAAACGTACAGGACCCGATCTAGCACATGAATCTCAGATCAAACCTTCAGTAGATTGGCACAAGCGTCATTTGATAAATCCACAAGCAACTGTTAATAATTCCATTATGCCCCCCTACCCCTGGCTTTTTCTGGAATCAGCCAAGTTAAATTCAGAAGAAATAGTATCACACATGAAGGCTCTCTCTAAAGTAGGTGTGCCTTATACAGATTCTGACTACTCAGGTGCTAAAGAGCTTGTAGATGGAAAACTTGAGGGGGATGCATTGATTGCATATCTCATGAAACTTGGGAAAGACACTGCAAACCTAGAAAGCAGTGTGAGGTAACCCAATGGGAGAAATTGAACTACTTGTGATCTATAAGTCACTACGACTCCCCATCTTAGTTGCTGCATTGTTGTTTATCACCTGGTATACATATGGCAACAAGGCGAGAAGGGAAAGAATTGAACAGGCAAAATATAGAATGTTAGAGGAGGATTAAAATGAAAGAACCAAGAGAAGTAGACGGTATATTCCAAGCAGATAACCCCATGCCCGAGTGGTGGAAGCTAGTATGGCTTTTAACCATCATAGGTAGTATTGCTTATGCAATTTATTTCCATACGGGATCGGGATGGTTGCAAGCAGAGGCATTTAAAACAGAAGTCGCCGAACATGAAAAAAAATTCGGTTCCCAGAAAAAAATTGGTCTAACTGCCGAAGGATCTAATCCATTCCGAGACAACGAAGTAGCAATTGCAGATGGTCAAAAATCATTTGCAATCTGCGGAGCGTGCCACAATGCAGATGGAAAGGGTCTTGTAGGTCCGAGCCTAATGGATCAAGATTGGATACATGGAAGCACTGACCAAGAAGTTTACAATGTGATCATGAAAGGTGTAAATGGGGAAAATTTAAAATTAGGAAAAGGTGCAATGCCCGCGCATGAGAAAAGTTTAGGTTCTGAAAAAATTCTAAAAATCATGGCATGGATAGCCAAAAATAATATAAGCTTGAAAAAAGGAATTTAAAATGATTATCTCTCGTCCGGTATCCGGAAAAATAAGATCCTATAGAACACTAGTCCAAATTTTTCTACTTGGAATATTCATTGTATCTCCTTGGATTGTAATGCCATCTGGCACTCCCTTTATTCGGCTGGATATACCGGCGAGACGATTCCACTTCTTAGGAAATTTTTACATTCCCCAAGAAGGTATTATTTTATTTCTATTTCTCCTCACCATGGGACTTTCTCTCTTTTTCTTTACCGCCTTGATTGGAAGAGTCTGGTGTGGTTGGGCTTGCCCACAAACAATCTACACAGATGTATTTGATTTTTTTGGAAGATTGGTGCTTGGAAAAAAATATGGAAAAGCTGACGCACCTAAAGCCGGATTAGTTGCTGTCCATTCTGTTTGGATATTTGTATCACTATTTGCTAGTTTTCATTGGAT
>Ga0209550_10001176_pt1 | contig 25273 bp, 24 predicted proteins | sample LauGreSuBDMM15SN_2_FD_187567 | JGI IMG/M metagenome (GOLD analysis project Ga0209550, IMG submission 187567) | Freshwater lake microbial communities from Lake Michigan, USA - Su13.BD.MM15.SN (SPAdes) (version 5) | ecosystem: Environmental > Aquatic > Freshwater > Lake | place: Lake Michigan... | reverse complement strand
TTCGAACCCGTGTTACCGCCGTGAAAGGGCGATGTCCTAGGCCCCTAGACGATGGGGACGTTTCAAGGCTTCGCAATCTTACCCGCCAAAAGGCGTGCATCCAAACCGCATTAAATGTGCTCAATTAGGCCTTAACTGTTAGCCAATTGACCAGCGCACAGTGACTGAAACAGAGACCTTTTGTTCTCCCAGATCAACAACTGTTGCATCTGAGTCTGCTTTAGCGGTGGCTGTGTAGATGGGATAGGCAGTGGGTGTTGACGTTTCATCAAGGTAGATGACTTTACCTAGCTTTACGCCCAGCAGTTTTGCATAAGAGGCAGCTTTAGCTTTAGCCTTCTTGACTGCTGCTGTTCTAGCAGTTTCAGTTGCCTTGTCACTATTTAATACAAATGGGCTCACACCATTTACTTGCAGATTGTCTCCTCCAGCTTCAACAATTGCATCAACAACAGCGCCGGCTGTTGTTGCACTACGGATAGTGATGTCAAATGATTGTGTGGCACGGTAGCCAGAAAGAGTTGGCGTGCCAGAGGCTGGGTAGGAATACTCTGGGTAAACAGTAATTGATTGTGTTGCAATATCTTTAGTAGCTACTTTATTGGCAGTTAGTGATGTTCGCACAGCTTTTGATGTTGTACTTGCTGTGCTAAGTGCACCTTTGCTAGTTGTGCCAAGAACTGAAACCGTTGCATTGATCCGAACCGCATCTGGGACAACCGTTGTTGTTCCAGTGGCGCTGATAGTGATGAATCGGGTGTCGGCAGCAGATGCTGGAACTGCCAGGCCAACTCCTGAAATCAGGATTAGGGCGATTACTACGGCTGTGATTATGCGAAAACGGTTTAGTTTCATGACTTTATTATCGCGCATAGGCTTGCATTAACGTTAATTAATGCTGAGAAAAGTGAGAGAATTAGAGGGTGAGCCAATTCCTCCCCAACTTCACGGCGGATTCCATAGCCAACGCTGCTGCACATTTAGTCGCTGGGGATTTAGTGGCTTTTCCTACTGAGACTGTTTATGGGCTAGGGGCAGACGCATGTAATTTTTCAGCCGTAGAAAAGATCTATTCGGTAAAAGGGCGACCAAATAATCACCCACTAATAATTCACATTGCGGCCAAGGACCGTATCAGCGATTGGGCAATAGAGATTCCCGATTATGCAATTGCGCTAGCTCAAGATTATTGGCCCGGCCCAATGACTTTAGTTTTAAAGCGAAGTGAACTGGCAGGAGATTTTGTAACAGGAGGGCAGGAAACGGTTGGTATCCGAGTACCAAATCATATTGTTGCATTAGCACTTCTGGAGGAATTTGAGAAAGTGGGAGGTAAGGGTGTCGCAGCGCCGAGCGCTAACCGCTTTGGTCAGGTTTCTCCAACAACTGCGACAGCCGTGATTGAAGAATTGGGTGGATACTTAGGGGTCGATGATCTTGTTATCAATGGGGGGGACTGTGTTATAGGGATTGAATCGACTATTATTGATTGCACAAGAAAGGTACCAAAAGTATTAAGGCCGGGTGCAATTACGACCGAGATGATTATACGTACCACTGGTTTGGCTAGCACCAGCACTGTAGAAAAAAGTTCACCCCGTGTTAGTGGGTCATTTGAGAGTCACTACTCTCCCGCCGCTAGGGTTGTACTTGACCAAATAGCTCTTGCAGGGCAAGGATTTATTGGTATGTCTGATTTAGTTACTGCTGCTGGGGTTTTGCGATTAGCTTCTCCTGAGACCCCTGAAGAGTTTGCGCAGGTTTTGTATTCAGCATTCCGCGCAGGAGATGAATTGAGGTTGGAAACTATAGTTGTCATACAACCCATAGGAGATGGCATTGAGATTGCGATTCGTGATCGGTTGCGGAGGGCTGCGAATTTTAGGCAAATCACTTAAATGCAATGGTATGATTAGGCATGTCATCTTTAGTGCTACTAGGAACGGTTGGATCAGACGTGCACAGCGTCGCTAACACGTTATTAGAGAAAGCATTTAATGATTCTGGATATGCTGTTCAAAATTTAGGTGTTGCAGTACCTGACTCCGAATGGATCGAATTTACTAAGTCGCTAAATCCCGATTTGGTTTTAATTGGAAGCATGAATGGAGATTTACTCCCCCTGACCAATGTTATCAAGACCTTGTTGAATTATCTTCCAGCTTGGAAAATCGTAGTTGGGGGCAAACTAAATTTGGGAAGCGACGGTTTAAGTAGCGCTCCATTTATAAAAGCTATGGGAATTAGTGTATTGGATGACGACGAGGTAACCTTTGAAGAAATAATAGAAGCCTGCACTAAGATTCTTAGGAGTAATCTGAACTTAAATCTTAAAACTAACAATGCTTCGAGATAGTCTCATAAGGTATAATGCTAACAAGCCCTTAATTCAACCAAGAGGTGGGCGAACCACTGAATTAAATCAAAAAAAACTTTGGGAAGTGTTACAAAGAGCTGGTAGTGATGTATTGCCACTTACAATTGACTCTAGAACACGATTAGGGCAAATTGAAATTGCAACTACCGCGTATGAAAATTCAAAAATTTCTGGTATCGAGACGCTAAATGGATTCCCTCTGCTGTCTATCAATATCGATTTAGCAAAAGAACTAATAAGTGCTTCAACTCTTCCTGTTTCTCTCAGACATGGGACACCTTATGCGTTCGAGTTAATCAGCCGTGCACTCGAGGTTGGAATAACTGAAATAGAAGGGGGCCCACTGTCGTACTCTCTCCCGTATTCACGCGATTCCGATCTAATTAAAGTTGTTCAATCTTGGACTATGGCAGAAATAGCATGCCGAAATTCAGCCAAAGAGTTAGTAAGAGAGACTTTTGGTATTTTAACAGCTTGCCTTGTACCACCAATTGAAGCCATTCTTGTAAATGTTTTAGAATGCGCATTTATTGAAACTTTCAGAAGCGGGACGCCTATGGCTAGTTTCGGGGCAACAGGTTCAGTCAACCAAGATTTAGCAACTGTAGACGCCTTTCGGGAAGTTTATCCCTGGTTTTTAGAAAGACTAGGTCTTCCAGACTCACAATTTCTTCTTGCGTACCATCATTGGATGGGGCCCTTTCCAAAGGATAGAAGATTAGCTGAACAAATAATTACAACTGGGACATTAGTTGCAAAGTTAATGCGTGCCGATAAAGTTGTGACTAAAACGACGGATGAGGCACTAGGAATACCAACAGATGAGATAAATGGCGCAGGGGTAAAATTAGTGAGAACAATACTTGATGGTGACATAGAATTATTGGTGCAAGAATCCGATAGACAGATTATTTATCAAGATTCAGAAATGCTAGTAAGGGAGTGCAAAGTGCAAATTGAAAAACTAGTCGCCGAAACCAAAGATATCTCTTCGCTGCTAATTTTTTCAGTCAAGTCTGGATTAGTTGATCCTCCATTCACCCCCCACCGGGCTTGTAGGCGAAATCTAAAAGCATTGAGGGCGGATGATGGATCTATTCGCATTACTCAGGATCAATCGGGGATATTTTCAGATGAATTTATCGCTCACGAATCCTTAAAACTTGGTCCTAAGAAATTTTGGAGGCTCATGACAGCTGATGAGGTAAAATTAGATTTACAATATCCCTTTGAGGAAATGAGGGATTCATAACATGGATGAAAAATACAATGAGATTCGACAACATTTAATTGATGTTCTGAACCAGTTAAATATTCTAGCAACGGACTTTGAAAACCTTGGGGAAAAACTTGATTCCTTAGACAGACTAACTGTCATCACGCGATGTGAGAAATCACTAAAAGTAGATCTTACCGGAATATTAATTGACCCTGATTCTTGGTTAACTTTCAAAGCACTTTGCCAATCAATTTCTCGAGCCGATGTCACTCAATAAACAACTTTTTAAGTATCTTGAAGCAAATGCTGCCAAGTTTAAAACCAAGATAGCGTTTTTAGATGTAAGTATGAATGTCAGTTGGTCAGAAGTTTTCTTGCTAGTGTTGAATTTGACCGATAAACTTGAGCAGGAATTTCCATTTAAAGATAAATCAGATCAGAATAATGGAATAGTCATAAAAGGTGATGGAACAGTTTCTCATATTCTAATGATCTTTGCTCTTGTATTGAGTAACAGGACTTATATTCCTTATAATCGTACTCTTGACAGAAGCCCAAATAATCCTTTTAGAGATTTTCCAATAGTTACCATTTTACAAAATGAAATATGGTATTTAGATACAAAATGGGAAATTAATCATATAAAAGAGAAAAAACCGTTTGAAAACCACATACTTGATGCAAAAGAAGTTGTATCTGCTTTTTACTATACCAGTGGGACAACTGGGACCCCAAAGGCCATAGCAAATTCAAATTCGAATATATTTAGAGGAGCGCTCTATGTAATCGAAGCTTTAGATTTAAAAAATGAGGACAAAATTGCAGGGACTTTATTACTTGATTTTGATTACGGAGTTAACCAGATTTTTTGTTCATTAGTTTTGGGTGCTACCTATATATCTTGTCCATTTTCATCATCAACAACCAATTGGTTAAAAATGATTGAAAATAATGAAGCAACTGTAGTTCCGGCAATGCCTTTCTTGATTGAAAGTTATTTTCCAAAAAAATCTTTACAACCAGTTCACTCAGTTCGGCTTTGTACCTCCTCAGGAGCACCCTTTACGAGGGAGCATGCTGCCTGTGTAGAGGCTCTGTTTCCGAATGCAGAAATTGTCCCTATGTATGGTTTGAGTGAAGGTTTCAGGGCAACAATCATGCCACCTGGGGAGTACAAAGCCAGACCGGATTCTGTAGGAAAACCAATTGGAGATACAGAGATTCGCATAGTAAACGAAAATCTTGAGAAATGTTCTGCTTTAGAAATTGGGGAGATTTTACAAGGTTCAGGATGTATTTCATGGGGATATTATCGTGATCAATTAGCGACAGACCATAAATTTATTAGAGATAGAGATTTTCCAAACCGGCTATGGGTTAGGAGTGGAGACTTAGGTTATTTGGATGAGGATGGGTTCCTATATATCAAGGGGAGAGTGGAATTCCAAATAAAACTCTATGGAATTCGAATCTCAATTGATGAGATTGAATCAGCTTATAAGATGGTACCTGGAATTATTAATGCTGTAGTCATCCCCATGTCCGTTAATGAAACTGAATCTGATTTTGCTGTTGGAATCGTCATTGGTTTACCTCTTGAAGAGATTCATAATAATCTTAGAATGGTACCTAAGGAATATCGCACAAAAGAATTAAAAGTGATTCCTGAAGTCATAGGAAATTATAATGGTGGAAAACCAGATCGTAATGCCAACAGAAGTGCATATTTTAATGATTAATTTAATTCAAGAAACACTTTATAACTTTTCAAATCTTAATAGAAACCAAGACATAAATCGTATCTTTATTTTTTCGAGTCTGGCTGGATTCAGGCTAAACTATGAAGAACAGAAAAAACTGCTAGAAGGAATAATTCAACAGGATCCTACCAAGACAATATACCTACCTGCATTCACTTACAACTCGCGTAGAAAAGTTACTTACAGTGACTCCGAAGTACCCTCGACTCAAAACGGATCACTCTCGCGGGTCGCCTTCCATGAGAGTATTCACGATCAAAGAACTTTCGATGAAGATTATTCCTACTTAGTGTTAGGCGCAGGAAATAGAAGCAATTACATCGCTGAACTGGAATCTACATGGCACAAAAAGTCTTTTGGGCGAAACTCTCACCATGACGCACTTTTTAGAGAGCCAGCAATATTTTTTTGTCTAGGCAATGGCTTTAGAGACGGATTTACCCCAGCTATGCACGTTGAGGCGTCGCTAGGCGTTCCATACCGTGAGTTTAGAGATTTTCCTTCCCAAATTAATGAAGGTGAGCGCAAAGAGTATTACGCACGCATCGAAGAAAATTTTAGTAGTTTCGGAAAATTCGGAAGGGAAAAATTAGTAAATGAATTTAGAAAAGATCCCTCAACAGGCTTCAGAAGCTATAAACTTGCAGAGAACGGTGAGATTTATGCGTTTTCACTTGAAGAGTTCCTTAGAGTTGCCACTAACGCTCTCCTAAGAGATTTAAACTTCTTTATAGCGTAGAATTACTCTATGAGTGATCCATATTTAAATGGCTATGGAAATTTATTCCCAGATAGTAATCTAGTAAGTGCTGTTTTTAAAATGTTGAATTCTGGCAAAATAGATGTATTTCCAGATACTAAGGTTACCAAGTGCCTAGATGTCGGTTGTGGTATTGGCGCTAACTTAAGATTTCTAGAATATTTCCCGAACATGTGCTATGTAGGTGTTGACATCTCTTCACATGCGACAAAATTAGCACATGAGCAGATTATCAGAGGTGGTTATGAATTGAGAGCATCGATACATACTGGCACAATCGAAGATTTTCTCTCCAGTTGTAACGAGAAGTTTGATTTAATCTTAGATCGTGCCTCTATACAACATCTTGAAGTTATGACAAATGTGGAATCCGGGTCTATTTTTCTCGAAAGCCTTCTTTCAAGACTTAACACTGGTGGAGTTCTCATCTCACTTTGGGCGGGACAACTAAATCTTGATACAAATAAGAGATTTTCTGCTTTCTCTGCCTTTGAGAGCTATTCAACTGTTTTACAACGATTATCGAATGACATGTCATTAACTAGAATAGTAAAAACTAGAATGTATGATGAACGAGAAGAGATTTCAACTTTAGAATATCTAGTCACCCTAGTAGCAAGGAGTTGAGAATTAAGCTTGATATGATGACTTTTTGCGAAGAGTTATTCCCAATTAACCGAAGTCTATTAGGGGAAGGTAATCGCAAAACTCTAACTTATATCGCCTCAATTTTGCCTGAATTAAAAGTGGTGGAGTATCCAAGTGGCTATAAGGCCTATGACTGGACAGTACCCTATGAGTGGAAAATAGATGAGGCTTACATTTCCGATCTCCAAGGTAAACGCCTTATCGATTTTTCTGAAAATAATCTCCATGTAGTTGGTTATTCCACTCCTATCAATGAAGTAATTCCATTCAAAAAATTAAAAAGTAATCTGTTTACCCATGATTTTTTAGAGGATGCAATTCCGTATCTAACGACTTATTACAACCCTACTTGGGGGTTTTGTCTAACCAAAAATCAACTTAAACTTTTCAATAATGATGAAGACTATCACGTCGTTATAAAGTCAAAACTTGAACCGGGTAGTTTACTCTCTGGAGAAATCTACTTACCGGGGGAGTCAAAGAAGGAAATTCTACTTACAACTTACATATGTCATCCATCTATGGCGAATAATGAATTATCAGGACCTGCTGTATTAACCGCTCTTACTCAGTGGATAGCCCAGAAAAAGAACCGACATTTTTCTTACCGAATCAGCTTTCATTCCGAAACTATCGGCGCTCTTTGTTATATCCAAAATCATGAGATTGCTTTAAAGGAAAATGTTGTTGGAGCTTGGAATTTCACATGTATGGGTGGGCCAGGTCCTATCACTATGTTGCCAAGTCAATATGGTGCCTCAATGCCAGACAAAGTGACTAAAATTTCACTGGCAAAACTTAATCACACACCTAAAATTAAAGATTTTTTGTCACGTGGATCAGACGAAAGGCAATTCTCTTCACCACGCTTAAAGATTCCGATGGTGTCTGTTATGAAATCTGCATACGGGGAATATGATGAGTACCATACATCGCTAGACAATTTGACTTTTATAAGTCTCAAGAGTCTAAATGAGTCGCTATCAATAATGAAAGAAATTATATCGACACTCGAAGAGGGGAAGTACTTTCGCCAAACCTTTATCGGTGAAGCCCACATGAATAAATACGGACTCTACCCGACGTTAGAAAAACCCTATACAGAAATTAACGCGAGAGAAGTGATGAATATAGTACAGTTTTGCGACGGTACAAATTCAATTGGAGATATTGCAAAAATCTTGGGAATTGCCAAAGACAATGTAGACCATGCAATTGGCGTACTTCTAGAAAATAGAATAATTGAATGATTGATAAAAATGATGTTCAAGAAAGACTCCGTAACTATTTTGCTAGTCAAAATTCAGTTTATGGGTGGCCTGCAAACCGACTTATATCCGACTATTTACTGACGCTTCGGAGTATTAAGCAATTTTATCAATGCCAGGAGTTGAACTTAACTAATTCTGAATTACTTGCAAAATCAGCCACAAAAGGATTGCTAAAACGGACAACATACTTTTATCTAAAAAATGCGATTCAGAATCTGTTTTCATTGTTAAGTCTATTGATTGGATTAGTCTCTAAACACGATAGGAAAAGAAAGATTGTAGTATTTTTCTCACTATCCAATGATCAAATCATCGATAAAAATCAAATACGGGATTTCATTTCTGATTCAAAATTTTCCCTAAATATTGATTTAGAAACCTTGCTCCTGATAGAACAAAGACAGTTTAACCTCAAAAAATCTACAAGCACTGTCTTTGTATTTGACTCCATGGCTTGGATGTATAGGCATTTGTTGGAACCGAGACTTAAATTTGAGGTTTTAGGTAAAATTGCATATGAAATTATTTTTTCAGTGATATCACTTAGATTCAGGAATATTCTTCTTCTCAAGCACTTGGTAATCGATAAACATATTTTGCAATGCCTATCTGAGAATAGCTATCAAATTAGCTTATTGACAACGCAATCTCACCTGCAAAAATTGCCATCCCCATTCTATTTTGCTGAAGCCACAGAGTTTCTAAGAATCATGTTTTGGTATTCTGATAATTCTTGGGTTTTTGATGATGCTGATTCACAATACAAATTTGACCATTCTAGATATCGGAGGGATTTTATAGATTTTCACTACTGTTGGAGCGATGAATGGAGTGATTATCTTAATTTGATTGCAATCACTGGTGATTCTATTCCAGTTGGCTCGATAATGTTTTATAGAAATTCCTTCCCAGATCCACTGAGTTCAAAAAAGTACGATTTACTGATTTTTGATGTCACTCCAGGCGTAACACAAACTGAGTATAAATTTTATTCAGATAAAGCTTTGTCAGTTTTTTACTCTGGGATATCTTCATCCATTAGATTGATATCCGAGTCGCATGCACCATTAAAGGTAGGAATTAAGAATAAGCGTGAAAAGAATCGGAATTTAGAAGAGTGGGCGCTAGTAAACAAGGCGCACATAGTTAATCCAAGAGAAAACCTATATGACTTAGTTTCATCGTCGAAGATGGTTATTGGAATACCCTTGGTTTCGCCTATAAAAATTGCGATGGAGCTTAATGTCGCCGCCGCTTACTACTACCCCACTGAGCTAGGCTCCTGGGAGTTACCAATACAGCATGCCGGGGTTCCCATTTTTCGGGATAGAGAGCAGTTACAAGAGTGGATTGTTGCAAACTTAGGAGAGTAGTTCACAAAATATTTATATTTAGAATGAAAAGATGGCGAGTTAGAATTTGACATGGAACTATTTATAAAGTAAACATTTAGAATTCGAACGTAAGAAATAATCAGGATTTCCTACAAAAACTAGTCTTGAAAGAAAGTTTTGTGAGAGAGATTATTGCATCAATTGATACCTGTTTAGATTGATTATTCCGCCTATCAATTGCCTAAGTTGTGCTCTCCACCTGACTGCGAGTAAACTTAGCCTCGCAGGGCCTATAGCTCAGTCGGTAGAGCAACGGACTTTTAATCCGTGGGTCGACGGTTCGAGCCCGTCTGGGCCCACCTTAATGTTATTTTCGCAATAATGGTTACCGCGGTACGGAGCAAGTTTATTTGTCAATACGAGCCAGTAAGTTATCAATCTGGATTACATTAATGGAAGTAAGAAGCATAACAAAGTTTATTCGGAGTAAGAAAGTTATGTACCTAATATCAGAGTATCCAACTTGCTTTAGTGCATACAAACTTCTTCCAATTTGAGACCACGCGCACAAAATTGGAGAAAGATCTGAATTCTGGAGCACAAAAGCCATTCTTAGGTATGCAGCAGACTTGTATACGTCTTTCAGTTCAAAATTGGTTGAATCAATATCCTGAAAAGCAACCACAGAAGTAGGGGAGAATATCAGTAAGCCTTGTTTAGATTGGCGATAGGAAAAAAAAACATCTTCATAAGCAGCATATTTCGAAGACTCGGTACTATCAAGGTATTGCAATGCATTCTCTTTACGCCAAATTGAAGCGCCGTTCAACCACTTTGTAAAAATCGGTTCTTTCGCATCTAGATAACTAATCGCAGCCCCGCTTTTTAATATGGATCCGGGAGTTGCACTGTAAAGTAAAAAGATTTTTGCAAAAATCTTCCTAAACCAATTTCCATTTTGAATTCTAGAAGATGATTCAGTATTTAGCCCAATGCCTATGATAGGTTGTGAGCTTCTCTCTTCTCTCTCAGTAAGAGTTGTGAATGCAAACTTAAAAGTGTCAAGGGCTAGCAAGAGGTCGTCGTCCAAAAATGCTACCCATTGGGTGTCATCTTTAAGTAAGGCTAATCCCAATTTTTTTTGGTTTACTTGCCCGCTAATTTCGGTGTGGATATACGTAATTGGAAGAATCTTCTGAAACTTTTCTACCATTACTCCTATGTCATGGCCTGAAGCCACGACAATGACTTCACTTGGCTTGAAACTTGATTGCGCAAGTGATTCTAATAATTTCGCAATTTTCAAGGGTCTATTTCGCGTAGGGATTAAAACCGTAAAATTAGGTAACGTAGCCACATCTCGGATTCTAAGGCATTAGACTAGAAATCATTGTAGGGTAGTATAAACCAAGGTTATTAGTTTGAACATGGGAGACTGTAGGTGAAAAGCGCACTTGTGTTGGGTTCAAAAGGATTATTAGGATCCCATGTCGCCGCTCGCCTAAAGGAAAGATATAGGGTTGTAGGTACTAGGCGCCGCCATCAACCTCCATTTGAAATGGATTCTTGTGCAGTAGATATAACTAGTTATAAAGAAATAGAGGACTTGATTAAAAATGGAAAGTTTGATCTAGTAATTAACTGTATCGGCGAAACTAACATTGAAGATTGCGACTTTCATCCAGAAAGCTCATGGCAAGTTAATGCAACACTCCCATATTATTTGGCAAAAGCAACACTAATAAGTAATTCACGATTTATACATATCAGCACGGATCATTTTTATAGTGAGGAACAGCGCCCACGCGCAGAGGAAGTCAATTTCACCCCAATTAATCACTATGGAAATTCAAAATTTGCTGGAGATAATTTTGTTACTGAGCTTAATCCAACTGCTTTAGTCGTTAGGACAAATTTCTTCGGTTTGGCGGTACAGAATAAGAATTCTTTGCTAAATTTTTTGTCTAAAAAGATTTTGGCTCAAGATCACATAATAGGTTTTGATGATGTGATATTTAATCCATTAGGTGTCGCTGAGCTGTCAAGAATAATTCTGCGTCTAGCAGATTCAAACATCTCAGGAATATTGCACACCGCAGGGCCAAACCCGGTCACAAAGTATGAATTTTCAAAATTAGTCGCGTCAACTTTAGACAACACATCCGCCGAAATTTCTCGGGGTAGCATTAAGTCACTAGGATTAAAGGTTAAAAGACCAAATTATTTAGCACTCGATGGAACGAAATTGCGAGCATTACTAGGAATAAGTGTTCCAAGCTTAGAAAGTATGTTACGTGAGGAGTTGGGGACTAAAGTATGATTAATGTCTATATCAATGTATTGACTAATTGGGAGAAAGCCTCATGTCATTTTTAAAAGGTAAGTCAGTTTTGATTACAGGTGGAACTGGTTCTTTCGGTAAGGCATTTGTTCGTCGCTTGCTTGAAGATGATGAAATTAGAAAGTTAGTGGTTTTTAGCCGAGATGAGCTAAAGCAGTTTGAAATGGCAGATTTATTTTCATCTCCAAAACTCCGGTACTTTCTTGGTGATGTTCGTGACTATCAACGACTAATTCAGGCAACAGATGGAATTGATGTCATCATTCACGCAGCAGCTATGAAGCAAATTCCAGCCTCAGAATATAACCCAATGGAGGCAATCAAAACCAATGTGATTGGTGCTGAAAATATAATTAACGCAGCAATAGTTAATAAGGTACAAAAGGTAGTGGCTTTAAGTACGGATAAAGCGGCAAATCCAGCTAATCTTTATGGAGCGACAAAACTATGCTCAGATAAATTAATGACTGCAGGCAACGTATTAGCCGGAAGTCATGAAACTAGATTTTCTTGTGTTCGGTACGGAAATGTTTTGGGCTCAAGAGGAAGTGTAATTCCATTTTTCTTGGAGAAAGCAAAGGAAGGGTCGATCCCTATTACTGATGAGCGGATGACGCGCTTCTGGTTAACAATTGATAGTGGCGTACAGTTTGTATTGGATAGCGTAGAACGGATGCACGGTGGCGAGATTTTTGTACCTAAAATTCCAAGCTTTAAGGTGACAGATGTAGCAAAAGTGGTTTGCCCAGGGATCCCAACACGAATCATTGGGATTCGGCCGGGTGAAAAACTCCATGAAGTAATGATTACAGAAGATGATTCACACACAACTTATGAGTTTGAAGATTATTTTGCGATTTTGTCCCCAGCGCTTATAAGTAGTGGCACCTATAGAGACAAAGGAAAAAAGGTTAAAGAAGGGTTTAGATATGCGAGTGACAATAACCCAGTCTGGCATACGGATGAAACGTTCCTAAAATTACTTTACGATCACGGAATTTTATAGTGAATTCATACGGCAAACACTCAACAAATTGGCGGGATGCTCTTTCTGTAGGGCTTCAGGTTAAGAATGGCTCCTTGACGCAAGGTCCACGGATAAAGGAATTTGAAGAGAGTGTGTCAAGAAAAGTGGGTTCAAAATTTGCTGTAGCTGTTTCAAGTGCAACAGCCGGGCTCCATATCGCACTAGAGGCTTTAGAACTTGAGAAGGGCGCCGAGATTGCCACGTCACCAATCTCCTTTGTTGCATCAGCAAATGCAGCTTTGTACGCTGGATTAAAACCAATCTTTATTGATGTAGATCCAACCACTATCAATATTTCTGCAGAGAGTCTACGCAGTGAAATTCAAAAGTCTCCGAGAATTCGTGGAGTAATACCGGTTCACATGGCCGGCACGCCATGTGATATGGAAAAAATCTTTACTCTTGCAAAAGCATCAGAAGTTAGTGTTATTGAAGACGCCGCTCATGCGTTGGGTGCAAAATATAAAGATGGATCTCCCGTAGGATGCTGTAAATATTCTGACATGACGGTGTTTTCCTTTCACCCCGTTAAATCTGTTACTACAGGCGAGGGTGGGGTAATAACCACGAATAACGAAGAACTGTATAGAAAATTGCTTAGATTGCGCTCACATGGAATAAACCAAGGTGATGACCCACTATTGAATCAAATGCTTGGGTTCACAGGGGAAATACAGAATCCCTGGTATCACGAGATGCAAGTACTTGGGTATCATTATCGCTTAACCGAGATTCAAGCTGCCTTAGGAATATCTCAACTTACGAGACTGGATAAATTCATAAGCAAAAGACGAAAAATTGCCCTTCGGTATGACACGCTCTTTAAAGGCACATCCGGACTTGAGCTATATCAGGAGGGAAGTAGAGAGCTTAGTGCACATCATCTTTATCTAATCAAGGTAAATTTCTCAAGTTTAAAGATTTCACGTTCAGAATTCATGTTAAAGCTTCGCAATCTTGGAATCGGAACTCAAGTTCATTATCGACCTATTCCAACTCAACCTTACTATGCAAAACTTGGATACCAAACCTCTCAAATTCCTGAAGCCATGGCATATTACTCAGGTTGTGTGAGTATTCCGATTCACCCCAAACTTTCGCTAAAGCAGCAAACCGTTATTGTAAGGGCTATTCAAGAATTGCTAACTTTGCATAGATAAGGGATTTCGGATCAAATTTTGAAAGATACTGATGTAGAAGCTTAAATCTATGGCATTAAATCTCAAGATGGTAAAAGAAATTGTCCAAAATTCTCATACTTAAATGAGTCGAGTTCACACTATAAAGAGATATTATGAAGGAGTGATATCTTCAGAAGTAAGAATACCTATACATAGGGCAATTTATAGGATGTATCATTCCACATTTTTGTCTTTAATTTTAGTCGCAGCTTCATTGATTCGAAAGATGCCCAGAGGCTCCACTATTCTATCGGACTATTTTGAAATACAAACTGCAAATATAACAAGTATAAAGTTAGACGGGACTGAATACTCTTTTTTTACCCCCAACAGGCTAACTGAATTTAGAGCAAAAACCCTTTTTACAAAAGAACCAGAAACAATTGAATGGATATCCAACTTTCAAAAAGACTCAGTTTTTTGGGATGTTGGTGCAAATGTTGGTACATATTCAATTTTTGCTGGCAGAAAAAATTTAAAAGTAGTGGCTTTTGAACCTAGTTTCTTAAACTTAGAATGCTTAGCAAGAAATATTATCTTAAACAATATTACGACAAATGTTGCAGTCCTACCTTTGGCACTAAATCGAAGGAGTGGTATCGAATCTCTCTTTATGAGCTCCGAAAACTTCCGAGCTGGTGGAGCGCACAACTCTATAGAATTACCGATTGACCAATACGGTAATGAAATGTCTCATTCTGTTGTAATCCAATGGCCCGCTTTAACCATTGACTCATCAATTACGCTTTTTAATTTGCCGACTCCAACACACCTGAAACTTGATGTTGATGGCTGTGAACTTCAAGTATTGCAAGGCGGGGTGAAAGCACTAGCTCAAGTGGAATCAGTGCTTATCGAAGTTTATCCATTCCATAAATCTGCTATCGCGATCACAAATTTACTTGAGTCTTCCGGTTTGGTTCTTGATGCGTCCGATTTCCCAGATTCAGCAAATCAAATTTGGGTAAGAAAATGACAGAAGACTCAATTGATGGGAGGGTCCGTGAATTTGTAATTGTTATTCCTGCAAGAATGCATGGAACGCGACTTCCCGGAAAACCACTTGTTCGGATTGCTGGAAAACCAATGATCCACCACGTTTGGGATCGCTGCGCATTGGTTTATCCCCCTGAGAATATATTTATTGCAACGGAGGATGCCGAAATAGAGAACTATTGCAATGAAAATCGCCTTCAGTGTGTAACCACTCCAAAAGCAAATTCTGCTATCGATAGAATTTATCTATTTAGCAAGCAAGTTGAGGCGCAAACTTATATAAATGTTCAGGGAGATGAACCAATTGTGAATCCAAAGGACATTGAGACTATTGTTAAGTATTCATTAGCCAATAGGAATAATGTTGTTTTTGGGAAGACTACGGCTACAAAATCAGATTTCGAAGATTACTCAAAGGCAAAGGTAGTTTGTGATTTACAGGGTAGATTGTTGTATTCGTCCCGAGCAGGAATTCCAGTTAATAACAAGGGTGAATATGTAGAAGCAGAACGAGCAATTTGGATATATGGCTTTCCTGCATTATCTCTGAGAAAATACTATGAGTCATTTGGGAGCACCCATCTCGATGAATTAGAGGATAATGAGATTTTACGCTTTTTAGAAATTGGTGAAACCGTTTACTGTGTTGATGTGATTGGTGATAGCTGGGCAGTAGATGAATTTAAAGACATTGCAATTGTTGAATCTAAGATGAGAGCCCTCAAATCATGACGAAATTAATTGTTGTAACAGACCGAATTGATGATCCGAGTGTCGAGAAAGAGATTCTTGGAGAAGACTATCAATTAGTTTTCTTGCCTGATTATAAAGGGAGTAAAAGAGTCGAAGTACTCTCTGAAGCCAGCGCTTTATTGGTCTGGCATGAATTTATTTCAAAAGAATTTATGGAATCACTTACAAATTGTAAAATGATTATGAGATATGGTGCTGGTTTTGACAACATAGATCTTGAGGCGGCAAAGCAGAGAGAAATAGTAGTTTGCAATACTCCAGATTATGGAGTTGATGAAGTTGCAGACACTGCAAGTGCATTTATTCTTAATGCGATAAGGCAGATTGGTGCTTTTGAAAAACGCCTAAACGATGGAGGTATTCATTGGGGCGCTCCTAGTAATTTGCCACTGAGTCGAACCTCTGAACATAAATTGGGCATTATCGGAATGGGTCGAATTGGAACCTCGCTAGCGAGGAAAATGCAGAGCTTTGGAATGTCAGTAGCATTTTATGACCCATATGTAGCCAGAGGTTTTGAAAAATCAATAGGAGTTAAACGTGTCGAGGATTTAAGAACCCTACAGGAGTTTTCAACGATAATTTCTCTTCATTGTCCACTCACGCCAGAAACTAGAGGGATGGTTAATAAGGATTTCTTGGCTCATTTGAATCCAAATACAATTTTTATAAATACAGCAAGGGGCGGGTTAGTTTCTAATCTCAATATTCTTAATGACGGATTAAACTCAGGAAAATTATCATTTGTAGGTTTAGATGTCCTGCCAATTGAGCCCGCAGATATCACAGTGGAACCTATTAGAGAATGGATGAATAATCAAAAGTTTGCAGGGAAAGTAAGCATAACCCCCCATACTGCTTATTATTCAGAGGAGGCTTACTCGGAAATAAGAGTTAAGGCGGCAAAAAATATTGAACGTTTTTTTCTTGGGTTAGATCCATTTAATCGACTGGCATAACTTAAAATTTATGGTGTATACACTTGATTTTGATGGAGTAATTTGCGATAGTATCCATGAATGCTTCCAAAATAGTTACGACGCCTTTAAATTAGTCAGTTTGGACCTTGAATTACCAAGCGAGCCTAAAGTAGGTTGGCGTGAAAAATTCTATAAACATAGAGGACTAGTTAGACCAGCAAGAAACTTTTATTTACTTTGGCTCTTGATTATAAACAATCTTGAACTTGAGATTAGCACTGTCATATTTGAAACGTTAACGACTGAACACGAGAAAATTTTAGGACTGTTTGACGAAAATTTCATGTCAATCAGAAGTGAGCAAATCAAGAATAACCCTGATACCTTTTTGTTACAGAATCCACTTTATCCTGGGGTAAAGTCCATTTGGAATCAATTACCAAGACCACTATATATTGTGACTGCGAAAGATGAAGGAATTATAAAATTAATCCTTGAATATAATGAATTAACAATTGATGGAGTCTTTGGCAAAGGGACTGGCCACAAGTACCAAACACTCCTGAAACTAGCAAACTCCCATGGAGTGGAGATGAATAGTATCTACTTTGTTGATGATAACCCTGAATTTGTCAACGAAGCTCACTCCGTAGGTGCAAAGGTTGCACTATCTAAGTGGGGTTACGGCCCATACACTCATGAAGATGGCAAATCACTAGATTCTTTCGAGCAAGTGTTAGGATTTTTCAATAATGAAAATTAAAAGTCACTCTGGACCCATTCGCATTGGAATCAATGGATTTGGGCGAATTGGCCGTGCTGTCGCTCGCAAGTTGATGCAAACTCAAGAGTTTGAGTTAGTTGTTGTGAATGAAATTGAATCGGATTTATTTAACCTTGAGTACCTGCTTAAATTTGACTCAGTATATGGAAGATTCGCCGGCTCTACTAAAGTTGAAGCTGACTTACTTGTCATAAATGAGCAAAAAGTGAAATTCTTTTCATACTCTAACATTAGAGATGTTCCGTGGGAGGATTACAGAATTGATGTCTTAATTGAGGCGACGGGCGTAAATTCGAATATAGTCTCGTCAAAGTATTTGACGGAATCAAATAAAGTTAAAAAGATAGTAGTTACTAATGCTCATTCATCGGTGGATCACACAATTATCTTTGGTGCGAATAATGATAGTTATATGGATACTAAACACTCAGTTGTGAGTAGTAGCATTTGTGATGCAAATGCAATTGTTCCGGTCCTTCACTACCTCAATGATTCTATTGGCATCCAATCGGCCATGATTACGACATTACATCCATGGCTTTCGTATCAAAATTTGTTGGATGGTCCGATTAGCTCTGTGTCGAGCCCTGGTCACAATTGGTCAGAGTATTCACTTGGTAGATCCAGCGTCGGTAATTTAATTTTGAAGGACACCACTGCAGGAGAAGCTACCATCCGAGTTTTACCAGAACTTCAAGACAAAATAGATGCCATTTCATTTCGAGTTCCAACGAATAATGTTTCAGCTTCTGATTTTTCCATAAACTTAACTCGCAACACTAAGCTCGAAGAGGTTCGTAAAGTGTTTGAGGCTGCCCAACAAAAGTATCCTGAGGTTATAATGTTGAATCACGAATCACTAGTTTCGAGCGATTTTACTGGAATGTCACAATCTTGCATTATCGATATAGACAAAATGAAATTACTTGATGGCCGATTTTTAAAGATGGTTTCTTGGTATGACAATGAATGGGCATATGGAAGTCGCGTCTTAGATGTGGCGCAATTAGTTTCAGGTAAATAAGGATAATTTGTGAAATTAATTAGGTTTAAAGAAGACCAGAATCAATCGTGGGGTGTTTTAAGCCCAGAAAACGAGGAATTAGTTCTTAAAGTGGAGGGGTCAGTTTATGATTCTTGGCGACCAGGTGAACAAGTAGGGAACATTAAAGACTTGGAATTGGTAGCACCTTGTTCTCCCCGAAATATCGTGTGTCTCGCGTATAACTATAAAGATCTAGTAGGAGAAAAGAGTTCCTATGATGAGCCCTTAGTTTTCCTAAAAGCCTCGTCTACTTTAGTTGGCGAAAGTACAGCAATTCAAAAGCCAAATTGGGTTTCAAGCATGTGGGTTGAAACTGAGCTAGCTATTGTAGTTAGTAAAGCACTTCAATCTGCCTCAATACAGGAAGCTTCTCAAGCAATTCTTGGTGTGACGATTGCAAATGACGTTACTGCAGCTAACGTTCATGGCAGAGACCATCATTTAGCGAGATCTAAGAGTCTTCCAACATTTTGTCCGGTTGGCTCCGTTCTAACTACTGAAGTTAATACAGAAAACCTAAGAATTACGACTCGGATAAATGGTAAGTTCACACAAGAAAGCACAACTGCGAATAGAATTCTCAATGATGCCGAGTCGCTTTCGCTAGTTTCACGCTACATACCACTTTTTCCAGGGGATATTGTATTAACCGGTACCCCAGCAGGAGCAATGGATTCTCTTGTAAATCCAGGAGATTTAGTTGAACTAGAAATTGAAAATATTGGAACTCTGTCAAATTTCATAGTAGGAATAGATTAGGGAGATAGAGTGTCAAGAATTTTAGTTACAGGTGGCGCCGGATTCGTGGGATCCAATCTAATCAATAGACTCCTTCAAGATGGTCATTCAATTGTTTCAGTAGATGATTATTCAAATGGATTAATTGAAAACCAATTCAATGGAGTGAAATACCTCGATTTGGATATTTCAGATAGAAATTCGTGGGAGCAACTCAAAGCAGAAAAGTTTGATGCTGTATATCACCTGGCGGCGCAAGCTTCTAACGCAATATCCTTTAAGAACCCAGTGAAGGATCTCGAGGTTAATCAGCAAGGAACATTGAACGTAGTTGCGTTTTGTCGGGATGAGCAAGTTAATAGATTGATATTTACAAGTTCAATGAGTGTGTACGGTAACCCTAAGAATTTTCCTACACCTTCAACAGAGCGGCCCAACCCTGAAACTTATTATGCAATTCACAAAGCGGCTTCTGAAAAATACGTGTCTTTATCTGAGGAGATTGACTGGACTATTTTTCGACTTTACACAACGTATGGTTCTGGGCAAAATTTGGCTAATTTAGAGCAAGGGCTGGTAAAAATTTTTCTTGGGTACGTACTTCGAGGCGAACCCATTAAAGTTCATGGATCCTTGGAAAGAATTAGAGACATAATTCACGTCACTGATGTTGTAGAAGCTTTAGTTGTTTCCCTTGAAAATAAGAATTCGTATAGTAAAACTTACAATCTTGGCACAGGGATTACTCTAACCGTCGGTGAGATAATTCAGCAGATTGTCAAGGAGAGTGGAAATAACAAGTCCTACCCAATAGAAATCGAGCCGGGTGATATCGGTGATCCATTTAGAACTCATGCAGATATTTCTGATATAAAGCATGACTTGGACTGGAATCCACAAATCGCGCCCTCTCAAGGAATTTCTGAAACTTTATTGAAGTACTTATCAACTAGAAACTAATGTGTACAGGCAATCTATGAAGCAATTATACATTATTGATTCCAAAAGCAATTTAGAAAAAGTTCCAAGAAACACACCTACAGACGTTCTATTAATTGGTAGAGAACCAGATGAAATGTACGATCAAATCAAATTCATGAATGCAAACGGTTGGAAAATGAACTTACTCGAGATAGAACCTTTTGTCGAAAGAGCAAATATTGCTGTGAGGGAATTCTATTCAAAACAACTAACTAAATATATCGAACAAGAATATTCACAAAACCAAAAAATTAGAGGTAACCTATTTTTTCTAGATTTTACAGAAGCTAGCCCCTTTAAAGGTAAAATTACAAACAGACTATTTAACCTAGCTCTTTATCGGCATATCTCAAAGGGAACGAATTACGAAAAGGTCGTAGTACTACTTTTTGACAAGTTATTATCGAGCGCTATTACTGGAAAGAAAACAGGTAAAAGAAGAACTTATCCACTGATTTTTGGATACTGGCTACAAGCACTTAGATTTTTAATATATGTAGTTACAACCAAAATGCTGACGAAGTTATTGGGGATTGAAAAAATAGTACAAAAATTAGACTACATGGTTTTTACGATTTACCCGTTTTGGTGGCTCCGGCCCTATTCAGATGCACCTCAAGATAGATTCTTCCCAGGCTTGAATAAGTCAATTAAAAATAGAAATATCGGTTACCTATGTTGGCTTGAATTAACCCCTCTCGCATTTATTAGAAATCGAGCATCTATAGGACAAATGATTAAAAATCAGCGGATGGAAATCCTTAGTAATTCACTTAAATTTAGAGATTTGCTTGAATTATTTTCAATTGGAACCTTTTTCGGTCTACAAAAGCTTTTAGTAACCCAAATCTCCAAAAATGAATTAGATTTTATGGGATTGAATATTCTCCCGATTTTGAGAGATGAAATTTCACGTTCAATTTCAGGGAGTGAATTCCCAAGAAGTAGGTTAGTTTCTAGATCGATATCCCGTTATTTATCTAACAACTTGATCAAAGGAATTGTAAGTCGATTTGAGAATCAACCAATCGATCGCGCAATCCTCCGAGCATGTATTAATCAAACGAAATCAATAGGTTATTGGCATTCCTCTCTGGCTCTATGTGATAACTACTTATCACTTTGGAATTTGGATGGGATGAGTAAATTGACTGAGGTGACGACGACAAATTCGTTAACGCGACCAGATGTAATGTTGTATGCAAATGATATTTGTCGGCAAACTCTCTTGCGCGAAGGATTTAAAGAATCCCAGATTTACATTTGCGGCCCGACCCGACACCTCGATGTCATAGGAATCGCTAAGGAATTGAGAATTGAGAAAAATGAGCAGGCTGCTTCACACATTTCGACTTCTAGATCAGTGGTTATTAGTTTTTCGGCTGATCCAGTAGCAAGCAGGCTGATGCTAAAATCTGCTTTAAAGTTGTGTTCATCAATTGAAAATGTGTCAATTCAGATTAAGACTCATCCTGCATGGAATTTTACAGAAACCGAGTTGCAGAAATTTTGTCATGAATTTGATTTAGTCAAGCCGATGCTTATGGACTCAAACAAGAATTTGTATGTGCAGCTTGCAAAATCTGATTTACTTATTTCATCGGGTACTCAGTTAGCATTTGAAGCTATATTACTTGGGGTTACACCTGTAATCTTTGAATCAAATTCCAGCTTTACTCCCACCAATTTTTCTGTATTCAATGAGATTTGCTTCCTTGCAACCAACCCTAAAGAACTTGAAAATGCAATGGTTCAAGTAGTTTCACAAAGCCAAGAGTATGAAAAGAAAAAGTCTGCCTGGCCCAAGTTTATAAATGAGGTTTTTGGTGATTTAGTACCGGATTTGGAATATGAAAAATTTAATACTGCCCTTATTAGAATTACAAATGCTTCTTCTTGAGCGCTTCTTCATAAACCAGCGAATGACTAGTAAGAAACTGCTCATTTGAAAATGTATTGGTACAAAACTTTGCTGCAGACGTTCCCATAGTTTCCCTGAGGTGCTCATCTGAAGATAGTATTTGAATTGCCTGCAACCTACTTGCAAAATCAAAAGTTAAGAAGCCGCTAATATTATTTTCAATTACTTCACTCACTGAACCGACGTCCTCACCAATCAAAGGGAGCCCAGCCGTTCCTGCCTCAACAAGTGAAATTGGTTGTGCTTCATTATTTGAAGTTAATAGTGCAATGTCACATGCTGACCAAATATCTTTTGGTTCTGACCAACCAGCCAAAACAACATTAGACGGAGCACTCTCCTTTATTTCTTTAAAAAGCTCACCATCTCCCCCTAAAAGAAAAGTTAAATTCGGAAAGTTAAATGCTAGTTCGATTACGCGATCTGGACGCTTAACGCGAGCAAATCTGCCAAGCCACCCAATTACTATTTGAGCCTCAGAAATCATATACTTTTGCTTAGCTGTTGCTTTATTCAATTTTTTTATTGGTTGAACTCCAGGTTTGACAACGCGATACTGGTCAAGATTGCCGATACCAGCCTCAAGTAAATCATTCCGGACTCTTACACCAGAGGTTAAAATGACATCGGTGAATCTCGCCAAAAGTTTTTCAATTTTCTTAAAAATCAAAGTCATCGTACTTCCGAAATACCCGTATAAAACATGACCATGATAAGTATGAATGATTATTGGTCGATTTCTTCCAAGTGATAATGCAGCCAATCGACCCACTAGCCCTGCCTTCGCCGTATGTGTATTAATTACATCTGGTTTGGTTACTTTTAGAAACTTACGCAACTCTATAAAAGAGAGAAAGTCTCTTAAGAGTGAAATACTTCTTGTCATTCGGCCAATACGAACACCCTGGAGCATGTTGAAGCGAGAGTCCTCTAATTCACCATGCTCGACATTTCCAGCCAATAGCCATACCTGATTGCCATCAATTCTTTGACCCAATACCAAATTGCTAAGCCAGGTCGCAGTTCCGCCTTGATTAAATCGGGCGATAACGTGAACAATTCGCATGTCTATAAGAATAGTATGAATCTCGAAGAGTTGGCTGGGATTGCTTAACTGGTGAGGGTATTCTTTGGCAGTGGCTGCGATCAATATCCTAAAATCACGCGTTTATCGTTCAACACTTTCCAAATGTTTTGGGCTTCTATCCAAAGCTGATCAGAGGAAACTTGGTTGGATGTCTATTTTGCAGTTGTTTCTAAGCATTCTGGACTTGCTAGGAGTTGCACTTATTGGAGTTGTCGCTTCACTGGCGATAAATGGAATTGGCTCGCAAGGCCCCCGTGGGCGCATTGGTGAATTTCTAAGTTTTATCGGGATTTCAAATTTTAGTTTTCAAATTCAGACAGCGATAATCGGAGGCTCAGCTGTATTTGTTATGATCAGTAGGACTTTACTTTCAGTCCTCTTTGTCCGGAGAACCTTATTCTTTTTGAGTAAACGTGGCGCATCGATCTCAAGTGACCTATTTTCTAAAGTTATTTCCCAATCTTTACAGGGTGTTCAACGACATAGTATTCAGGAATACGTTTACTCAATGACATTTGGAGTTGAGGTAATAACTTTAAGAATTCTTGCACAATTTGTAACTCTTATTTCTGATGGGTCACTCATGGTTGTGATGGCGATTGGTTTACTTGTGGTTGATCCAATTATGGCGACAAGTTCATTAATAATGCTTGGAACTGTGAGTTATCTTCTATATCGAATGATGCATCAAAGAGCTAAAAATCTTGGACTTCTAAATTCGAGCACAGATGTAGAGAGCCGAGAAAAAATTGTAGAAGCGATATCTGCCTACAGAGAGTTGTCTGTTAAAAATAGGCAGAGTTATTACAGTTCAGAATTCAAAAATTCACGATTTAAAATTTCAGAAATTCTAGCTGAGAATAATTTTATGCCCTATATGAGCAAGTATGTAATCGAGACATCAGTAGTGCTTGCAGCCCTTTTCATAGCCGCAGCACAATTCTTATTGAGTGATGCGGTGCATGCAGTTAGTACACTTTCCATTTTCCTAGCTGCCGGTACTCGAATTGCACCAGCAGTTTTGCGTTTACAGCAAGGTGCAATTCAAATAAATAGCGGCATTGGTACTGCAAATTCAACTTTGGAAATGATACAAGAGTTGCAAAATTATAAGCTTACCGATTTACAGATTGATAAATTTCAATCTAAACACATAGGATTTAATCCAACAGTAGTGATGTCCAATATTTCTTTAACCTATGAAGGTTCGAATCAACTGGCGTTAGATGACATAAGCCTAAAGATTCGTATTGGAGAAACTGTTGCTGTAGTAGGCCCTTCAGGAGCAGGCAAAACCTCCTTGATTGATGTTTTGTTGGGCGTAACAACTCCAACGAAAGGTGATATTTCTATTTCAGATTTAAAGCCTGGCGAAGCAATTACTAAATGGCCAGGAGCGATTGCATATGTTCCTCAAGAAATCACAATTTCGAAAGGCTCCATTGCAGATAACGTTGCAATGGGGTACTTACTAGAGGAGATTACAGAAGAGGATATTTGGAGTGCGCTCCAAACCGCACAACTGAAAGCAATTGTTAAGGAAATGCCTAATGGGCTGTCGACTTCAGTGGGAGATCGTGGCTCGAGATTGAGTGGCGGCCAAAGACAGCGCTTAGGGATCGCACGTGCAATGTTTTCTTTACCAAAGCTGTTAGTTTTAGATGAGGCCACAAGCGCTCTGGACGGCCAGTCCGAGATAGACGTTTCAGATGCAATCCGCGGCCTAAAGGGTTCGGTAACAGTTGTCATGATTGCTCATAGGCTTTCAACGGTTAGAAATGCCGACCAGGTGATTTATCTAGAAAAAGGGAAAATTCTGGCTCGAGGCACTTTCGATGAGGTCCGCAATGCAGTCCCTAACTTCGACAGCCAAGCCAAACTTATGGGCCTTTAGAGTCCAGACACGCTCAAAACCCTCAATCCCGCCTTTACCCTTGTCTATCCCATAGACTAAGAGCCTGATTCCGGCAGGCTTGTTTCTCGCTGCCATTCGGCGAAAGCCCTGCTATCCATTCCCCCACCTAGGTAATCTAAAAATAAATCCGCCAAGGGCACAACATTTGCCCCCCAGCGGTGTCTTAACTAATAGAGGGCAAGACGTTGCTCTTCTATCTACAAACTCGCGGGAGT